>LSQX01205332.1_pt1 | contig 17471 bp, 12 predicted proteins | sample 654561 | NCBI WGS metagenome assembly LSQX01 (sample SAMN04489861, study PRJNA283612) | anaerobic digester metagenome | isolation source: 4 biogas reactors fed with cattle manure at either 37C or 55C with and... | place: Denmark: Kongens Lyngby | collected 2014
CCCGCAGCAGAGGCCCATTGCTCGAACCTGCTGGTGGAGTCACGCTCCTTCCGCCTCCTCGGGCGCCGCTCCGGCCGACTTCAAAGTCTGCTCCGGCTGCGGGCCGCCGTCTCTGCCCCCTCCTCGGCGCGCCCAGGCCCACAGCTTCGCAAAATACTCGCCTAGGCTCAGCACCCCTCTAGGCAGGAACACGACCACCAGGATCACCAAGGCGCCCACCACCATGAATGTGTATTCGGCTTTGTCTTGAACGACCACGGTGACCGTTTCGGTTAAGAAGGTCAGAAGCCCCGCCCCCACCAGGGGGCCCAATATCGCAAAGCCGGCTCCGCCCAGCACCGCGTACACCTGGATGAAGATGGTCTTCGGGAACAGGTTGAACACGTTGGGGTTGATGTAGGTCTGGTAGTGGGCGTAGAAGCTGCCCAGCAGCCCGGCGATGGCACATCCCACAACGAACGAGAGCAGCCGGTAGCGAAACACGTTCACCCCGATCGACTGGGCCAGGCGCGGGTTGAACCCTATGGCCTTCCAGGCCCGTCCCGCCCACGAAGAGTAGAAGGCGCTTATGATAAGAACGACGACGACCAGGATGACAAGGCCCAGGTAGAAGAAGTCCACCTTCGTATCGAAGACGATGGATCCGATGGAGTCCGGGGCTGGTATGTTAGAGATCCCGTTGTATCCCCCCAGAGCCTTGATATTGCCCACCACGGTGACGAACAACAGGGCAAGCACGGTGGTCATGATGATGAAGGTGAAGCCTGCGTTTCTAATGATGACGTAGCCGATGACCAGGGCAAAGGCCGCAGTGATGAGCGTGGAGAGTGGCAGACAGATCCAAAAGGAGAGACCGGCGTTCACCGATAAGACGGCCGAGGCATAGGCCCCAATGCCCCAGAAGGCCGCCACGCACAGACTGATGAGCCCGGTGCGGAGCAGCATCACAAAGGTCATGGCCAGCCCAGCGTTGACCATGGTCATCACCAGAAGATCGATGTAGTAAGGGGACTTCACCCACAACGGGACCAGGGCGAAAGCCACCAGCAGGACAAGGAAGCCCGAGGGGCGTCTGTGCTTTGACAGAAAGCCTCTCACCCTCTATACGCCCAGGTCCGTGCGGTGTCCCAACAATCCGTTGGGACGGAAGTAGATGATCACCCCGATGACCAGAAACAGATACACGATGGACATCTGGCCGAAGTAATACTGGCCAAAGCTCAGGACCTGACCGACGACCAGTCCGCCGACCACTGCTCCCAGAAGGCTGTCCATACCGCCCAGCATGGTCATCAGAAGGACGTTGGCGATGACGTTGGCGCCCATGCCTGAATGGACGTTGTAGGCGGGAGCGAATAGCCCTCCGGCGAGACCGGCCAGAGCGCACCCCAGCCCCATGACGAGAAGATAGACCCACATAGGCCTGATCCCGTGCAGCGCCGCCACCTCTGCGTTCGAAGAGACCGCCCGCATGGCCCGCCCCACCCGGGTCTTCTCATAGATCCAAAATAGGACCAGGGTCACCAGGAGCCCCACCCCGATCAGCACCAGCTTTTTGAGCTCTATGTGAACCCCGCCCAATCTCCAGGCTTGGGTGAAGATGCCGGGGATACTCTTAGGCTGGGTGCCGAAGATGGGTAGAACAGCCTTTTCCAGGATCAGCGACAGCCCAAGGGCGCCGGTGACGGTCACCAAGAAGCGGCCTTCCATGTGCTGCAGACGCTTGAAGATCAGCATGTAGCTGAGCAGGCCGAACACGCCCGTGACCGCTACAGCCACGAGCACCGCGACGGGGTAAGACAGCCCTAACCCACTCTCGCAATACCAGGCGGCGTAGGCGCCCCACATGAAGAACATGCCGTAGGCCACGAAGAAGATCTCTGTCACGCTCAAGATCAGCACGAGACCGGCCGCCAGGATGACGTATATAAGGCCTATGGTGAGCCCATCGAAGGCCAGTTGCAGGATCACAGACACGGTTCCGTCCGCTCCCTACCTGCTAAAAAGAACGGGTCGGCTTCGCAGAAGCGCTGCCCTGCCAAGCCGACCCATCATCCGCTACTTCATCTCGTCGGCCGTCTAATTACCGAACACCGCCGGGTCAACGTAGCTCTTGCCCTCTTCGACCGTGATCATGTGAAGAAGCGTGGGTACACCGTCCACGATCTTCTTCACGCAGAATTCGGAGACGTTGTCCACTGTCCGAGAGATGCCCAAATCCATGCGCGGGATCATCTCGCCCTTCCCGGTCGGCCCCTCGAACTTGAGTCCGTTGGCCAGCACTTCAGCCACCGCATCCGTATCGGTCGTCCCGGCCTCGGTCAGGGCGGCCCTCAACGCGGCATATGCCGCGGTGAGTTGGATCTCCGGGCCGTCCCAATTGCCGTTGACCTCGATCCACTTGTCCTTGAACTCCTGTGCTACCGGAGTAACCGCCGGGTCAAACTCGACCGGCCAGGCGCCGCCGATGAACCCCTCGAGCGCCTTTTCGGAGACGGCCGTCTTCAGAGTCTCGTAGGTGGTCGTGGGGGTGGTGAACAGGATGCCGTCATAGCCGGCCTGCACTACGGCCTGATAGATCAGGGCGTCCATGGCGCTGTTGCCGAGCGCGATGAAGGCCGAAGGATTGTTGGCCTTGACCTGAGTACCGACGGAACTGAAGTCGGTCGACGTGACCGGATAGATAATCAGATTCACCTCGAGGCCGTAATGCTCAAACACCGTCATCGCACCCTCGGCATAAGCACGGCCGCCGGCCTCGTCGGGGCAGGCCAGGTCGATGGTGGTGATCTCCGAAACGTTCTCAGCGATCCAACCGGCCACCTCAGGGGTGGCCTGCATCATAGTGCCACCCTGGAACGTGTACTCGAACGAGGGATCGAACATCGTTGGGATGGGACAGCCGGTAAGGGAGATGACCTTGTTCTTCTCGGTCTCAGCGAAAACGGCGCCTGGGTACATGGTGTCGGTAACGATGTACTGGACCTTGTTCTCGTAGATCAGCTTGTTGACGCCCGCCATCGTGGTTGCCTGGTCGTTGTTGGACTCGATGAAGACGAACTCTACGTTGTATTTGGTCCCGCCGATGTCGAGACCCCCGGCCTCGTTGTCGAGTTTGACCATGATCTCAACGCCGCGCTTCATGTCGTAGCCGAGCGGCCAACCCGTCCAGACAACAGCGCCGATCTCAAGAGTCTCGGTCGCCTGCCCGGCGGTGGTCTCGGTGGGAGCCGCGGTGGTGGTATCCTCACCTTCCCCACACCCGGCCAGCATCAGGGAGACGGCTAAGGCCACCACGATGAACATACTCGGGATCCGAAACTTCTTCATGTCTCTTCCACCCCCATCACTAGATGTTGCCTCTGCAACTCATCTGAAGGCCAAGCACATAGTCCGGCCCTCAGTGCATTGCCGGCCGGATCGGATGAGCACGATGGGTGTGCTGAAGGACGATCTGTCGGGCGCTCAGTTCCCGTCCCTCCCAGGCCCTCAGTCCTGCCGGTTCCACTGATCCCTGCCGCATAACACTATCACAGTCACAGCGTCCGCTTCCTGAATACTGCTTACACCCACGATCATATCCAGACCCTTCAAGAGGTCGTGCGGGATACGGGCGGGCCATCACCCGCCGTGAGAGGTGCAGGGCCCGCGAGGACTGAACCGGTCGTCACCCGCGCGAAACGACGCCGACCACATCCATCTCGACAAGGAGACCGGGGCCGAGATCAGCCCGTATGACGGTGCTGGCCGGCGGGTCTTCTACAAGCAGCGGGGCGTGCTTCTGAAAGTACTCGAACTCGACCCTCCGTAGACACGGGTAGTCCTCGGGATTCCTGAACAGCATCAGCATCTTGATCACATTGTCCATGCAGCTCCCGGCCTCTTCCATGGCGTGCCGGACCTTGTCGAGCGCGATGATCATCTGCTCTTCGGCTACATCGGTGTCGACCGTGATGGTCTCATCGTTCTGGCCCTGGCAGCCCGAGATGAAGATGAGATTCCCGGCTACGACCGACCGAGAGAACTTGGGCGCTTCCGGCGGAAAGTTAGGATACGAGAGTTTCTTGCCGCCCCAGTACTCCGGATAGAACTTCACATGCTCAGCCATGCTCCTCCTCAGGTGGTGTGGATTCGGACACTCGTTGGCAATGACCGGAGGAAGAGCTGCATCCCTCTACCGACTTCCATCCCAGCCGGCTTTCATTACAGCTCAGTGGCCCATTTTTTGCAAGGTCGTGCGCGCCACAGCAAAGGCCGCTACCTGAGGCGCTCGCTTAGATCGCCATCGCCGCGTCGTAGCCTGTGCGAACAGCCTGCAGCACCCGCCGGGACCTGACACAGTCGCCAATGGTCATGACTTCGGTGGCCGTGTCGAGCAGTGCCTCGACCGCGTCGGTCCGAGGCTTGTATCCCACCGCGATCACGACCGTGTCGCACGGTATGGTCACCCACCCATCTTCACAGTCGGTGCACACCACACCCTCGCCGGTGATCTCCACACAGCGCAGACCGGTCTTGATCGTCACCGCCTTCTCAAGTTCCAACCTTAAGGCACGCCCATGCATGATGTTCGCGTCAGACGCGACCTCGTCCAGCATCTCCACGATTGTGACTTCTTTGCCCTGCTGCGCCAAGTACAGCCCGGTCTCACAGCCGACGAGACCGCCGCCTACCATAACGACCCCCTCTCCAATCTCGGCGCCCTCCGAATGCACGTCAGCCGCCAAGAGGACCGAATCCCCATCCGCGCCTGGGATGTCGGGGACTACGGGTTCCGCGCCCACCGCCACGATCACCACATCCGGGTTCGCCGCCTCGACCAGACTGGGAGCCGCTTCTGTGTTCAACACGACGGCAAGGGTCGGCAGGGTGGCGGTCTTACGTATCAGATGCCCCATGAACTTGTCGAGATCCTCCTTGAACGAGACCCCCGCGGCGTACTTGAGCGCCCCACCCAGAGAATCGCTCTTCTCGTACAACGTCACGTCGTGGCCCCGCTCAGCCGCCGTGATGGCCGCCTGTAGACCGGCCGGCCCCCCGCCGACGACGACCACCTTCTTCGATTCAGCCGGCGCAGGTGTGAGGCCCGCTTCGAACTCTCGGCCGATAATGGGGTTCACCGCGCACTTCATGGTGCTGGTGATGAACATGCCTCCCATGCACTCAAAGCAGCGCAGGCAGTGGACGATCTGGTCGTCTCGGCCGTAGAGAGCCTTCTTGGGGATCTCGGGATCGGCGATCAGACCGCGGGCTATGGCGATGACGTCCGCCCTCCCACTCGCGATGATCTCTTCCATCTGAGCGGGGTCGGAGATCCCCCCCACGGTGGTCACCGGTATGCTCACAGCCTTCTTGACCGCCTCGGCCAGGTACACGTTGCAGCCGTGGGGTAGGAACATCGACGGATGCATCGTGGTCATGGTGTCGACGAAGTAGTGGGCGCCTGCCGACACGTGGAGCAGGTCGACCTTGTCCTGCACCATCTTGGCCAACGCCACCGCATCGTCGATCGTATAGCCGCCTTCGGCGAGCTCCGACCCGCCGATGCGGAACTCGATGGGGAAGTCGCTCCCCACCCGTTCCCGCACTCGGTCGAGCACCATCAGGGGGAAGCGGGCCCGGTTTTCGAGACTGCCGCCGTACTTGTCGATGCGCTTGTTGATGAGTGGCGACAAGAACTGGGCGAGCAGCCAGCCGTGAGCAGCGTGCACCATGCACATGTCGAAACCGGCAAGCCTGACCGTGGCGGCCGCCTCAGCATAGGCCTCGGCGATCTTCTCCATCAGGGCTTCGGACATCTCCTCCACCTCGACGGTCCGCGCCCCGGCGGTGCGGAAGCCGATGTTTATCGTCCGGGCAGACGGCCCGATGGGATTCCTACCGTCAAGAAACACCGGATCACATTCCATGCCTCCGTGGGACAGCTCTATGGAGGCGAGGGCCCCGTACTGATGGATGGCATCGGCCGTTTCTACCAGCGAGGGGATGACGCCTCTGTCGTCGAGGGGGATCTGCTTAGGGTGCGATTTGCCGGTGGGCGTGTGGACGATGCTTTCCCCGATGGTGACGATGGCGGCTCCGCCCTTAGCCTTGAGCCGGTAGTAGGCGATGTTATCGCGGGTGAGATAGCCGTCCGGCGATAGCTCGGCCAGGGACGTAGGGGCGGCCTCGATACGGTTCTTGAGAGTCAGGGGACCGATCTTGAGCGGGCTGAAGAGGTGAGGGAACTTCCTGGCAACCATGGTGACTCCCGTCGAACGTGCTTCGCCAAGAATGATATCAGCGACAGGAGAAACAGACCTGGTAGCAGGCGATGAAGAGGCGCCTCTTACTGGAAAAGTGGCTGCAGAGGAACTGAGCAGTCACGCCCACCTCTCTACAGATGTCGCTGATGCGGGTGTTCGCGTACCCACGCTGGGCGAAGAACCGAGCGGCGGTCTACAGGATAGCGGCGCGCGTCTCTTGGCAAAGGCCACCGAGAGGAACCCGGAAAGAGCCGGCACCTGGGGGTGGTTCTCTTCTACGGCCTTCACGGAGTTCTCCTTGCCGACTATCCGCGACCACGGAACTACGATGCTTATCATTGAGCAGAACGTGGAACGCGGCTTGGCGTTGGCAGACCGCGTGTTTGTAATAGAAAAGGGAGCGATCGCGCTTAGTGGTGAGCCCCAGGAGCTGCGAGGAAACCCTCGATTGGGATCACTCCACATGGGCGAGACCTGCCGACCTGGAATCGTCTGGGGCGTCTCTTCTCGGTGGCGCTTCAGCCACAGAGTGGTCGCAGACCGGCCCCTGCCGTCTCATGGTAAGATTTCCGGGCCGGAATGCACGGTACAGTGGGCAGTCAGTCCGTGCCGGAGGGTGTTGGGGGACGCCCATCGTCGGCGCGGTTCTCTTTGTGACGCTATAGCGGAGGCTTCGCACATACGATGGCGACGCTTGGTATCGACATAGGCTGTATCAGCGTGAAGATCGCCGTTGTGGGCGGGCCGCAGGACCGAGAGTCATTCGTGAAGCTCGCGTTCGACTCGGCCCTCTTCCACGACCCCGAGTCCGACGAGCGGGTGCTTCCTCACGTTGATGCTCCACCCATACTGGCTACGGTCTACCGGCGCATCAAAGGCAGCCCTACCGAAGCCGCCCGCGAGCTACTTACCCAGGTCTTGGCCGCCCTGCCCGAGGGCTCGATCACAGGCATAGGCGTCACCGGTACCGGGGGACGGCTGGTCGGCACCATGTTAGGCGTGCCGTATCAGAACGAGTTCAAGGCCATCGCACGCGCCGTAGGCGCACTCCACCCGGATATCACCACAGTGTTCGAGATGGGCGGTGAGACCTCCAAGTTCATCAGCCTCGAAACCGACGCCTCGTCCGGTCGGGTCGGCATCGCCGACTACGGCACCAACGGAGACTGCGCGGCAGGCACCGGTTCGTTCATGGATCAGCAGGCCAGCCGTTTACTGTACGACATCGAGGACGTGGGCGACATCGTGCAGGGTGCCGGCAAGGCCGCGTCCATCGCAGGCCGCTGTTCGGTGTTCGCCAAATCCGACATGATCCACGCCCAGCAGAAAGGCTATCAGCCGCCCGAGGTCCTGAAAGGTCTCTGCAACGCGGTAGTGCGCAACTACAAGGGCGCCATCGCCAAAGGCAAAGAGGTCGGCGGGCGGGTGGCCTTCATCGGTGGAGTGGCGGCTAACAAAGGAGCCGTCGCAGCCATGCGCGAGGCGTTCGAGACGGACGAACAGGGGCTGATCGTCCCCGCCTACTATGCGTGGATGGGCGCCATCGGCAGCGCCCTCATCGTCCTCGACGAGCATACCGCGACGGAGATGGTCACTATAGAACCGACCCTCTTGGAACAGGGACAGTCGTCAGACTTCCAGACCAGCGAGGCCCTTTCTCTGGAGCGCGTCATCCCACTGCGTGATCGGGTGAAGCCCTATCAGTTCCCGCCTGGTGAGGGCAAGATCGGAGCCTACCTGGGCATCGACGTCGGCTCGGTCTCCACCAATCTGGTGGTCCTGGACGAAGACGGCGAGGTAGTCAAAGAGATTTACGTCAAGACCGACGGTCGTCCCGTCGAGGTGGTCGCCAAGGGGCTCACCGACATCTGGAATGAGATGGGCCCGCGTTTGGATATCCTAGGAGTGGCCACCACAGGCTCCGGGCGGGAACTGATCGGGGAGCTCATAGGGGCCGACACCGTGAACGACGAGATCACCGCCCACAATATGGGCGCCACCTTCATCGGGCGCAAGCTCATCGATCGGGTGCCCGACACCATCTTCGAGATCGGTGGACAGGATTCTAAGTTCATCAGCCTCCAGGACGGAGTAGTGGTCGACTTCGCCATGAACGAGGCCTGCGCAGCCGGTACCGGCTCCTTTCTGGAAGAGCAGGCTGAGAAGTTGGACATCAACATCATCGGCGAGTTCGCGGAGCTGGCCCTGTCTTCCAAGGCGCCGGTCAAGCTGGGTGAACGCTGCACCGTCTTTATGGAGCGAGACGTCAACTCCTACCTCCAAAGGGGAGCCGACAAGAAAGATCTCGTGGCCGGGTTGGCTTACTCCATCGCCTACAACTACCTCAACCGCTTGGTCGGCCGTCGCCATATAGGAGACACCATCTACTTCCAGGGCGGTACCGCCTACAACGATTCCGTAGCGGCTGCTTTCAGCAGGATCCTCGACAAGGAGATCATCGTACCGCCGCACAACGGGGTGGTCGGAGCCATCGGTGTGGCGCTCTTGGCGCGCGAGAAGATGGCGGCGACCGGGACCCCCTCCCGCTTCCGTGGCTGGGACTTAGACAAGGTGGAGTACAGCGTCCGAGAATTCACCTGCAAAGGCTGCAGCAACGAGTGCGACATGCGCCAATTCACCATAGGAGGCGAGAAGACTTACTGGGGCGACAAGTGCTCCGACCGCTATCGCAAGCGGGCCAAGGTCGACAAGGAGCCTGTGATCCGCGACCTGCTCGAGTTCCGGAACGCGCTTCTCTATTCATATGTGACCGACGAGACCGACGACACCGCCACGCTGCTTCGCAGCAGCGCCGGCTCTCCTTGTCGTGGCGCGATCGGCATCCCGCGGGCCATGTACACATACGAACGCCTGCCGTTCTGGGCCACCTTCTTCAAGTCGTGCGGCTTCGACGTCATGCTCTCCCGTCAGACCGACAAGAAGATCCGTGAGTGGGGCATCGAAGGGTCGGTGGCCGAGCCGTGCTTCCCCATCCGGGTGGCGCATGGCCATGTCATGGAGTTGCTCGAGGAGGGTGCCGACCACATCTTCATCCCCAACATGCTGAACGAAGAGACCGACCACCCCGACATCGAGTCGCACGCCTGCCCGTGGGGGCAGACGCTGCCTCATGTCATCCGTTTCGCGCCACACTTCGAGCCCTATGCCGACCGCTTCCTCTTCCCCACTCTGCATTTCCGCCGGGGGCCGGAGTACATCGGAGCCACTCTACGGGCGACCATGAAGCCTCTGGGCGTTCCGGCCCGAGTGGTGGATGCGGCCGTGAAGGAAGCCTACGAAGCCCAGGCCGAGTTCCGCGGACGTCTGCTTCTGGCGGGCACCGAGGCCCTGGCCTTGCTCGAAGAGCACGACGAACTGGGTATCGTCCTTGTCGGCCGACCGTACAACATCTACGACCCCGGGGTCAACATGGACATCCCGGCCAAGCTCCGCCGTTACTACGGGGTCAATCTCATCCCCTTCGACTTCCTACCCCTGTGGGGCGTGCAGACCGAGGACGTCACCGTGAACATGTATTGGGGTTACGGACGGAAGATCCTGCAGGCGGCTAAGGTGGTCGCCCAGCACCCCAATCTGCACATCATCTACATGACCAACTTCAAGTGCGGTCCCGATTCGTACATCAAACACTACGTGGGAGCCGCCGACCCCGAACCTCATCTGGTGCTGCAGTTCGACGAGCACACCAACGACGCGGGGGCCATGACCCGCTGCGAGGCCTACCTCGACAGCAAGGGGTTCCTGCGCTGGTGGGTGCGTGAGAACAGGAAGAAGCAACCGGTCAGAGGGTCCTGACGGACGAAGGGTCCTGACGGACATCGGGTCCTAGCGAACGTGGAGGACTAGTGGATACGGCCACCGAGACCAAGGGCGGCAACGGCAAGGGCCCGCGTGAAGCGGCTGAAGCAGCCCTGGACATACTGCCCCAGCCTATCGCGGCACGAGGAGCTGATACCAGCCCCGTCGAAGACGCCGTGGACATCAAGAACCGCACCACCTGGCTCTGTCGCATGCCCTACGGAGGGTCGCGCATGCTGGCGGCGGCTTTCCAATCGATCGGCATGGACACCCGGGTCACGCCTGAAGAAGACGCCCGCACACTCGAGTTGGGCGCCAAGTACAACTCGGGAGACGAGTGTTATCCGCAGCGCATAGTGCTCGGCGACTACATGAAGCTGATCGAGGACGAGAGACTAGACCCCAAGAAGACCGCCTTCCTGCTTCCCACGGCCAACGGGCCCTGTCGCTTCGGACAGTACATCAGGCTGCTTCGCCGTATCCTGGATGAGCAGGGATACGGAGACGTGGCCATCCTCTCTTTCACATCGGCCGACGGATACGCCGGTATCGGCGACCAGGCCGGAGAGGTCATCCGCACTGCTTGGCGGGCGGTGGTCGTGCAGGACATCCTGCTCAAGCTGTTGCTCATGATCCGGCCCTACGAGGTCCACCCAGGTCAGACCGACAAGGTCTATCTGGCAGGCCTCGATCGAATGGGCGAGATAATCGCCCAACAAGGTCTCAGCAACAAGGAGCGACTGAGACAGACCAAGGCGGGGCTCCGCGAGGTCAAAGAGGCGTTCCTGGCGATCCCGGTCAAGGCGGAAGACCGTCCGCTCATCGGAGTGGTGGGCGAGATCTTCTGCCGTCTCAACACCTTCGCGAACAACGAGATCATCCGGCACGTCGAAGCTCAGGGCGGGGAATGCTGGTTGATCGGCGTCGGCGAATGGGTCTGGTACACAAACGCAGAAGCCTTCCGCCGTCATCGTGAGGAGAAGAGCCGTTTCACCAAGCCCTGGCTGAGGACGTTCCTCACCGGACGGTTGATGAAGAGCGATGAGAAGACCCTCTACAAGGACTTCGGGGAGATATTCGCCAACCGACCCGATCCCCATGTTCACGAAGTACTCGAGGCTGCGGAGTCCTATCTGCCCCAGTCGGGCGCCCTGGGCGAGATGGTCCTGTCCACCGGAGGAACCATCGCTCTCTATCGCCGAGGGGTCGACGGCGTCATCGACATCAGCCCCTTCAGTTGCATGAACGGCATTGTCACCGAGGCCGTCTACCCGCGCGTGAGTAAGGATCATGACGGCATCCCCGTGCGCGTGTTCTACTTCGACGGCACACAGAGCGATCTCGACCGCGACGTGGGGATCTTCCTGGAACTAGCCAAGACGTACAGGCGACGCAAGAAGATAGGCAGGCCTTAGGCAAAGGACGGTGCGCACCGTGCCGGAGGTCAACCATCCCCTGCAAGTTCCCTTCTGACCATCGAGCCGGTTGGGATCCCGCTCGATGAGCACCACCTTCCCGTCTCCCCCGGCTGAGAAAGCCGGCGATGTAAAGGCACACGAAGCTCCAAACAACAGGCCGCCCGCCGCACTGAGGTGCGGCGGGCGGCCTCGTGAACCAACGCCTGCAGAGGGACGAGTCTGCGAGAAGCTCTGCGGTATCCCGCGGTGCTCGACGCGAATCCGCGCCCCTGCCTACCGTGTTAGGCCTCCTTCTGCTTCTTGATCCGCATGCCGTAGAAGGAGCGGATGACGAAATACAGAGAGATCACGAAGAACACTGCCGCCAGGATCCACGTGAGGATATGGCTGCCGTCGGCGCCGTCAACGATACTCACGGCCAGTTCGACCGCCAGAAGACCGAACAGAGTGGTGAACTTGATGATGGGGTTCAGGGCCACCGAAGATGTGTCCTTGAACGGGTCGCCCACCGTGTCGCCGATAACAGTCGCGGCGTGCAGGTCGGTACCCTTCTCCTTCAGGTCGGTCTCCACGATCTTCTTGGCGTTGTCCCATGCACCACCGGCGTTGGCCATGAAAACGGCCTGGAACAGACCGAAGACCGCTATCGAGATGAGGTACCCGATGAAGAAGTACGGCTCCAGGAAGGCGAAGGCCAGGGTGCCGAAGAACACGGCCAAGAAGATATTGATCATGCCTTTCTGCGCGTATTGCGTGCAGATGCCGACCACCTTCTTGCTATCTTCCACGTTGGCGCTGCCCGTCTCAACATCGAGCCTGATGTGGCGCTTGATGAACTCCACCGCACGGTAGGCGCCGGTGGTGACGGCCTGCGTGGCCGCGCCGGTGAACCAGTAGATCACCGCGCCTCCCATGACGATGCCCAGAAGGAACGGCGGATACAGCAGCGACAGTTTGTCGACGTTGACGGTGAGCTCCTCGGTCAACATCATGATGATGGAGAAGATCATCGTAGTGGCGCCGACCACGGCCGTGCCGATGAGCACCGGCTTAGCCGTCGCCTTGAAGGTGTTGCCGGCCCCGTCGTTCTCCTCCAGGTTCTCTTTGGCCACGTCCCAATCCGGCTTGAAGCCGAAGTCCTTCTCGATCTCCTGGTCGACGCCTTCGATCTGCTCGATGGTGGACAGCTCATACACCGACTGGGCGTTGTCCGTGACCGGACCGTAGGAGTCCACCGCGATGGTCACAGGGCCCATGCCTAGGAAGCCGAAGGCCACGAGGCCGAAGGCGAACACGGCAGGAGCGATCATGATGCCGCCGTCGTTGATATCGAACCCAAAGGTGCTGACGATGTAGCCGATACCCATGAGGACCATGATGGCGAAACCGATATAGAAGCCGCTGAAGTTGCCGGCCACCAACCCAGACAGGATGTTGAGCGAAGGACCGCCTTCTCTGGAGGACGTAACGACTTCTTTGACGTGAGCGGACTTGGTGGAGGTGAAAATCTTGACCAACTCAGGGATGAGCGCACCGGCGAGGGTACCCATGCTGATGATAATGGAGAGCATCCACCAATAGTTGGGGTGCGCCTCCCCCACCAGCGAGTTCCCACCGATCAGGACATATGACACCACGAAGGTGAGGATGATGGAGATGATCGAGGTGAGCCACACCAGAGAGGTGAGGGGCCCTTCGTAGTTCATCTTCTCGGCGTTCTTGTAGCGCGCCTTAGCGATGGCCGCGTTCAGGAAATAAGAGCCGCCGCTAGAGATGATCATCATGATGCGCATGGCGAAGATCCACACCAGGAGAGCCACCTGGATAAGAGGATCGGCCACGGCCAGGATGATGAAGGTGATGAGGGCCACACCGGTGACGCCGTAGGTCTCAAAACCGTCGGCGCTGGGGCCTACCGAGTCGCCTGCGTTGTCGCCTGTGCAGTCGGCGATCACGCCCGGGTTGCGAGCGTCGTCTTCTTTGATGTTGAAGACGATCTTCATGAGATCGGAGCCGATGTCGGCTATCTTGGTGAAGATACCGCCTGCGATCCTTAACGCAGCGGCGCCAAGGGATTCGCCAATGGCGAAGCCGATGAAGCACTGGCCGGCATATTCGCGCGGGATCCAGATGAGGATGATGAGCATGATGATGAGCTCGACGCTGATGAGCATCATGCCCACGCTCATGCCGGACTTCATGGGGATGGCGTGGATCCCGTACGGCTTGCCTCGCAGGCTCTCGAAAGCCGTACGCGAGTTCGCGTAGGTGTTCACCCGGATGCCGAACCAGGCCACCCCGTAGCTGCCCAGGATGCCGATGACACTGAAGGCCAGGATGATAACCACTCTACCGGCCGAGAAGTCGCTCAGGGCTCCGAAATAGACCGCGATCACGATGGCGATGAAGATCCACAGTATGACCAGGAATTGTCCCTGCTTCATAAGGTAGGTCTTGCAAGTCTGCCAAATGAGCTCGGAGATCTCCTTCATCGATCTGTGCGCGGGGAGTCTTCGGAGCTGGAAGTAGGCGACGACGCCGAACAGGAGACCGAGACCGCAGATGATGAGACCAAGGCCCAGTAGGAGGCTGCCGGATATCCCGTGGAAATCCACCTGGTTCAACTCGGGCAGCACCAGCTCTGCCTCGCCGGCCTGCGCTACCGGCGCAAGAACCAGCAAGAAGACCGCCGCGACGGCAAAGAGAAGGGCGAACCTCCTCCAACGACGCGTCGGCGCTTTACGCGGTTTGACTTCCATGCAGCATTGCCTCCTTCTCGGCCCTCAAGGCCTATCACTAAACAGGGTTGAACCTCAAGAACGGCCCACACCGGCCAAATCCAAACGTTCATGCTACAGAACCGCTCATGCCCCCGTCAAGGATTGGATCCCGCCGTAAATGGAGATAACGGCCCTGGCGGAGAGCACCCGTCCGATCGGCCACTGGAGAAAGGATCATCCGATGGAAAGATGGCAGTGCCTGTTGTGCGGATACATCTACGACCCCGAAGAAGGAGATCCCCTTCAAGGGATCGCACCGGGGACCGCCTTCGAGGACCTACCCGACGAATGGACCTGCCCCGAGTGCGGCGCCGGCAAGGAAGAATTCGAGAAGATGAGCGACTAGCGGAAGCGTCAGGCCCGACGCTTCTGGTCGGCTACGCACTCCTCGGCGAGTCGGCGCTCAGTCGGTATTGCCGTCGAGGAACAGCGACATCAACAGGTGGCCCGGCGCTACGGCTAAGCCCGTGGCCCGGGCCTCCGCCTCCGTGAAAGCCTCCGCCCCGTTCGCCGCGAACCCGGGGCCCCACAACACGAAGGGCACGGGGTCGTGCACATGGGTCTTGATCTCCAGAGGAGTCGGGTGGTCCGGCATGACCAGTAGTCTCACCCCTTCCGCCTCCCCCGGTCGAGCCGCCGGCGCGGCGCGCCGCGCGGCGGCCTCGTTCAGAGCCGTCGCCTGCGGCACCATCAACGCGTCGACCTGCTCGATCGCCCGCACCTTGCCCTCCGCGTCGCCGGCGTGCGACATCTCGTCCGGTGCCTCCACGTGGACGAAGACCACGTCATAGTCGGCGAGAGCCTCCACGGCCCCGGCCATCTGTCCCGCGAAGTCGTTATCGCCGCCGTCGGTGACCCCGGGGATGTCCAGGCAATCGATCCCGGTCTGGTAAGCGAGTCCCCGCAGCAGGTCGACCGCCGAGGTGAGCGCCGCCCGGCGCCCCCCGTAGCTATCGCGGAACGTCGGCATGCGCGCCGACTCCATCCCCGGCCAGAAAAGCCAGATCTGGGTGGCGGGAAGCAGCCCACGAGCGACGCGTGCCTTGTTGACCGGATGTGCGGCCAGGATGGGTTTCGACCGCTCCATCAAGTCTCGAACGAGGTCGGCGCCGGGTCCCGACGGATCGTGACCGGCCACCTCCTGATCGGTGATGTTGTGGGGAGGCACGAACTCGGTCGCAAGCAGATCGGCCCCGTCGCGCACGGTCAGGATATGCCTGAAACCCACTCCGGCATGCAGACCGAGGCGGCCGCCATCCGTCTCGTCCGAGGACACGATCCCCAACCCCTCCCTCAGCGCGGCCACCAACTCCGCCGACTCGTCGGACGTGATGTTCCCGGCTGAGTAACTGACCATCCGGCCGTCCTCAACCGTCACCAGGTTGCAGCGCATGGCCACCTGGCCCGACTCCAGACGGATCCCCATCGCCATGGCTTCTATCGGCCCGCGCCCGGCGTAGTAGAGGGACGGATCGAAGCCCATGACGCTCATGCAGGCGACCGCACTCGAGGCTTCCATGTCTTGAGGCACGTTGCGAGACACCCCTGTCGTGCCCTCCCGCGCCAGCCGGTCGAGATGAGGAGTGTGGGCGGCCTCTAGAGAGGTACGCCCTCCCAAAGCGGTTGCCGGCCACCCTGAGGCCCCATCAATGATCAGTACTACGTATTTCAAGGATGACCCCTGTGCTCGACGGTTGCAGAGCTCCGGCCCTCCGTACTAAGGTCGGCCCCATTATATGCGGTATCGTTGCCGTCATGGTCAAGATGCCTCGCGCTCTGACCGCCGCGGAGCAGACCCGCGCCGGCGCGCGACAGCCCTCTTCGTGACTCGCGTTATCGGCTGCGGGGAAGCGGCGAGCGGACCCGCGCGGGCGCGAGGCGACCCTCCGCGCGATCGCCGTCAAGTACGACCCTCACCCTCGCGCGACCCGCCGAACATGCCTATCGGCCGAAATACTTCGCTCCCACCTCTCGGAACGCCGGAAGCGACCCGTCCACCACCTCCGGAGCTACGCAGAAGGCCAGGCGGAAGTGTCCCGCCAGACCGAAACCGCTCCCCGGCACCACCAGCACCAGATGCTCCTGCATCTCTCTGCAGAAGGAGACGTCATCCTCGATGGGCGAACGCGGGAAGAAGTAGAAGGCGCCTTGGGGCTTGAAGACCTCAAATCCCGCGCCGCTCAGGCACTCGTAGAGGACGTCCCTGTTCCGCTGGTAGGGAGTCACGTCCACTCCCACACCCTGTAGTCTGGCCACGGCCCGCTGCATGAGGGCCGGGGCGTTCACGAATCCAAGGATGCGATTGGTCATAACCAGACCGTCCATGAGCTTGTCGACCCCTGGGATGGCCGGGCTGGCCGCGACGAAGCCTATCCTCTCCCCGGATATGGAGAGCTCTTTGGAGTAGCTCGAGGCGATGATCGTATTTGGGTAGGCAGCCATAGCCGGAGCCACCCGCATCCCATTGAACACTATGCGTCGGTAAGGCTCATCGGAAACCAGGTAGATGACCCGGCCCACCTCCGCCGTCTTACGCTCGAGCAACTCACCCAGAGCTGTGAGGGTGTCCGCCGAATACACCCGCCCGGTGGGGTTGTTGGGCGAGTTGATCAGAACGGCCCGGGTCTTGCAGGTGATCGCGGTCGCGATGACATCGAGATCCAAGTCAAAATCCACCTTGCTCTCGACCGGTATCAGTACACCGCCGTGGTTGTCCACATACGAGCCGTACTCGACGAAATACGGCCGGGGGACCAGCACCTCGTCGCCCGGGTCCAAGATCGCTTTGAAGATGACGTTGGCCGCGGCTGCGGCCCCGCAGGTCATGACCACGTGCTCGCCCGACAGCAGCACTCCCTGATCGCCCGTGAGGTAGGCCGCCACGGCCGCGCAGGCCTCAGGGTAACCCTGGTTCGGCATGTATCCATGGATGCCCGTCGTACGGTCCTTCGCCAGTCCCTCCAGCACCGTATGGAACTCCTCAGGAGGGTCGAGGTTGGGATTGCCGATGCTGAAATCGAACACCTTGTCGCAGCCGTAGGTCTCGGCCAGGCAGGCGCCCTCCTCAAACATCTGCCTGATCCATGAGGAACGGCAAGCAGCTTCAGCGATCTTCTTGGCTACGGGCATGGGGAGCCTCCGCACGGGGAACGGGATCAGGATAAACGATTCCAGAGTCTAGCACGCACGCGAGGCACAACGGGAACTCG
>LSQX01046368.1_pt1 | contig 17470 bp, 12 predicted proteins | sample 654561 | NCBI WGS metagenome assembly LSQX01 (sample SAMN04489861, study PRJNA283612) | anaerobic digester metagenome | isolation source: 4 biogas reactors fed with cattle manure at either 37C or 55C with and... | place: Denmark: Kongens Lyngby | collected 2014
CGACGCCGTCCCGGCTAGCCGCAGGCAGGTGATGAACCGCCAAGACGCCAAGAGAGCGCCGCAGTGATGGAGCGAAATAGCGCCAACGGCGCGCCCTATCCCAGCCTAGGGTGAAGCCCTAGGAACCAACGGCCAAAGAAAACGAGGGCTGAAGGCCCGGCCTATCATCCGGCAGACAACACCTCTTCCATGACTATATCCCGCCCCTTTAGCGCTAGTCATTATTTTGGCTTATTCCCCAGGGCGTTGCCCTGGGCTGGTATATCACGCCCTTTCAGGGCTGCCATCCGCAACTGGCAACGCCGTCCATTTAGGTCGCCTCGACGCGCGCAGGGCGCAGGCATCCCCGGCGGGACGTTCGCCACCCATGCGCTCCCCAGTATATCGCGGAGACCGCGGGCTCCAAGGCGCATCTGAAGTGAACGGGAAGGCCGGAACGCTGGAGACCGCCGTCCCCGGCGGGACGTTTCTGAATTCCACCGTGCGGGCAAGCGCGCGCTTGCCCGCGGACGAGCAGACGCTCGTCCCTCCCGTAGCTTTAGCCCAATGATGCGCGTCAACTCCCAAAGCTCTGATGCATCAGCACTCTATCCCCGCAAACACATTCCTGTGTTCATGAGTTCCTGATAAAACAGGCGGGATTTTCGAGGACGAGGACGAGGACGAACGGCGGGGGCTTGCGCCGGGACTATTCCAGCCGCTCGAGCAGCAGCTCCAGCGCGCGGGTGGTGGCCTGGCGGCGGACGGCGGCGCGGTCGCCGGGGAAGAGGTGGCGCTCGACTACCGTGCCGTCACCGCCGGCGACGGCGATGAAGACCAGCCCGACGGGCTTGGCGGGCGTGCCGCCGCCGGGGCCGGCGATGCCCGTGGTCGCCACGCCCCAGTCGCTGCCGAGGCGCGCGCGCACGCCCTCGGCCATGGCCGCGGCGCAGGGGGCGCTGACCGCCCCTTCGGTGGCGAGCAGCGCCGCGTCCACCCCAAGCACTTCCTGCTTGACGGCGTTGGCGTAGGCCACGACCGCGCCAAGGAAGGCCGCGGAGGCGCCGGCGCAGTCGGTCAGGCGCGCCGCGACCATGCCGCCGGTGCAGGACTCGGCGCAGGCGAGGGTCTGCCCCGCCTGCGTCAGAAGCCGGATCACCTGTGCCGCCGAGGTCATGGACTACTCGATGACGGCCAATGGCTGATCCTTGGACACCACGGCGCCGTGCTCGACGAGGAACTTGACGATCTTGCAGTCGCGCGGGGCCTTGATCTCGTTGAAGAGCTTCATGGCCTCGACCACGCAGACCGCATCGCCTTCCTTGCAGTTGCTGCCGGGCTCGGCGAAGTTGGGCTTGCCGGGCCCCGGGGCACGGTAGAAGGTGCCGTTGAGCGGCGCCTTGATGGTCTCGCCCTGCGGTTCCGCCGGCTCGGCGGGGGCGGGCGCGGCAGGTGCCGCGGGGGCCGGAGCCGCTGGAGCGGCCGGGGCGGCGTCCGTCCCGGATTGCATTTCATCCTGCTTCTCGGCCAGTATCGTCGCACAGCCCATCTGCTGGAACAGGCGGCTCAGGGTGCGGCCGATATCGAGGTAACGCATGGTCTCGTAGTCCATCGGCGGCGTCGCGGGAGCTTCCGGCGCCGCGGCGGGTGCCGCGGCGGCCTGCTGCTCCAGTTCGGCGGGCGGGAGCGGACGCTCCGCCTCGGGCAGCGCGCGCCACTTGAAGTAGCCCAGGGCCACCTCGGGGAACATGCAGTAGGAGAGGATATCCTCCTCGGCCTGGATCAGCTTGGGATCGAGCTGGGCCGCGGCCTCGGGCAGACCGGGCTTGAGCAGGTCGGCCGGACGGCAGGTGACGGGCTTGGCGCCCTTGAGGATCTTTCTGGCAATCTTGGGATCAACGGGCGCCGGCGGGCGGCCGTAGAGGCCCTGGACGTAGTCGCGCGTCTCCTGCGGCACCATGCCGTAGCGTTCGCCGTTGAGGACGTTGAGCACCGACTGGATGCCGATGATCTGGCTGGTGGGCGTGACCAGCGGGGGGTAGCCCATGTCGGCCCGCACGCGCGGCAGCTCCTCGAGCACCTCGTCGAGGCGGTCGAGCGCGCCCTGCTGCTGGAGCTGCGAGCGGAGGTTGGAGATCATGCCGCCGGGGATGTGGTGCTCGAGGACGTTGACATCCACGAACTCGGGCGGGCCGAGGTGCGGCTCGCGCCGCGGCTTGAGGCGGCGGAAGTGCTGGTTGACCGCGCGCACGGCCTGCATGTCGAGGCCGGTATCGTAGCCCGCCGCAGTCAGGACGGCGTGCATGGTCTCCACCGCCGGCTGCGAGGAGCAGCCCGACATCGAGGCCACGGCGCAGTCTATGGCGCCGGCGCCGTGGCGCACGCCGGACAGGCAGGAGGCTACCGCCATGCCGCTGGTCATGTGGGCGTGGAGCTGGATGGGTATCCCGACGCCCTTGACCAGCGCGGCGGTGAGCTCCTCGGCGGCGGCGGGCGTGAGGATGCCGGCCATGTCCTTGATGCAGATCGAGTCGGCGCCGAGCTGCTCCATCTCGCGGGCCAGCCTGACGTAGGCCTCGACGGTGTGGACGGGGCTGAAGGTGTAGCTGATGGTGCCCTGGGCGTGGGCGCCGGTGGCCTTGACGGCGCGGATGGCCTGCTCGAGGTTGCGCGTGTCGTTCAGCGCGTCGAAGATGCGGAAGATCGCGATGCCGTTGGCGGCGGCCAGCTCGACGAAGCGATACAGGACATCGTCGGGGTAGTTGTGGTAGCCGAGGATGTTCTGGCCGCGCAGCAGCATCTGCAAGGGGGTCTTGCAGCGGGCCTTGATCTGGCGCAGGCGCTCCCAGGGGTTCTCGCGCAGGAAGCGCAGGCAGACATCGAAGGTCGCGCCGCCCCAGCATTCGAGCGAGTAGTAGCCGGCGCGGTCAATGGTATCAATGACCGGCAGGATATCTTCCATGCGCATGCGGGTGGCCCAGAGCGACTGGTGCGCGTCGCGCAGGGTGGTATCCGTGATGCGGATACGCGGGCGTCCGGCCACGGCTTCCGGGGTGGGATGTGGGGTTTTCTTAGCCATAGGTTCAGGTGCAGAGTGGTTGGTAGTGGTGGTGCGGCGGGGCGCCTAGCGCCCCATGGCCGCGAACTTGGCGTAGCGATCCGCGGCGAGCTTCTCGCCCGGCAGATCCAGGAGCGGAAGCAGGGCGGCGGTGACGGCCGCGCTGACGGCCGCCATGGTGGCGGCGGGGTCGGTGTGCGCGCCGCCTTCGGGTTCGGGAATGATCGCGTCGATGACGCCCAGCTTGAGCAGCTCGTCGGAGGTGATCTTGAGGGCTGCCGCCGCCTCGGGGGCCTTCTTGCCGTCGCGCCAGAGGATCGAGGCGCAGCCTTCGGGCGAGATGACCGAATAGACGGCGTTCTCGAGCATCAGCACGCGGTCACCCACGGCGATACCCAGCGCCCCGCCGCTGCCGCCCTCGCCCGTTACTACGGCGACGAAGGGGGTTTGCAGGGTGGCCATGACGGTCAGGTTGCGGGCGATGGCCTCGGCCTGGCCGCGGGCCTCGGCATCGAGTCCCGGATAGGCGCCGGGGGTGTCGACGAGGCTGACGACGGGGAGTCCGTAGCGCTCGGCAAGCTGCATGAGGCGCAGGGCCTTGCGGTAGCCTTCGGGGTTGGCCATGCCGAAGTTGGCGGCGATGTTCTCCTCGACCGTCTTGCCCTTCTGGTGGCCGATGAGCATGACGCGCAGGCCGTTCCAGGTGGCGAAGCCGCCGATGAGTCCACGGTCGTCGCCGAAGCGGCGGTCGCCGTGCAGCTCGACAAAGTCGCTGCAGCAGCCCTCGATGTAGTCGCGGATAGTCGGGCGCTGCGGATGGCGCGCCAGTTGCACCGTCTCCCAGGGGGTGAGGGTGCGGGCGCGGCGCGATGCGGCCTTGGCGCGCTTGGGCTTCACGGTGGGGGCGGCTTGCTGCGGGCGGTAGTAGCCGAGCGCGTTGGCCAGCCACGCCTTGAGGTCGCCGCGCGGCACGATGCAATCAATGAAGCCGTGCTCCTCGAGATACTCGGCGGTCTGGAAGTCGTCCGGCAGCTTCTGCTTGATGGTCTGCTCGATCACGCGCCGTCCGGCGAAGCCGATGAGGCTCCTGGGCTCGGCGATGTTGAGGTCGCCGACCATGGCATAGCTGGCGGAGACGCCGCCCGTCGTGGGGTCGGTCAGCACGGAGATGTATGGGAGACCGGCCTCCTGCAGGCGGGCGATGGCGGCGCAGGTGCGTGCCATCTGCATGAGCGAGACGATGCCCTCGTGCATGCGCGCGCCGCCCGAGGCGGAGAAGATGATCAGCGGCAGGCGCTTCTCGAGCGCGGTCTCGGCCGCCAGCAGGATGCGTTCGCCGGTGCCGCTGCCGAGACTGCCGCCCATGAAGCGGAAGTCCATCACGCCCAGCACGACGGGCCGGCCCCCGATGGTGGCCGTGCCGGTGACGATGGCTTCGCCGATGCCGGTCTTGGCGGCGGTGGCGCGGGCCTTGTCGGCATAGGTGCCGCTGTCGTCGGCAAACTGCAGCGGGTCGTTGAAGCCCACGGAGGCGTTAATTTCCTTAAAGGAACCCTCGTCGGTGATCAGCGCGATGCGCTCGCGGCAGCCTAGGCGCCCGTGCGCGTTGCAGGAGGGACAGACCTTGAGGTTGTCCTGCCATACGGAGCGCTCGACGTAGCGCTTACAGGCGGAACATACCGCCCAGAGCTCGTTGGAGGGGCGGATTGTGGCGTCGGATATCTGCTCGGTCAACCAAGCCATAGATGGTATCTCCTTCGCGCGCGGAGGCATTCCATGCGCGATTTAAGCGGGTAGTTTAGCACATGCGGGGTTAGGGACCCAGTCTGGGTTTAGTCTGGCCGCCGCACCGCAGGACGGCAGCAGTAGCAGTAGGCAGTAGCAGTAGGCAGTTGGAACCGGCCATAGACGCCACTTTGTCGCTTTGTCGGTAACTTTGTCGAAAGCTAAAGATTAAGCGAGTGGATGAAGCGTGCCGTTTAAGAATGAGATTAAGAGAGGGTTTAAGTGTGGGTTTAAGTGGGTGCTTCGCNNTCGGATACGCTTCGTCGCCACACTTCGTCACTACGCTTTGTCGAAGGCAACAGGGAAAGCTCACGCGAAGGCGCGGAGCCACGAATATTTCTAACCGCAGATGTCGCAGATGTCCTGCTTCGCAGGCGCATGTGCCGCAGATTTGAATGTGGTGTCTCTGACCAGTCGGGTCAGGGCGCGTGGACGCCTGGCAGACGGCAGAAGTCCTTGTCGAATGAAACGAGGCGATCTGTCTGTTTCAGCAAATCCGCCCGTATCAGGCGGTCGACCAATCCCGCGCCCTTGCCATCATAGGTGGCAAGCACTGCGGGAGCGTGACCGCGGCAAAGAACACCCGGGGTTGTCAGAAACGCTTGCAGCCTCGCGAGAGCCTGTGCCTTCGGCACGTCATAGAAATAGATCAGGGCATGGTAGACCTCGGCCACGATCAGGTCATTTACCAGAATGCCCACGCCCTGCTGCATGCAGTCGGAATAGAAGAGCCTGGCGCGGTCGGCCTGATCCTCCGGCAGTCCCGTGAGGAGCCGCAGGACTACACAGGTGTCGATCCCGACAACCTTCTTCATTCGCCTGCCTCCCGTTTGCGGGCAATCGCCGCGCGGATCTCGGACATCCCATGCGATTGCCTGCGTTCCGCATACTTACGTAGCGAACCCATCCAGGCCGGGGTTTGCGGTGTGGATGGCGGCTCGATTACCCATACCTTTTTACCGTCGATGCAGGCCTTCTGCAGCGTCAGCGTGTCGCCCGGATAGACCGATAGCGACTCGCAGACAGCGGCCGGGAACGTGACCTGCCGTTTGGACGTCATTTTGACCTTATGCCGCATGGAGTTGTCTCCTTACTGTGATGAGCACATTGTAAGGCATCGCGGGCGGATGGTCAAGAGGCTGCTGGAATTTTAGATTTGTGATTTCAGATTTGTGATTGGGCCTGCGGGCGTCCTCGTCCTCGAGCCCCGGTACTGCCGGGACTGCCGGTGCTGCCGGGACTGCCGGTGGCTAGCGCCACATACCCGCTACCATGCCGTATTACTGGCGGGAGTAGGTAGTAGATGCGGCGTCCCCGCCGTGTTCACCACGCCCGCCTTGACCTTGCCACCGCCGCGTTGCTAATATCGGCGCCATGCAGCTACTCCTTATCCTGGGCTATCTCGATCCCGGTACCGGCAGCGTGATTATCCAGGCCGTCGTCGGCACCCTGCTGGGTGGCCTGCTGATAATCAAGCTCTATTGGCGCAGGATCATCGCCTTCCTGACGGGCAAAAAGCCCCCGGCCAAGGACGCCCGGAACGCCAAGGACGGCAACTCCCCGGACAAGTAGCCGAACCAGCACAGCCGCCCATTCCGGGATCTAACGGCAGCGCCGCTACTTCAGCACATCCTCGATCGTCAGCGAGCCGAGGGTCTGGCGTGCCTGCTCGAGCCGCGAGCGGTTGGTCATGACGCAGATCGCGGCCTGCGGCAGACCGGCCTCCAGCGCCTGCAGCAGGGCTTGCCGCACGTTATCCGGTGTGGCCTCCAGCAACTGCCGGCGCCGCCTGCAACGCCGCTCGAAACTCTCGCCGATCATGTGGCGCTGCAAGGCCACGCCGGTCGCCTCGCTGGGACGCAGCGGCTTCTCATCGCGCTTGGCCACACCGATGATGCCTCGGTCGATATCGCCCTGGGACCACACCGCCTGCCGCACGAAGTCGGCCACGCGGCGGAAGACGGCGATGGTCTCGGTAAGGCGCGGATCGCGGTACGAGTGGAGGGTGAAGGTGCCCGTGAGGCTCTGGTGCGTGAAGCCCGCGCCGTAGGCATTGCCCTTGAAGCGGATCTCCGGCAGCAGGTAGTCCATCGAGACAAGGTGCGCGCCAACCGAGATCAGCGGCTCGTCCGGATGGGAGAGGTGCGGCGCGGGCATGACCATGGCGCAGTGGGCGATCTGCAGGGCGGCAGCCAGTCCCTCGACGGCACCCGGCCTTGCCGGCGCGAAGCCGGTATCGCCGGGCGTCACGGGCTCGTCGGCCATGCGCCCGAGCCAGGTCTCCAGACGCGCGCGGATGGCCTCGGTCGAGGCCGGCGAGGCCGTCACGCTGGCAGTCACGCGGCGGCGGTTCAGCAGGAAATCACGGATGGCCTCGATGGCCCCGGCGACCTCGCGGTTGCCATTGTCGAAATCGGCCAGCCACCCCTCGATAAGCGCCAACTGCGGCAGGCCGCTGGTGACGTTGGCCAGATGACCGATCTCGTTGAAGTGGCGACCGGCATTCAGACGGACAATCGCGGCGCCATTCTGCACGATCTCGGTGCGGGTGGCGGCCCGCGCCTGGACCAGCACATCGCGCATGCGCGCGGTATCGCGCGGATTGAGGGAGAAGAGCAGGTCCCCGAGCAGGTCGAGCGCCGGTGTGACGCGCTCATCGAGCGTCTTCAGGGAGATGTTCAGCACAGGCACCAGGCGTTCCGGCTGATCCACGGGCGTATGCAGGCCGACCCCCGCGCGGATGCCGCCCGTGTTGGCGCCGATGCGCGTGGCCAGCGTGGCGAAGTCGGCCGTGGCCGTGCCGAACTTGTTGAGAGCCTCGGCATAGCGCGGCAGGCAGGCCCAGAGGTGCCCGGGAAGTCCGGTGAGGTCGAACTGCAGGATGAGATAGACGATGCTGTTGGTGGGCATCGCGTTGACCAGCAGTGTGGCACCGCTGTCCAAGGTGTGTACCGTGGTGTCGATCCGCCGCGGCTCGGCCGGGATGTCGGAGATCTTCAGTTGCGGCAGGCGCGCCACCGCCTCGGGCGGATTGGGAGTGCCGTTGTCGCGCTCGAGCGCCTCGGCGGCGGCGGCGATGGCCCGCATGCCCTCGTCGTCCAGCGCGGCGCGGCGGGCGGCCAGATCCCGCGCCGACTCCTCCTCGCGCCGCGCCTCAAGCGCCGCATCGGGCGCGAGGACGAGATCGAGGCGGTGGGGATTGTCCAGCAGCCGCTCGCGGATCAGGCGGTTGAAGTACTGCGGATCACCGGCATGGATCCGGCGCAGCTCCTGGTAATGCGAGGCGTCGCGGAGATAGGTCAGCGGATCAAGATCGGACATCCAGGCCGCAACGACGCGGAAGACGGTGTGCAGCGGGAACATCGGCGCGATCTCGAGCGTCTCGTAGGCCGCCTGCTGGAAGGCGGTCTGGATCTGCTCGTCGCTGAAGGGCGTGCCGGCCGCCTTGCGCAGCGTGTCGAGGACAAGCTGGCGGAAGGTGTCGAGGCGCTCGGGTTCGGCGCCCTCCAGGCCTACATGGAAGGACGACTCGCTACCGATGTCGCTGTTGCCGGACATGACGAGATTGGTGCCGATATGGGAGTCGATCAGCGTCCGGTGCAGCGGCGCGGCCTCGTGTCCCAGCAGCAGCAGCGAGAGGATGCGCATGGCGGCGGCATCAACGGGATCGCGGTTGTCGCCAGCCAGCCAGCTCATCAGCAGATAGGTCTTCTCCTCCACCGGCTCGCCCGGTGCGGTGGGGTACGACTCGCGGTGCAGGCGCGGCTCGCTCCAGCGGGGCTGCCGCTCCGGAAGCGGCGTGCGCGGGGCGCGGGTGTAGGGTGCGAGACGCGGGGCCAGGAAGTCCAGAAAGCGCAGCGTGGGAATGTTGCCGTAGAGCACGAAGCAGGCGTTGGAGGGGTGGTAGTGCGTGGCATGGAATTTCAGAAGCGCCTCATGCGTCAGCGAGGGAATCGCCGCCGGATCGCCGCCGGAGTCGCGCCCGTAGCAGGTGTCGGGCAGCAACTGGCGCACAGCCTCGCGCGCCAGGATGGACTCGGGATTGGAGAAGACGCCCTTCATCTCGCTGTAGACGATGCCGGCGATTCGCAGGAGACCCGACGGGTTGGCCGGATCGGCGGGCGCGAGATGGTGCGCCTCGCGCGCGAAGGTGGCGGGGGTCAGCAACGGATGGAAGACGGCGTCGAAATAGACATCGGCCAGATTGAAGAGATCCTGCTCGACGTTGCTGCAGACGGGGTAGTAGGTGGTGTCGTAGCCCGTCATCGCGTTGATGAAGGTGGCCATCGACATCTTGATCATCTCGAAGAAGGGCTCCTTGACCGGGAACTTCTCCGAGCCCGCCAGCACCATGTGCTCCAGGATGTGGGGCATGCCGGTATCGTCCGGCGGCGGCGTGGGAACGTTGATGGTGAAGGCGTTTTCAGGGTCGTCGCAGTAGATGTGCAGCACACGGGCACCGCTGGCGGCATGCTCGAACTGGCACGCCACCGCCCCCAGTTGCTCGACGGGGGTCACGGCTACTACCTGGAAGCCCCGGATCTCGTCGCCGGGCTGGAAGGGGACATCTGGTACAACTGGCTGCGGCATGATGCTCTCTTTTCTGGGTATTGCTGAAGAACTGATAGCTTACTTTCAATGACCGCATCCGGCAAGTCGCAATACATGCCGCCATCTCGCCCAAATGTTGATCATGCGACTCAGTCGTATGATCGAGGAGTGTAAAAGGAGAGGGGGCGCGGGGAGGAAGGCGCGCGCCCCGCCGTTAACGGCGGACACAGGACTGGCTGGCAACGGCCACGCGGCGTCCCCGCCGTGTATGCAAGGTGGACGCCCGGTGCTGATACAAAACTGCCCGTTTGGCCACCCCGCGTGGCGCACTACGTGCGCAAGCGGTTTTGAGGTGTGGGGACAAAGTGTAGGAGACAAGGTGTGCCATTGGGCGGNNTTTTACCCTCTAAATTGCGAGCCACTGTGTGGTCGCAATAATCGTCCCTGTCCCCTGTCTCCTGTCCCCTGTCTCCTGCCACTGCCTACTGCCTCCTGCCACTGCCGCCGCCCCGCAGGGCGGCGGCAGGGCGGCGGCACTTGCGCCCAGCCCGCATTCGGTCTATCATACTCACCATCTTTTCCAAACCGTACGGAAGGTAATGGTGTCATGAGTCTCACGATTGTCAGCGGACTGTTCGACCACATGGTGCTGCAGCGCAACCGCGCCAACCGCAGCGAGGCCGGAATCACCGGCAAGACGCAGGCGCAGGGGCCCGTGCTGGCCACGGTGCTTGAGATGGGCAAGAAGCTGAAGGGCTTCGACCGCCGCCGCATCGGCGACGCCGCGCGCGGACGCTTCAGCGCCGTGCTCAAGGGCGTGCCCGTGGGCGGCCCCTACGACATCGAGCTGACCGTGGCCGGCGAGAGCGTGCTGGTAAGCGACGTGCTCGTCGGCGACGTCTGGCTGCTGGGCGGCCAGTCGAACATGCAGGGCTGCGGTTTCCTGACCAGGCCGCGCCTGCCGGTGGATGACAATGTGCGGGCCTTCTACATGGACGACCGCTGGGCGCCCGCCGCCGACCCGATCCACAACCTGTGGGCCTGCGTTGACCAGGTACACATCACCCTCTGCGGCAACATGCGGCCGGCCAGGCCGGCCTCCGACTGGGGTGCCTGCCCCGGCCCCTCCTTCGGCCTCGAGATGCAGCGCCTGACCGGAGTGCCACAGGGACTCATCGCCTGCGCCCACGGCGGCACCAGCATGGATCAGTGGGATCCGGCCAGGCGTAAGCTGGGCAGCGACAGCCTCTACGGCGCGCTGGTGCGCCGCCTGGTCAAGAATGGCCGCCGCGTGGCCGGCATGCTCTGGTACCAGGGCTGCAGCGATGCCAACGCTGCCTGCGCACCGCTCTACACCAGGCGCATGCAGCGGCTCTGCGCCGCCGTGCGCCGCGACTGCCGCGATCCGGAACTGCCGATCGCCATCGTGCAGATCGGCCGTGTGATCGGCTGGGGCGAAGACGCCGCCGTACACTGGAACAGCATCCAGGATCAGCAGCGCCGCCTGCCCGATGTCATCAGGAACCTGCTGGCGGTACCGGTCGTCGATCTGCCGCTGGACGACAACATCCACATCAGCGGCGAGAGCCAGACCATTCTCGGCCAGCGCCTCGCCGGTGCCATCCAGACCCTGCGCAAGGCCCCCAAGGCACCGCCCGCGCCGATCACCGTCGGCAAGGTCTCAACCAAACTGGAGCGCAACCGTACCGTGATCACCGCCACGTTCGACAACGTGGTCGGCCGCCTGTGTGCCGGCAGCCGCCCCAGCGGCTTCGCGGTCGTGATGTCGGGCGGCGCGGACAACCACCACGACGTCCAACTCAACGGACGCCAGGCCCTGATCTACTCCAACCACCCCGAGGACGAGATCGCGGGCGCGGAACTCTACTACGGCCACGGCACCAACCCCTACTGCAACATCACCGACGAGGCGGGACGCCCGCTGCCGGTTTTCGGGCCGGTCGCCATCGGCACGCCGCGGGCCATCACCCCCTTCATCCGCACCCTGCGCGTGAGCGCCTTCCAGCCCGGCGCGGGCAAGCTCCACGACCTCCCCTTCCCTGCCGACCCCGGGTCGCTCGGCTTCGAGACACGCAGCTTCACCACCAACTTCTGCGACCTGCATCTCGACATCGCCAAATTGCAGGACGACTCCCTGGTCTACTACGCCTGCCGCTTCAACTGCCCTTCGTCCATGCAGCTTGCCCTGCTGCTGGGCTACGACGGCCCAGTCAAGGCCTGGCTCGATGGCCGCGAGATCGCCCACGATCCCGACGGCATCAACCCCGCCGTCTCCACCAAGTGCGCCGCGCCCTTCAAGGCCGCCGCCGGCACGCACGAGCTTGTCGTGGCGCTGGGCACGAACAACAACGCCGCCTGGGGCATCTTCCTGCGCCTCGAGCGCCTGAATGTGCCGAAGCGTCAGCTCCTCAACCGTCCTGAAACCATCGCCATGCCGGAGATACTAGGATGATCGCTACCCTAAGGGAACCCGCACGCAACCTGCCGGTCACAGGTGCGTTTGATGTAGTGGTGGCCGGCGGTGGCATCGGCGGTGTCGCCGCCGCCGTCGCCGCCGCCCGCACCGGCGTCTCCGTCTGCCTGCTGGAGAAGGAGTGCTCGCTCGGCGGCCTCGCCACCGTGGGCAACGTCACCGTCTGGCTGCCGATCTGCGACGGCAAGGGCCGCCAGGTCATCGGCGGTATCGGCGAGGAGCTGCTGCGCCTCGCGGTACACGATCTGCGCCAGACCAACAGGGCGGCCGGCTTCGTCGGCGTGCCCGCCTGCTGGGAGCCGGGCGGCGATCCCGCCGAACGGCAGCAGACCCGCTTCACCAGCCAGTTCAACCCCGCCGCCTACATCCTGGGACTCGAGCTCTGGGTGCTCGACGCCGGCGTCAAGCTGATGTACGACACCCGCCTCTGCGCCGTCAGGCGCTCGCGCGGAAAAGTCACGCACGTGATCGTCGAGAACAAGAGCGGCCGCTCGGCCATCGCCTGCCGCACAGCCATCGACGCCACGGGCGACGCCGACCTCTGCTTCCTCGCCGGCGAGGAGACCGAGTCGCTCGACTGCAACGTGGGAGCCGCCTGGTTCTACTACCTCAAGGAGGGCGCGGTACACCTGCACACCTCCTCGCGCGCCTTCAGCGCCAACCTGCGGCGCGACGAGCTAAAGTGCCCCGGCTACCGCGGCGACGACGCCGAGCAGGTCACGGAGCAGGTTCTCGACAGCCGCCGGCTGACCCGCGACGAGTGCGCGCGTCTCTCCGCGAAGTACCCTGAAACGGATATCCAGCCCTTCGCGCTGCCCTCCATCCCCTGCTTCCGCGCCACGCGCCGTCTCGTCGGGGCGCAGTCGCTCGGCGAGCGCGACATGCATGTCTGGTTCGAGGATGCCGTCTGCCTCACCGGCGACTGGCGTCGCCGCGGCCCGGTCTTCGCCATCACTCCGGCGATGCTGCGCGGCGTGGCCAACCGCAACCTGCTGAGCGTCGGGCGCTGCATGTCGGCCGACACCACCATCTGGGACTGCACGCGCGTCATCCCCACCTGTGCTGTCACCGGCGAGGCGGCCGGCGTGGCGGCCGCCATGGCGTGCCGCGACTGCGCCGGCAATGTGCACAAGCTGCCCACCCCCGCCCTGCAGAAGGAACTCCGCACGCGCGGCAACCTGATCGATCCGGAGCTGGTGGCGGCCATCTAGCCGCCGCCCAGCGGGGCGGCGGCTCCTTAGCCCGGCTCGGCCGGGCTAATCTATGCGCCCGAAGCGGGGCGAGGTGAAGGGCCAGTAGACAATGCTGGCCGGCCCGAGCAGGTTGCGCTCGGGCACGGGGCCCCAGTAGCGGCTGTCGAGACTGTTGCCGGTGTTGTCGCCCATGGCGTAGTACTCGCCGGCGCCCAGCGGCACGGCATCCCCGGGCAACCGCGGGGCCGGCTCGTGATTGACGGGCGCCTTTGTGCCGATCGTCAGGTAGCCGGCGTAGGGCGGTGCCCAGGGTGCCAGTTTCTCCCGGCGCACAATGCGCCCGATCGTGAAGGGCTCGGTCACCGGTGCCCCGTTAACCAGCAGCTCGGGCGGACGGATGCCGATGGTCTCGCCGGGCAGCCCCGTCATGCGCTTGATGTAGTGCGTTCCCTGGGGCAGACCCGCAATACCCAGCGTCGAGAAGACCATCACCTCGCCGCGGCGCGGACGGCGGAAGTTCCAGACCACGCGGTTGACGAAGACGTGGTCGCCGGAGTGAACGACGCCCGACCAGAGCACGGCACCGGGCTCGATACGCCCGTCGCGCGACACCCTTAGAGAGCGGCGCTCCATGACAACATCGCTGGGCACGTAGTAGCGGCGACCAGCCACGCGCAGACAGGTATAACCCGGCTTGCTATCGTCGCCCGGCAGCAGCATGACCTCACCGCCGGCCACCACACGCACCTCGCGGTACCAGTCGCCGGTGACCAGCCACTTGAGCTGCTTCAGGATCGGCTTGTCGAAAAACGCGGGGGCGTCGCGCTCCTCGGAGTGGATGCCGTAGAGCGTCGGCTGCATCGAGCCCGTCGGGATCTTGAAGGGCTGGAAGAAGTAGCAGCGGAAGGCCATCGCCACCCCCAGCGCCACCACGAGCACCTCGAAGTTCTCGGTCCAGCCGCTGCGGTGCAGCGGTGCCCAGCCGGAAAGCGCCTCCTTGAGGACCCCGGTGGCGCGGGCCACCTCCTCGCGCGTGCCGTGCCGCCGGACACGCCGTGCGTCCTCCCTGGCATCGCGGAGCTGTGTCACGGCGGCCTCGGGCATGATGTCGCGCCGCATGCGGTAAATGGGGCCGGCGTGCGTGTAGATATCCTTGAGGTGCCCGCGCGCCTTTCGCAAGGCCAGATAGTCCCGGATTCCCATGTTATCTTTCTCCTGCGGCCTGCGGCACGCGCTAGCCCTCGCCGACGGTTCCCTTAAGCACGGCGATGAAGGCCGACTGCGGCACGTTGACCGAGCCGAACTCCTTCATGCGCTTCTTGCCTTCCTTCTGCTTCTTGAGCACCTTCTGCTTGCGGGTGACGTCGCCGCCGTAGAGCTTGGCAAGCACGTCCTTGCGGAAGGCACGGATATCCTCGCGCGCGATGATCGTGCGGCCGATGGCCGCCTGCACGGGGATCTTGAACATGTGCGGCGGAATGGCTTCCGAAAGCGCCTTGCAAATCTGGCGCCCGCGGGCAACCGCCTTGTCGCGGTGTACCAGACAGGCAAAGGCATCCACCGTCTCGCCGTTGAGCAGGATGTCGAGCTTGACGATGTCTCCCTCCTGGTAGCCGGTAGGCTCGTAGTCCATCGAGGCGTAGCCGCGGCTGATGCTCTTGAGCATGTCGTGGAAATCGATCAGGATCTCGTTGAGCGGCAGGATGCAGGTGAGCATCACGCGGCGTGCGTCGACACTCTCGGTTGCCTGGATCGAGCCGCGGCGGTCGGTCACGAGGCGCATCATGTCGCCGATGTTGTCGCCGGGGCAGATGATCGTCGCGCGGATGATCGGTTCCTCGATAATCGCGATGTGGGCGGGATCAGGAAGCTGCACGGGGTTGTCCACCTCGATCGTCGAGCCGTTGTGGAGCGTCACGTCGTAGATTACCGAGGGATGGGTGTTGATGATGTCGAGGTCGAACTCGCGGCGCAGGCGCTCCTGGACGATGTCCATGTGGAGCAGGCCGAGGAAGCCGCAGCGGAAGCCGAAGCCGAGCGCCACCGAGCTCTCGGGGTGGAAGGTGAAGGCCGCATCGTTCAGGTGCAGCTTCTCCAGTCCCTGGCGCACCTTCTCGAAGTCCTCAGAGCCGACCGGATAGATGCCGCAGAAGACCATCGGCCGCACTTCCTTGTAGCCGGGCAGCGCCTCCTCCGAGCCGTTGCTTGTGGTCGTGATCGTGTCGCCGCTCTTGACGTCGGCGGGATCCTTGATCGTGCCGACCAGATAGCCCACCTGCCCCGGACCGAGCTCCTCGACCGGCTGCTGGCCGGGACTGAACACGCCCACCTCGCGGATTTGCGTCGCGACGCCGTTGCTCATGAGCTGCACGCTGTCGCCTACGCGCAGCGTGCCGTCAACCACGCGGACATAGACCACCACGCCGCGGAAAATGTCGAAGACCGAGTCGAAGACCAGCGCACGCAGGGGTGCCTTGGCACCGCGTGTGCGGGGTGGCGGCACGTGGCGCACCACGGCCTCCAGCACCTCCTCCACATTCTGCCCCGTCTTGGCGCTGATGTGCAGGTGCTCCCCCATGCTGATGCCGAGCAGATCCTCCACCTGGCGCGTCACGCCGGGGATGTCCGCACCGGCCATGTCCACCTTGTTGAGAACGGGCACGATCTCCAGATGGTTGTCGACCGCCAGATAGGCGTTGGCCACGGTCTGGGCCTCCACTCCCTGCGTCGAGTCGACGACGAGGATGGCACCCTCGCAGGCGCGCATGCTGCGCGAGACCTCGTAGGCGAAGTCCACGTGGCCCGGAGTGTCGATCAGGTTGAAGCGGTAGGTCTTGCCATCACGCGCGGTGTAGAGCATCGTGACGGGATGGCTCTTGATGGTGATGCCGCGCTCGCGCTCGAGCTCCATCGAGTCGAGGGTCTGGTCGCGTATCAGCCGCTGCTCGACGGCCTTGGTCAACTCCAGGATGCGGTCTGAAAGCGTCGTCTTGCCGTGGTCGATATGGGCAATGATGCAGAAGTTGCGCGTGTTGTGGATAATCTCTTCGGTCATGGCTGTACGGGGATGCCGCTGGTCCGGGCCGCCTCCGTGGCGGCGCGCATGGCGGTGATTGCCGCAGCCATGTCGGGCGCCGAGTAGAGCGAGCTTCCGGCCACGAACTGGGTGGCGCCGGCCGCCGCGCACTGGGCGGCGGTTTCATTGCCGATGCCGCCATCAACCATGATGGGAAAGGGTTCGGCGGCTGCGTCCGACATTTGGCGGATCTGGCGGATCTTGGGCAGCATGTCGGCCATGAAGGTCTGGCCGCCATAGCCCGGCTCCACGGTCATGCAGAGCACGTAGTCGAAGTTCCCCAGATAGGGCCGCAAGGCATTGGCCTGCGTGGCCGGCTTCAGCACCAGCCCCGCCAGGAGACCGCGCGTGCGGATGGCGGTCAGTGTGGCGTTCACATCGCAGGAGGCCTCGATATGGATCGAGATGGAATTGGCACCGGCATCAACGAAGCGCTTGACGAAGCGGTCGGGGTGCGTCAGCATCAGATGCACATCAAGCGGCATTTCCACGGCACGCCGGATAGAGGCCACGACATCTGGCCCGAAGGACAGGTTGGGCACGAAGTGGCCATCCATGACGTCCAGATGCAGCTCATCGGCACCCGAACGCTCGGCGAGCCGCGCACCATCTGCGAGACGCCCGAAGTCGGCCGAAAACATCGAGGGAAGGATTTTGATTTTCACGGATCACAGTATGTCAAAAAACGCGCATCTAATCAATCCCCACTCGCGGCCCGTGGACACCATGGCCACAGCCGCGGGAAGGCCGCAGGAATGATAACGCAGAGGCGCAGAGACGCGGGGACGCAGGGATGTGGTGCACTACCCGCCGTGAACGGCGGGCACAGGACTGGCTGGCGGCGGCCACGCGGCGGGGGACGCCGCGAATACCGGGCAGTGGGCTGAAAGCCCGTTCTATCCTCTCCTCATGCAAACAACCCCTCTTCCCCAAAACTATGTCACGCCCCTTCAGGGCTAGTCGGTTTCTGCCAATTCCCCAGGGCGTTGCCCTGGGCTGGTATATCGCGCCCCTTCAGGGCTTTCATCAACTTTGTCGCGAGCTTTCGCCGGCACGTATCCTTCGGACGAGCAGACGCTCGTCCCTCCCGTGGCTGCGGGCTTGGCGTCTTTTGCTGTGCCCTGCGCGCGGCTAGCAGGGACGGCGTCGCCCTACCTGTACGTTATGGCAAGACAAACGTATAGATCGCATATATGGACAGGGGCGCATTACAGGCGACAGCCAAACTTTAGAACTTTAGAACTCCCGAACTTTAGAACTTCCTTCGCGTCTTCGCGCCTTCGCGTCTTCGCGTGAACTTTCCCTGTAACTTTCGACAAAGTTTCCGACAAAGC
>LSQX01200481.1_pt1 | contig 17470 bp, 18 predicted proteins | sample 654561 | NCBI WGS metagenome assembly LSQX01 (sample SAMN04489861, study PRJNA283612) | anaerobic digester metagenome | isolation source: 4 biogas reactors fed with cattle manure at either 37C or 55C with and... | place: Denmark: Kongens Lyngby | collected 2014
TTTATTTCAAGCCGAAGTCGACACACGAAACTCGCCTTAATCTCGTGGGCTCGGAGATGTGTATAAGAGACAGTCTTTATACACCCAGTTCTTTACGTCGCGTCAAGATTCTACATCGTCTCTCTGTCTTTGCCGCTATGTCTGCCAATGGGAACATTGGCGCTCCCACGTCATACAACTTTACGCCGGAAAGTACTCAAGATCAAAGCATCACCCACAGAATACACAACAGACAATTCTGTTTCTTGGGAAAACAGCAACGCAAAAAGCGGCATGACGGCCGCAGGGGTGGTCTCTTGAGGCATATAAGAGACTCAAAGGCATCAGTTATCTCAGGGGAATCGGTCGGATCAGTCGGATCGGTCGGATCTGTCGGATGTGCGAGGGGCTCAGCTTGGTTCCGGGTATTGATTCAGGATCGGTGGACAGAGTGGAAGTGTTAAGACCATAGATCTTTTTTATGCCGCATTGTACTTTTTCCGTGTGTTCAGTGAATGACCTGGTTCAATTCGAAAAGTATCATTTGGTTGTGGCTACGCATTGAAAACTTTCCCTTTGATTTGACATGTGCCGGGTCAAAACCTTACAATAACCATCAGTAATGTCAGCCTTCGGGGCAGGGTGCAATTCCCGACCGGCGGTGAAAGCCCGCGAGCGTGTAAACGCTGACTCCGGTGAAATTCCGGGGCCGACGGTAGAGTCCGGATGAAAGAAGCTGATGGGTCTGGTTGCAGGAAAAGAAATTTTCCGCAGCCGGATTGCGAAAAACCTTCAATCAAAAACTCACGAATGCCCCGAAGGAATGAAACCAATCCTGTCGGGGTATTTTTATGTTTGCTGATCAGGAATTTATGCAGCGCGCCCTGGCTCTGGCCGAGCGTGGCCGGGGCTGGGTCAATCCCAATCCCATGGTGGGCTGCGTCATTGTCCATCATGGTGTGGTGGTCGCAGAAGGCTGGCACGAGCGTGCCGGTGCAGCCCATGCTGAAGCCATGGCCTGTGCTCAATGCACTCCCGAGGTGCTGCGCGATTCCGTGGTTTATGTGACTCTGGAACCTTGTGCTCACACAGGTCGGACTGCTCCCTGTGTTGATCTTTTTCTCCGGAACCCTCCGAAGCGTGTGGTTGTTGCCATGAAAGATCCCAATCCCCGTGTAGCCGGTGGCGGGATCGAAAAATTAAAGCAGGCCGGTATCCCCGTGGAGACAGGTCTTCTGGAAAAAGAAGCGGCCCGCCTCAACGAGATATTCGTGAAATATGTGACCACCCGTCTTCCCTGGGTAACGGCCAAATGCGCCATGAGTCTCGACGGAAAAATAGCCACCTATTCCGGGCATTCCCGTTGGATCACCGGTGTGGAAGCGCGTCAGGCAACCCATGCGCTCCGTCATGCCCATGATGCCATTATGGTGGGCAGCCGAACGGTGCTTTGTGACAAGCCGCAATTGACCACACGTCTTGAAGGGGTTGAAGGCCGAAATCCCATCCGTATTGTTCTGGATGCTGAAGGGATTCTGGCCGGAAATGACGAAGTTTTTCCCGATCGCACTCAGGCTCCCGTATGGGTGGTGGGCAATGAAACCCTGTCCTGGCCTTTCGCCGATCGGGTCATGGCACTTCCTGAGAATGCCGGAGGAGTGGATCTGCAGGTTCTTATGAAGCGACTCGGTGAAGAAGGTGTCACCTCCGTCCTTATAGAAGGGGGCGGTGAGACGCTGTCCTCCGCTTTTTTCGATCGAATAGTGGACAAACTCTGCTTTTTTGTAGCCCCGAAAATAATCGGGGGCCGTGATGCTGTTACCCCTGTTGAAGGTATCGGCGTTGACCATATGAGCCGTGCTCTCCAGATGTGCGATCTGCAGTGCCGTTCTTTCGGCTCTGATCTCTGTCTTGAGGCTTATGTGGATCAGAACGGATCTTTTTCTTCCGGCGAAGAAAGAGGAGCGTAGCCTATGTTTACCGGATTGATTGAAGATGTGGGAGTCGTATCCCGACGGAGCGGAGCCGATCTGGCCATCCTTTCGAAAAAGCTGCTCGACGACTTGAAAGACGGCGACAGCGTATCCGTCAACGGTGCCTGCCTCACTGTTGCCGCTTTGACCCGGGAAGGTTTCGTCGTGCAGGTTTCTCCGGAAAGCTATGCACGGACAACACTGGGCGCATTGAGGCCGGGCCATGCGGTGAATCTTGAACGGGCCATGCGTGCTGATGGACGTTTCGGCGGTCATTTTGTGCTGGGCCATGTGGATGGCGTGGGCCGTGTTGTTTCCGTCCGGCCCCAGGGCGAATTCACACTCTGGACTTTTCAGGCGCCGGAAGAGGTGTCCCGCTATCTGGTGCCCAAAGGGTCCATAGCCATTGACGGCATCAGTCTGACGGTGGCGAATCTGGAAAAAGACACTTTCAGCGTTGCCATCATTCCCGTAACGATTGAACATACCACCCTGTCTCTGCGGAAATCGGGTGATCAGGTCAATATGGAAGCGGACGTGATCGGAAAGCACGTACGCCATTTTATGAAGAACGACGCCACATCAGGTGTTACCACCGATCTGCTGGCGCGTAATGGTTTTCTGTAAGGATAGATATGCTGACTCCCATCCCTGAAATACTGGAAGAACTGAAAAAAGGAAGGATGATCATTCTCGTTGATGATGAAGATCGCGAGAATGAGGGGGATCTGGTTGCGGCGGCTGAATTGACTACGCCGGAGATTGTGAATTTCATGGCTACCCACGGCAAGGGGCTTATCTGCATGCCCATGGAAGATGCCGATCTGCGGCGTCTGGATCTGCCGCCCATGGTCATGGAGAATACGACCAAACTGGGAACGGCATTCCACGTTTCTTTTGAAGCCCGGGAAGGAATCACCACGGGTATCAGCGCTCATGACCGGGCCCGTTCCATTTCCGTGGCCGCCGATCCCGAATCGACCTGCGAAGATCTCGTGCGTCCGGGTCATGTCTTCCCTCTCCGTGCCCGTCCCGGTGGTGTGCTGGTTCGTGCCGGTCAGACCGAAGGTTCCATCGATCTCATGCGGCTGGCCGGCTTGCGCAAGGCATCGGTCATTTGCGAGATCATGAAAGATGACGGGACCATGGCGCGTATGCCCGATCTGGAAATTTTCGCGGAAGAACATGACTTGAAGATCTGTTCCACAGCCGATATCATCCGTTACCGTCGTCAGAATGAAAAGCTGGTCCGGCGTATGGCCCAGGTGCAAATGCCTACGGAATACGGCGAGTTTTCTCTCATTGCCTATGAAAATGATATTGACAACTATCAGCACCTGGCGCTTGTGAAAGGTGAGGTCAAAGACAAGGAAGATGTGCTCGTCCGTGTCCATTCCGAATGCTTCACCGGTGATGTCTTCGCTTCACGACGCTGCGATTGCGGCAGTCAGCTTCACGAAGCCATGCGTCTCATTGATGAGGCCGGCTGCGGTGTGCTCGTCTATATGCGCCAGGAAGGGCGGGGCATAGGGCTCATCAACAAACTCAAAGCCTATGAACTGCAGGAGCAGGGCCTGGACACGGTGGAGGCGAATCTGCATCTGGGTTTTGAAGCTGATCCCCGTGAGTATGGTCTGGGCGCACAGATTCTCCACGATCTGGGTATTACGAGCATGCGTCTTATTACAAACAACCCGGTGAAACGGACCGGCCTCGAAGCATACGGACTCACCGTTTCGGGCCGTGTCCCTCTTGAAATAGCTCCCGGTGAATTGAACCGACACTATCTTGAAACCAAAAAAGAGAAAATGGGTCATTTTCTGGAAATGTAACACAAAGGAGTTTTGATGATGGCAACCATTCTGCAAGGTGATTATTCCGGTCAGGGCAAGAAGATCGGTATTGTTGTAGGTCGATTCAACGAATTCATTTCGACCAAACTGCTGGGCGGTGCCATGGATGCCCTCGTCCGTCATGGCGTGAACGATGCCGATATTACAGCCGCCTGGGTGCCCGGTGCCTTTGAGGTGCCTCTTGTCGCCAAAAAAATGGCCCAGTCCGGCAAGTATGATGCCGTTATTGCGCTGGGATGCATCATCCGTGGCGCAACGCCCCATTTCGATTATGTGGCCAATGAAGCCGCCAAAGGTATCGGCCATGCCATGCTCGATACAGGTGTGCCCGTCCTCTTCGGCATCCTCACGACAGAGAATATTGAACAGGCCATTGAAAGAGCCGGAACGAAGGCTGGCAACAAGGGAGCCGATGCTGCTGTCGGCGCACTGGAAATGATCAATCTTCTGGGGCAACTCTGAAGTGCTTCGATTCAAACCACAGCAATGCGCCCGGCAACTGGCTGTACAATTTCTTTTCGGCATCCCTCATCTGGACACGGACTGGGCGGAGGCTCTGGAAGAGTTCTGGGATATGAACCCCTCAGCCATGAGTGCCGATGAAGAAGAGCAGGAAGCATCATCCAGTGAAGAACCAGTGCTTGAAGATGAAAAAGGCTATGTGAAAAAGTACGTCCGTGGCGTCATGGAACATCTCGAAGACCTGGATGAAGCCGTTGTGGCCGCTCTCGACAACTGGGCGCCGGAACGGGTGGGCCTCATGGAATGGGCTGTTCTCCGGCTGGCATGCTCCGAATTGTTTTATAACGAAGATGTGCCCACCCGGGTGGTGCTCTCGGAAGCCATGCGCCTGGCCGATCTCTATGGTGATGACCATTCCGCACGCTTTGTCAATGGCGTCCTCAACCGAGTTATTGAAAACAGACAGGAAAAAGATGAAGAAAAAGACAACGCCTGATCTTCGGAGGAAATACGGACTTATCCATGGCCTATGCTGATCTTCATCTCCATTCCACATGCTCTGATGGGGCCGACAGCCCGCGAAGAGTGGTGGAGCGTGCCGCCCGACTGGATATAGCCGCTCTGGCTCTGACCGATCATGATACGGTTGACGGCCTGGATGAAGCCCGTACAGCCGCTGAGGAACTGGGTATACCCTTCCTCGCAGGTACGGAGATCAGCGCTTCTTTTGAAGGCCGGGAGATGCACATTCTGGCCTATGGCATTGACAGTGGCTCGCCCGTATTGCAAAGACTGCTCCATTCTCTTGGCCGGATGCGACGGGATCGTATCGCCTCCATGCTGGAGCGTCTGGAGGCCGTGGGCATTCCTGTTCGGGAGGCTTTGTCGGACTCGGAATCAGCCACAGCCATGACAGGGCGCATGCATGTTGCCCTGTTACTCCATCAGATGGGACAGGTTTCCACGGTGCAGGCCGGATTTGACCGTTATCTCAACCGGGGCCGTCCCGCCTTTGTCCCCAAGCGGCTGCCGGAAGCCTGCGAGGTGATCCAAGTGATTCATGAGGCGCGGGGGCTTGCCTTTCTCGCCCACCCGGGACTCGGAAAAACGCTCAAAAAACGCCTGGACAAGATTCTGGCATTGCCTTTTGATGGAATTGAAGTCTGGCATACGAGCCATTCACAGGATATGCGCGAACGGTTTTTGAAGCTGGCTGAGGAACGCAAGCTTCTCGTCAGCGGCGGCAGTGATTGCCATGGTTCTGTAAAAGGGGAGCCACCGACCATGGGCAAAGTGAAAACACCGCTGTGGTGCTTTGAGCGCATTTGCGAAAGACTGGCCCTGTAATCATCTTTGCACACCGTCTTCCCTCACTCCTCTTCCCTCGCAAATCCGTCCGATCCGACCGATTTCCTCCGGGTGTTTTCTTTGTCTTTTTTCTTTTATGGCCATTCGTCCGGGCTGTATTCTGGATCCCGGTCTTTTTCGCATTGTCGGGGTAATCATTTTGTATAGAGGCGTCAGTGCGAAAAAACCGGGATGACGGCGGGGTATTAGGTGATAGGATGTAACGTGATTCAGGTAGGGGCACGGCATGCCGTGCCCAGTTAGTCCACTCTGTCCACTTTCCCTGATCCAGCATGCGGCCCAGATCCCAACCCTCACTCCTCGCCCCTCACTCCTCGCTGTTACTTGGTATAGTACTTCCCCCATATGGTATAATTCATCAGTATTTGAGCTCTTTTCGAGTCCTTCGATACAAGAGCATAACCTTTCTTATCAGAGGTGTTCACCTGTCTGAACCCGCCTTTTTCCTCTATCATTTTTCTGAAAGAGACTTTGTTTTCAGGCAGTGAGCTGACAGGATAACCGGGTGTCTGGTGCCCGCAGGATGAGAGGCTGAAATGACTGACAGTATGATCGAAATCCGCTGGCACGGCCGGGGCGGGCAGGGGGCGGTCACCTCCGCCAACATGCTTGCCGATGCCGCTTATCGTGCCGGTTTCAAAGGGGTGATGTCCATGCCCACCTTCGGTGCGGAACGCCGCGGCGCGCCCATAACGGCATCGACTCGCCTTTCCCGTGAAGCTCTTCGCTTTTTTTCGCAAGTGGAATTCCCGGATATCGTCATTGTTCTGGATGACAGCCTCATGAATTCACCGGCCACAGTGCACGGCCTGGTTCCCGATGGTTTTCTTCTGGTCAACAGCGCTGTGGATCCCGCTTCTCTGGACACAGGCGTCGACTATCGCATTGCCGTGACCGATGCCAATACCATCGCCAAAGAAGTGGGCCTCATGATTTCCGGTGCGCCCATGGTGAATACGGCCATGCTGGGCGCTATTGCCAAAGCCACGGGCATCATCGGTCTGGATCATATCGAGACGGCCATGGCGGGCGCTTTTTCCAAGGCGGCCGTGAGCCGTAATTTTGAGGCGGCCTGCAAAGCCTATGAACAGACTGTGTGCCTTTTTTGTTCTGAGGGTAAGAAATAATTCCTAAAAGGAGTCTTGATAATGGTTGAGACACGACATTGTGAACAACAGACGGCCATGTCCTGGCCCTGTGCCGGCGAGGGCGGTCGTACGGGCGACTGGCGCAGCATGAAGCCTGTGCTGGATCCGGCAAAATGCATCGCCGCAAAGAAAGACAGTATTGTCTGCATGCTCTGCTGGGTCTTCTGTCCTGATAACGTCATTACCCGCACGGCCCCTCCGGAGATTGATCTGGAATATTGCAAGGGCTGCGGCATCTGCATGGAAGTATGCCCGAGCCAGGCCATCACCATGGTTCCCGAAAACGAAGGGCAGCCCGCGCTGAACGTGGAGGAAACCGGTTGTGACGTCTAATCCTTCTGCTGTATCGGTTATTACGGGAAACAAGGCGGCGGCTGAAGCGGCCCGATTGGCCCGTGTGCAGGTTGTTGCGGCTTATCCCATCACTCCCCAGTCACAGGTTGTGGAAGCGCTGGCGAGCTACGTGGAAACGGGTTTGCTCAATGCTGAATTCATCACCGTGGAAAGCGAACACAGCGCCATGGGCGTTTGCATCGGCGCATCCATCGGCGGTTCCCGTGTCTTTACGGCCAGCAGCGCAAACGGGCTCGCCTATATGTGCGAACAGCTCTCCTGGGCCGCCGGTTCACGCCTTCCCATTGTCATGGGCTGTGCCAACCGTGCCATGTCCGCTCCCTGGAATGTTCTCAACGATCAGCAGGATGCCATGTCCCAGCGAGATCAGGGCTGGATCCAGCTGTATTGCCGTGACAATCAGGAAATTTTTGATACCTTCCTGCAGGCCTTCCGTCTGGCTGAAGAAGTGCATCTGCCGGTCATGGTCTGCTATGACGGTTTTATCCTCTCCCACACGGTCATGCCTGTGGAGATTCCAACTCAGGAAGAGGTGGACGCTTTTCTGCCACCATTCCAGTCGTCGACCATTGTGGATCTGGCTGATCCGCGCAATATCAACCCGGTGACGCTTGCCAATCCGCGGGGCAATGTTGAAGGAACCCTGTGCCATGGCTATATGGAATTCCGCTCCATGATGCAACGGGCCCATGTGGATGCCCTCACAGCCATCGACAGGATTGATGAGGAATTTGCAAGTCAGTTCGGACGGCGTACAGGCGGCACCACCCGGTCCTATCTTCTGGAGGATGCGGAAGTGGTGCTTATGGCTGCGGGCAGTCTGGCCAGTGAGGCTACTGTAGCGGCTGATTTTCTTCGGGAAAAGGGCGTTGCAGCCGGTGTGCTCGGCCTGCGTTCCTACAGACCCTTCCCGGTGGAAAAGGTGGTCGCTCAGCTGAAAAATGCACGGCTCGTCACCGTCTTTGACAAGAGCCTCAGCTATGGATATGGCGGTCCCATTTTCATCGATACACAGGCGGCGTTATTCGCTTCTGAAAAACGCCCTCAGATGCACAGCTATATTGCCGGTCTGGGCGGACGTGACATCAAGGCCCGGGAACTGGCTGATGCCGCCCAGAGCAGTCTGGATTGGCTCAATGAGGACAAAGGGCCCAAAGAAGCGCAATGGCTGAACCTGCAACTCTAGGCACTGTGCCCAGGATTGGAAAATACAATGGCTACAAATATTTTAAGTTTACCTGAACAGGAATTCATGCTTCCCGGTAACCGTGCCTGTGCAGGATGCAGCATCGGCATCATATTCAGACATGTGACCAAAGCACTGGACGGCAAAGCCGCCTTTGTTGTGCCGGCCAGTTGTTTCACCGTCCTTTGCGGCATGTATCCCAGCTCTTCCGTGACGGTACCCATTATCAACAGCGTCTTCCCCGGAACAGCAGCCTGTGCCTCCGGGCTCGCCGCTTCGCTGGAACGTCAGGGAAAAACCGACATGACTGTTGTTGCCATGGCCGGTGATGGCGGTACGGCGGATATCGGTATTCAGGCATTGAGCGGTGCGGCGGAACGGGGAGCGAATATTCTCTTCATCTGCTACGACAATGAAGCCTACATGAATACGGGCACCCAGAGAAGCGGCATGACCCCTCTGGCCGCGCGTACTTCCACCACGCCGACACTGGGCAAAATTCAACCTCCCAAAGATATGCCGGCCATTCTGGAAGCCCACGGTATTCCCTATATCGCCACGGCCAGCCCGGGATATCCCACCGATCTCTATGACAAAGTGCAGAAGGCCAGGGACATCCGCGGCACCCGTTACATGCACCTCAGCGCTCCCTGTCCCGCCGGATGGCATTATGAAGCCAAAGATACGGTGGCCATGGCGAAGCTCGCTGTGGAAACAGGAACCTTCATTCTCGCGGAAACTGTGGAGGGCGTCTATCGTCTTACGGGCCGCAGTCTGAGCATGGCCAAAGCCGGAAAACGCAAACCCGTGCGTGAGTTCATCCGTACCCAGGGTCGCTTCAGCCGCAGCTCCGAAGAAGCGCTGGATGAATTGCAGCAATGGGTGGATAATCGCTGGGAAGCGGCTGTGCACCGCCACGAGACTTCATAAGATCCCGGTTGTCTTCAGTGTTGCAGGTTCTTTTTATTCGCCGTTCTTTTCCCTGCGGAATTTGTGGTCCATTTCCAGAGAGGGTTGTGCGTGGGCCGTTGCGCCTACAGGCCTGGCCGGGATCCCGGCCACGGTGGTGTGGGGCGGAACGTCTTCCAGTACAACGGCACAGGCGGCAACTTTCGCACCTTCACCAACCTCAATATTCCCCAGAATACGCGCGCCCGTGGAGATGAGTACGCCTTTGCGGATCTTCGGGTGACGGTCGCCCCGTTCCTTACCCGTGCCACCAAGAGTCACTCCGTGGAGCATGGACACATTCTCTTCCACGACAGCAGTTTCACCGATGACAACGCCCGTGGCATGATCGATAAAGAAACCTTTGCCCAGGCTTGCGGCCGGATGAATGTCCACACCGAAAACATCGGAGATGCGGCTCTGTAAAAAGAGAGCGAGGTGCATGCGGTCCTGATGCCAATAATGATTCGCCACACGCTGCGCCTGAATAGAGAGATAGCCTTTGAAGTAGAGGAGAGGCTGGGCATATTTGCGGCAGGCGGGATCCCGTTCGTGAACAGCCAGCAGATCGGCTCGGGCATACTCAGCCAGACGCGCTTCCGTGTCATAGGCTTCTTCAATGAGATCGCGCAGGGTCATGGCGGGCAGGGTCACGCTCTCCAGCTTGCTGGCCAGTTGAAAGCCCAGAGCCGCTTCGAAAGTCTTATGGTTTAAAATACTGGAATACAGAAAACTGGACAGCATCGGTTCGCGCCAGGCGCCTTCCGCTGTCTCTTCTCTGATTTGTTCCCAGAGACGATCACGCTTGGAAGTGTCCATATCATTTCTTTCAAAGTTGAAGTGAGAGCTGAATCCACAGAAGTATATTGTAGGTCACCGCAGTTGCGGGATGAAAACAGCACAAAAATCCGGAGCCTCGTACAAGGGCTCGCCATCGCAGTCAGCCCTCTTTCCGCTACGGGAGATCCTGTTGAAACTAACTGAAGAAAGGCCTTCCCTATTCCCGGATGCGGAGAGGAGCACAGCCGTGACAGCAGCTTGAGATCGTGGTACAATAGCAACTTCGGAAGGAAAAAGCATCATGGAAGAACATGCTCACTCAAGAACAGAATCGCTTATCGGCACTCCGGCCCTTCAGTGCCTGCGCAACAGTGCGGTGGCTGTTCTCGGCATTGGCGGCGTGGGCTGTTATGCCGTGGAGGCGCTGGCCCGTGCGGGGATAGGCCGCTTGTATCTTGTCGATGGGGAAGATATCGCTGTGAGCAATATCAACCGTCAGATCCATGCAACGACCCGGACAGTGGGGGAGGCGAAGGTGGAAGTCATGGCACGCCGGGTACAGGAGATTGATCCGGAAATACAGGTGAAAACCCTGAAGTGCCGGATCACGGGGGAAGAGCTGGAGGAGCTCCTGTCAGATCCTTTCGATTACATCATTGATGCCCTGGATACCATGACTGTCAAGATTGCCCTGGCCTGTTATTGTCACGAGCGCAGGATCCCTTTGATCAGCAGCATGGGCGCCGGGAACAAACTGGATCCCACGGCTTTTGTGGTGAGCGATATTTTTCAGACACGCCAATGCCCCCTGGCGAGAGTGCTCCGCCGTGAATTGAAGAAAAGGGGAGTTCCAGTCTTGAAGGTAGTGTACTCCGAGGAAAAACCTCTCCAGTCAGTCGGGACGCAAGTGGGGGAAGAAGAGGGCGAGAACCCTGAAAAACGGACTCCTGCAAGCATTTCTTTCGTGCCTTCCACAGCAGGGCTCATCCTGGCCGGTGAAGTGATCCGGGATCTCATCGGCATTCCGGAAAGAGGAAGAGCTTAGCCTTTTCGGGCCGCCTCAAAAGCGCTGTGCAATTCCCGGACACTGTCAAAGACAAAGTCCGGAGCATGTTCAGCCCGGGCCGCATCTTCAGCCGTACTTTCTCCGGAGAGGACGAGAATGCCCGGCATGCCGGCCAGCCGCGCCATTTCAAGATCTGTATAAAGCCGGTCGCCCACCATGGCCGTGGATTCTTTTCGGGTACCCAATCGTTTCAAGGCCATCTCGGCAAAGGCTGTTTCCGGTTTGCCTATGTATTTCGGAGAGCGGCCCGTGGCGGATTCCAGCAGGGCGGCCATGGCGCCACAATCCGGAATGGGCCCGTATTCCGTCGGACAAACCCGATCGGGATTTGTGGCGATATAGGGCAGATCTTTTTGCAGAAAGAGGGCCGCCCGTTCCAGCTTCTCATAGCTCAGTGTTTTGTCAAAGGACAGGACGACGGCATCAGGGTTCTCATCATCCAGGATCAGCCCAGCCGCCTGCAACTCTTCCTCAAAGGAGGGAACACCCAGAGTGAATACACGCCTGTACGGCGTTTCGTTCATGAGATAAACGGCCGTAGCCGCACCTGCTGTGAGGATCTGTTCCTCGGGCACATGAATATCCATGGACGCAAGTTTTGTGCAATAGCGGCTTTTATCAGCTGTGGGATTGTTCGTCAGAAAAAGGAAAGGGATCTCGTTTTTCTGCAGATAGGCAATGAAGCCGGCTGAGCCCTCGATGGGATCCGGACCCAGGTAAATGGTGCCGTCCATATCAAAAAGAAAAGCGTGAATGGAATGAAGAGCCTTCATAGGGGCCTCCTTTCGAAAATAAAGGCGGAGAGGTGGCCGGAATGACGGGCATGCGGTCACCTTTGAAATCGCTGATTGTCCTCATCGTAAGAAGTATTGCAGCCCCTGAAATAAATGGACGCATGCACCCGAAAGGAAAAGGTGCATGCGCCGGGAAAGGGACAAAGAAAGGAACGAATGAACACCAATGAATTAAAGCAGTGTCACATCTGTTATTGATGTGCCGGTGAGGTCGGTATCCGTGTCGGTACCTTCGCCGGGTACGATTTTCCAAGCAGCCTGACGGTCAACCAGCAACAGGCGATCAATAACCGTACTGGTGAATTCCAGTTTGACTTGAAAGTTGCTGATCTGAGCCTGCTCCGGCGTCGTTGTCAAAGGAACTATATGAGTGAGTTTATGCATTACCAGTAACTCCTGCATTAACGGGTCAGAATAAAGACGAATTCTATCAATTGATCCAGAGATCTCACCAGGAAATCCTTGAACACTTCAAAGTTGGATATCTGTGAGAGTTCCGGTTTACGGGTAACCGGCTTCGTGTGTTTCATATCGGCTGCTCCTGAGTATCCTCGTAATGGATCTGCCCTGGCAAACCCGCTTTCATGGGACCTGACATACCTGACAGATCTCCATGACCACTAACTCCAAACAAGAATCGATACCGTATTAATACCATAAACGAACTTTTTTGTCAAGTGTTTTCTCTTTCCAGAATCCTTGACTTCGCTTACTATACCACAGCACAAGGGCGTGTGTCCATTTAAATGCCACGGAAAATAGCGAAAGAATACGCTGGTTTTCGGGTTTGCATTTTATTTTTGCAGATGCGGCATGCCAGGCCCCTCAAGTTCATTGTGCAGCCAGTGCTTCCCATTCTTCATAGAGCTCTTCCAGTTTTTTCTTCATTGCGTTATATTCGCTCTGGAGTTTTTGGGCGGCTTCATAATCGGCTGGATCCAAGGCTGCGAAATGGCCGTGAAATTCCTCTATCTGATTTTCGAGTTGTGCTATATCATCTTCTATTTTTTGAAGAGCTCGCTGTTCCCTGCGCTGTTCCCGTTCCAGGGCTTTTTTCTGTTCACGCTCCAGCAGATTTTTCCGGCGCCTTTCATCTTCTTCCGGATCGACTTTTTTCTGAGTAGCACTTTCCAGCTCCCGCTCTTTTTCGCGCCACTGCGAAAAGTTTCCGTAAAAGGAACGGACACGGCCCTCTTTCACTATGAGAAGGCGACTGGTCAAACGGTCGATCAAGGTGCGGTCATGGCTGACGACGACGAGGGTGCCGGTATATTCCGCCAGCCCGTTTTCCAGAGCTTCTCTTGAAGCGATATCCAGGTGGTTGGTGGGCTCGTCCAGCAGAAGCAGGTTGGAACCGGAAGCGATCAGTTTCGCCAGAGCCAGCCGGCTTCGTTCCCCTCCGCTCAGGATTGCCGCAGGCTTGAAGACTTCATCAGCAGAGAATAAAAAACGTCCGAGGTAGCTCCGGCATTGCTGTTGTGACCATTCCGGCTTTGCTTGTTGCATCAGAGTGAGTACATCCAAGTCCGGTGCCAGACTTTCCTGATGCTGATCGTAAAAGGCTGCGGAGACATTGTGGCCTGTCCACACTTCGCCGCTCAGTCCCGCATGTTTTCCGCCCAGATGACGGAGCAGCGTTGTTTTCCCTGAGCCATTGGGCCCGATGATCCCGAGCCGATCGCCCCTGTAGAGTGAAAAAGACAGGTCTGTATACAAATGGTTGTTTCCATAAGCCATGGTCAGGGCACGTGCATCGAGTACCATATCGCCGCTTCTTTCGGCTTTTTCCAGCTGAAAGAGTGCTGTGGCCAGATCGGCGGGAGGCGCTTCCACACGCTCCAGCTTTTCCAGTCGTTTCAGTTTGTGCTGGGCCTGCCGTGCTTTCGTATTTTTGGCACGGAAGCGATCGATCCAGGCCTGCTCTTTTTGAATGTGTGCTTCCTGGCGTTCAAAGGCTTTCTGCTGCTGTTCACGGCGCAGATTCTTTTCTTTGAGCCAGGAATCATAATTGCCTGTAAAGGTGGTGAGTGCGCCCCCTTCAATTTCCATAATCCTGTGTGCCAGAGCATTGACCATGCGTCGGTCATGAGAGATGAGAATCATGGCCTCCGGACGATTTGCCAGATGATCTTCCAGCCATTCCCGGGCCTGCATGTCCAGATGGTTTTCCGGTTCGTCCAGGAGAAGCAAATCCGCCTCACGCAGCAGCGCCAGCGAAAGCATGAGCCGGGCCCGCCATCCGCCGCTCAAAGCGGAAAAAGGCTTGTCAAAATCTTCGGGAAGAAAACCCAGTCCGCATAAAATCTGCCTGGCCCGGGTACGGAACTCGTAGCCGCCAGCCAGGGAAAAGGCCTGCTGTCTTTCTCCATATTCCTCCAGAAGAGCCGCTTCCTCGCTGTGAAGTCGCCTTTCCATCTCACGCAGGGCCGCTTCTTCGTGGATAAGATCTTCAAAGCCGCCCAGAGCCACATCCAGAACCGTATTGTCCGGTGCTGTTTCAGGGATCTGGGACAGATAGACAATCCGGGCGCGGCGCATACGTTCTATGGCGCCTCCGTCACAATCGGACTCGCCCGTGATCAAACGGAAGAGCGTACTTTTCCCCGTACCATTCCGGCCGATAAGGGCGATGCGTTCTCCCTCCTCCACACGGAGATTGACATCCATCAGAAGGGGATCACCACCAAAACTTTTATTCACATTGTCAAAACGAACGAGACTCACGAAACCAACAGAGCTTTCTACAGTCCAGAGAATAAAGGGAGATCAGAAGATAAATACAGAGCTGTTCCAACAGAAATAACAGCCTTTGAAAAGAGTGGCTGGAGCGAATAATTCTGTAACAGCTCTCATTATTCTATGGTATAGTATACAGAGCCATACAGGTGTACAGTCAACAGATCTTCAATGAAGCGGGGGCTTTGCCCGATCTGGCAGCTTTCCCACCGCTCTGATCAAGGAGTTCAAGATAATGAAGTACTTCAAATACAGTATACAATGCCTTCTCCTTCTTTCTCTGGCTGCGGTCTTTTCAGGTTGTTCCGTAGACGCTATCTGGGTCAGCCGTCCTGCTCTTGATTTCTCTCTCGATGAAAGCCCCATGTACTTTGATGTGGCCAATAATAATGCCGATCTGGGTACGATCACGGTGAATATAACCACCAGTAAAAACTGGATTAAAGTGGCGCCTCAGACCATCCCCTGCAAACCGCCCACAGAAACGGGGCTTCAGAGAGAACGTATAGAAGTCCGTATTGATCGCAGGCTTATCGACTCCAAAGGCAAGCATTCAGGAGAAATTACGCTCCGTGCTTCGGGAGTCAAAAAGGTAACTTTGAAAGTCTCTGTCGTGCAGGGGAGTGTGTCGCCAACCTTGACACCATTGAACATCACCAATCCCAAAGTCACTTATGAGAAACCCTCGCTGATTGAATTTGCCTTTTCCCTGCGTGATGAGGACGGTCATGCTGTGACGGAAGAATCCACCAACTTCCAGGTGAAAGCCTTTGAAAATCAGGAGCCTGTGGACACATCGGCCGGACTCTCATTGCGCTCCGGCCGCTCACGCCAACTCTGGCTGTCACTGGTTCTGGACTACAGTGTGAATATGGCTGAAATCCCGGATGCTTTTGAAGAGATGGAACGTGTGGCCACGGAAGTACTCCTTCCCAGTTTGAATGATGATGCGCTGGTCTCCGTCAGCGCCTTCTATAGAGAAACAGAATCTTCCAGAGAAATTGTGCCATTCACCGTTGACAGAGCCTTTACAACCGAACAGATCCAGGCCATCCGTACTCATTACCTGACGGGATTCAGGTCCAGAGCGGCAATTTATGATGCTCTTGATGCGGCCATTGAGCAATTCCCGGAAGATGAAAGAACAGAAAAAGATGATCGTTATATTGTTCTTTTCTGTAATGGCCGTGACTTCACACGCGTACCGCCCATGGAGGTTGTCCGTGACAAGGCTTTGAAAAAGAATGTGCAGATTTATGTGGCATGCCTGGGTGATACCATGGATGCCGATAAGCTGATTACTCTGGCCAGGGCCACGAATGGACGCTTTGTCGCCGCCGATTCACTCGATACTCTGGAAGCAGCCTTCGAAAGAATCGTGGAAGATCTTCAGGGGCAGTATATCGTCCGTTGGGCCAGTGCCCGTGCAGACACAAACAGTGTCATCCCTTCTTTTTCACTCATCCTCGATGGTGCCACAGCCAGCTATAAAGCTCCCAACGCCTTCATCCCCTCCCGGTATCTGGGCGACCGCATGAAAGGTGAACTGCTTCTCGTGCAATCGGAAGCGCCGGGACAGAATACCACTGTATTTCTCCGGGCCCATTACGTGCCCTGGGGTATTGACCAACTCCAGTTTCTCGTACATAGCGACTACAACTACAGTGTGGCTTTGGTGGATTTCACAAGCGACGCACTTCTGGCCGGTTGGAATCTGGATGTGGAGGATGCGGGGCCGGGAGAGAAATACATCACTGTGACCACTGACAGGGACTACATCCCCTTTGCAGCCTTCGGCCCAATGCTGCACTTTGTCTTTACCGCAGAGGTGGATGATCCCTTCACGTATTTCATTGTGGAAGATCCAGGCTATACAGACGGTCAGGAATTCGTATTTCTTGAACCGGCACCCCGATGAGCCGCCTCAGCACTCCTCAATACTGAGACGCTCCAGAACCTCCGGGATGGCACAGCATTCCGGCAATCCGATATCTTCCACCACAAGTGTGCCCAGATAGGCCTGTGCCGCAGGATTCAAAAAACCCTGTTTGGCGAAGGCGAAGGTGACGGTCATATCAGCCCGGATGCACACGCCGATGGGGATGCCTGAGTCTGCATCCAGCCCGGACGGAAGATCCACAGCCAGGGTATACATCTCCGGCCAGTGTCGGATAGCCGCCAGCACAAGCCCCTGAGCGCCTCCCTTTGTGCCTGTACCCAGCATGGCATCCACAATGGTGCCCACGGGTTCGATAGCCTGTAAAGAGGCTTTAACGGCATCGATTTCGGTGAGCGATTCCATCTCGCCCCCCAGATTGAGATACAAATTCATGAAAACGGCCGCATCGCCCTGAACATCTTCAGGAGAAGCGAGGAGCAGTACCCGGGTGGGAAGTCCTGCAAGCAAGGCCAGCCGGGCAATGACAAAGCCATCTCCGCCGTTGTTGCCTTTTCCGCAAACGACGACAACAGGCCCGTCCTTCACATATTTAAAAGCCGCCGTTCCCGCATTGTTCATCAACACACAGCCGGGCATTCCCAACTCTTCAATACAGCGGCGATCAGCCTCTCGCATTTCCTGCGTGCTCAATACTTTCACAACAGGTCCTTTCCTGATCCTGCTCAGGAGCGAAGTTGTCTGGTCAGTTGATCCAGCTCCTGTCGGACAGCGGAGTCCTCAGCGGCACTTTTCTCTATCCGGTTGCAGGCGTACAAAACAGTTGTGTGATCACGGCCCCCGAAGTTTTCGCCCACTGTGCTCAAGGACATGCCGGGGATCAGGGTTTTACAAAGATACATGGCCAGCTGCCGGGGCCAGGCCAC
>LSQX01275784.1_pt1 | contig 17470 bp, 12 predicted proteins | sample 654561 | NCBI WGS metagenome assembly LSQX01 (sample SAMN04489861, study PRJNA283612) | anaerobic digester metagenome | isolation source: 4 biogas reactors fed with cattle manure at either 37C or 55C with and... | place: Denmark: Kongens Lyngby | collected 2014
TTAACCAGTTGTCTTGGAACGGAACCCTGCCCTTTAAAATTCAAACACAGGGAAGCCCTGGCTGGGGAGGCCTTGGAAAATGAAGCTTATCATGAGAATTATTGATTGGATAAACTATCTTAGCCGGATTATCGGATATTTGCCGCTTGTTTTGGTGGTAGCAATGATGCTGCTTATTGGAGGGAATGTCTTTACGCGTGAATTACTTAACCGCCCCATAACTGGCGCTTCTGAACTTTCGCAGATGATTTTGATATTTATGCTTCTCTTTCTGGCGTGGTGTGTCGTAGAGGATGAACACTTTAGGATCGACATACTGGCAAAGAATTTACCATCAAGGGTTAAGGGCATTTTCGATATCGTTAATCTTTTTCTTACCCTGGTAGCTTTTGCCTTTTTGGCCTGGAGGGGCTATGCAGCAGCTTTGTATGCTAAAAGTGTAAACCTTCGATTTGCTACTCTGGGGATACCCCATTTCTACTTTCTTTTATTGCTGGTATTAGCTTTTGCAACTTTTTGTCTGGCTGTAGCAGGACGCTTGGCCCAGAGAATAATCGAGGTGATTAAAGAATGATTTCCCCAGAAATAATTGGTCTTGCAGGGATAGTTCTTCTATTAATCTTTTTAGCGATGCGCATGTGGATTGGCGCCGCTACAGCAATTGTAGGCATTCTTGGGATAATATGTATTCGGGGTTTACACCAGGCCTCTTCTTTGATGGAAATGGTGCCCTATCAAAATTCACTTGATTACTCCTTGACAGCTATGCCCATGTTTATCCTTATGGGCATGATTATAGCGGTAGCCAGGATCGGTTCCGACATGTATGCAGCAGCTCATAAATGGGTCGGGGGAGCCCGGGGAGGATTGGCCAGTGCCACTGTCCTTGCCTGCGCTGGAATGGGAGCGATTACGGGTGCTAGCACCACCGGCATCATGGTCTTGTCGAAGGTAGCCCTGCCGGAGATGGAAAAATACAAATATGATGATCGGTTGTCCATTGGGTCAATTGCCGCGGGCAGTTCTTTAAGTACTTTGATTCCTCCCAGTGTTCCCTTTATTTTATACGGCATCATGACTGAGACATCGGTGGGTTCGCTATTCATTGCCGGTATAGTCCCTGGTTTGCTGGGGGTAGCCGTTTATATTGCCACCATCTATACCCTCTGCCTGATTAATCCCCGGATGGGGCCGCCCGGGCCCAAAACGAGTTTAAAAGAGAAGATTGTTTCCTTAAGAAAGATATGGTCCACATTAGCTCTTTTTGTTCTGGTCATCGGCGGCATCTACGGGGGACTTTTTACCCCTACTGAAGCCGGAGCAGTGGGCACTTTGGGTGCTATTGCGATTGGTTTATTCAGCCGGCAACTGAGTTTCAAAGGCTTTGTTGATAGTGTCATGGAGACCGGGAAGATGACCGGGTCGATTTTAATTATGATCATTGGGGTGGCGGTCTTTTCGTCATTTATGACAGTGAGCAAGCTTCCGATGTGGCTGGGCAACTTCATTGTCGGAGTTGATGCGCCCAGAGTGGTAATTCTCATTTTCATAGTCATACTGTTCCTTGTGTTGGGCACATTTATGCCTGCACCTGCGATTATAATGCTGACCATGCCCGTACTCTTTCCCGTGATCAAAGCTCTTGGCGTTGATCCCATCTGGTTTGGGGTTCTGGTAGTGAAAGCAACCGAAATTGGATCCTTAACCCCACCAATCGGTATTAATTGTATTCTCTTGAGCGGTTTAAGCGGCGTACAGCTTAGCCGGGCTTATAAATCCATTTTACCCTTTCTTGCGGCAGATTTTGCTATAGTGGCTCTTCTGATTGCATTCCCGGTTCTTTCAACGTATTTGCCGAGCTTAATGTAAATTTTTTATTTGGGAAAGGAGACTGTCGTGCATGAAGTTGCTTGGTTTATCTAGTGGGAGAAGGATGGGGAACAGCGAAATACTGCTTAAAGAAGCACTGATGGGAGCCGAGGAATTAGGGGTGGAAGTAGAAATACTGCGCCTGCTGGACATGGATATACAGCCGTGCAAGCTTTGTGCGATGAACACCTGTCCCTGGGTGATGAAGGCGCCTGAAAAGTGTATCATCAAAGATGACGCTCCTTTCTTATGGGACAAGATCATGGAATGTGATGGGCTGATTATCAGCGCACCGGTATATACCCTGACCCCACCGGGGCATTTAAAAATGGTGTTTGACAGGGGGTTTGGGCCCAAAGCCGATGTGGTATTTAAAAAAATGGAGAAGGAGCAGGGCGTCGATGTAGACGAGAGGATCTTTAAAAGTAGAGTAGGCGCTTTTATTTCGGTGGGAGGTGCTAAATACCCCAATTGGGTTTCCTTGGGGCTTCCCATTCTGCATACCTTGACTTTCTCTTTTCAGGTTGCAATTGTCGATCAGATGCAGGTGCTCAGGGCGGCTGATGAAGGCGCGGTGGTCCTGGATGAAGCTGCCTTAAGCAGAGCCAGGAAGTTGGGACGCCATGTTGCCGAGGCCATGGGCAAGCCCTTTGAGGAGGTTGAGTATAAAGGTGAAGAAACCGGAACATGCCCGGTGTGCCATAATAACCTGCTGATCGTGGGGAAAGAAACCCTGGTGGAGTGCGCCGTGTGCGGTGTGAAAGGGACCATCAAAGTGGAAGGGAACAAGGTTTCCGTTGACTTTCCTGAAGAGGAACAAAAAAAATCCCGCTTAACCGAGGAAGGTCTTAGGATTCACGTCCAGGAAATCGCTGAGGTGAGAGGGGCATATGCGCCCAGGAGGCATGAGGTGCCACCAAAACTGGAGAAGTATGAGAAATATAAAACTCCCCTTAAGCCTCCAAGTAAAATCAAGCAATAATACCGGCATGGCCAAAGCGCTCTGAGAAGGAATAAATTTGGAAAGGAGATGGATGCCTTGGAAACTTTAGAGGCAGATGTCATTGTTATTTCGGCTGGCACTGCCGGACTGGCGGCGGCTGTTGCAGCGGCGGAGAAGGGCATGGAGGTAATTGCTTTTGAAAAAGGCTCTACTACCGGTGGAACCGCCAATATGGGGATGGGGCCCTTTGCAGTAGAAAGCAGGCTCCAAAAGCTAAAGAATGTTCCTCTCACCAGGGAAGAAGCCTTTAATATCTTCATGGAAGCTACCCACTGGAGCGTTGATGCACGTCTCGTTTCAAACTATATAAACAAGTCCGCCGATACCATTGCCTGGCTGGAGGAAATGGGAGTTGAGTTCATTGATTGTATAGCTTATATCAAGGGAGCGCATTTTACCCACCATGTTGTTAAGCCTGCTTCCGGTGTTCCCGGTCCCCGGTGTGCTTCTTATATGATGAAGGCTTTAACCGAAAGGGCAGAGGAACTGGGCGTGCAAATCTTTCTTCAAACGCCGGTTAAAAAAATTATTAAAGAAGAAGGCAGAATAACGGGAGTTATAGCCGAAGGCCCTACCGGAGAAATTCGGGCCAATGCCAAAGCAGTAATCATTGCCACCGGTGGATTTGGCGACAATCCGGAGTGGATTAAAGAATATACCGGCTTTGAGTGGGGCCGGGACTTATACTCGACCAGGGTCCCCGGTTTGGTAGGAGACGGTATCAAGATGGCCTGGGAGGTGGGCGCCGGCAGAGAAAGAATGCAGATGGAGCTTATCTGTAACATACCGGTCAGTATTGATGATCAGGGCAATATTACGCCGGACATGATCATTACTAATGTATTCAAGCACCCTAACCTTATGGTCAATATCCAGGGAGAGCGTTTTATTAACGAAGAAATCATGGGAAACCCCTCTTATCTGGCCAATGCCGTGGCCAGGCAGAAAGATCGCTGTGCCTTTGTGATTGTAGATGCGCAGATCGTGAAGCATTATGAGAAGCGTGGATTCGAATGGCTAACCGTTTTAAGTCCTGAAGAAAAGGTTGATAATCTTTATGAGGTGCTTGAGCAGGAATGTGAGAATAGTGAGCATATGTTTGCGGCAGATTCCCTGGAGGAGCTGGCCGAGAAGACCGGGATCAATCTGGCTGGTCTTAAAAGAACTCTGGATGAATACAATGAAGCCTGTGAGACGGGACGGGACAAGGTCTTTTATAAAAGTCCCAGGTATCTCCGGCCAATCAGGAAACCCAAATTCTTTGCCGGCAAGTATTACCCCAGCGCCTATGGCAGCCTGGGCGGTATAAAAGTGAACCACCGGTTGGAGGTTTTGACCGAAGATTATGAGATTATTCCCGGCTTGTATGCGGCAGGCGTTGATGCCAACGCCATTTACGGGGATACCTATGTCTTTATCTTACCCGGCAACACCATGGGTTTTGCCCTGAACAGTGGTCGTATGGCCGGGGAGAATGCTGCCGATTACGTGGCTTCTTTGGATCAGTAGCATACATCACATTTACTTGCTGAGCGGAGGTAATTTTATGTCTGAGCGCAAGATTAAAAAAGAATTACGCACCTTTGGGAATGAAACGATAGAAGTGCTTTACCGGAAAGCCTTGCCCCCGGAAGAATCCGGGGGGAGATTTCCGGAGCTGAACCCCGGCACGAGTGTGGAAGACGGGATTATCAATGAACGCGATGTTGGGGTGACGCTTCGCGACGGTACGGTAATCTATGTGGATATCTTTCGCCCGGAAGGGGCCGAAGGCATACCGGCCATCGTGGCATGGGGGCCTTTTGGAAAGCGTGCGGGGGGAGGGGACCATGAGATTCCCGGAATACCGAAGCCTTCGAAAATGACCATGTTTGAAGGTCCGGACCCGGAGTACTGGTGCCGCCACGGTTATGCCGTGGTAAACGTGGATATACGCGGTATCGGCAATTCAGAGGGCGACATGCAGCACTGGGGTAGTCAAGACGGAAAAGACGGGTATGATGTGGTTGAATGGCTGGCAGCGCGTGAATGGTGCAACGGCAGGATTGGCTTTTCGGGGAATTCATGGCTGGCCATTTCCCAGTGGTTTATTGCCGCAGAAAGACCGCCTCATCTGGCTGCCATCGCACCCTGGGAAGGGCATTCAGACATGTATCGCGACGACCTTTCCATCGGCGGGGTTGTGGAGACGGGATTTAGCGACCGGAGCATATTGGATAGGGTTGGGCGGAACTATATCGAGGATGTTGCCAATATGATCCACCAGTATCCGCTCATGAACAGTTTTTGGGAGGATAAAATCCCCCGCTTTGAGAACATAGATGTCCCGGCATACATTGTTGCCAGCTGGACCAACCCCATCCATACCCTTGGCACTTTCAGGGCGTTTTGTAATATCAGATCAACCGAAAAATGGCTGCGCGTCCACAACACGCAGGAGTGGGTGGACTATGCTGATCCCGAAAGCAGGGAAGATTTGCGGCGATTTTTTGACCGTTACCTCAAGGGCATTGAAAATGGCTGGGAAGAGACTCCCCGGGTGCGCCTATCGATACTGGATCCCGGGGGCAGGGATATCGTAAACCGGCCTGAAAAGGAATTTCCACTTTTGCGCACAGAGTATGTCAAGCTTTACCTGGATGCGTCTACGGGACTCCTTTCACCCGGCCCGGTAGCAAAGGAATCCAAAGCCCGCTACCGGTCGGATGATGAGCAGGGCAAGGCTACATTTACGATACGTTTCACGGAAGATACCGAGTTAACCGGTTTTATGAAGCTTCGTTTATGGGTTGAAGCCGATGGAGCAGATGATATGGATCTTTTCGTTTACGTCGAAAAGCTCGATGAGCAGGGCAATCTCCTCTCTCCCATGGTACTGGGTCATCCTTGTCCCGGTGCGCAGGGTATGCTCCGGGTTTCACACCGTGAACTGGATGAAGAGAAGTCAACTCCTTATAAACCATACCTCAGCCATCGCCAGGAACAGCTTCTTCATGATGGAGAGATCGTCCCGGTGGATATTGAAATCTGGCCCATGGGCATGATCTGGCACAAGGGACAGCAGCTTCGATTAACGATTCAGGGGTTTGGCAAATCGTGGATGGATGATCTTTTACCGGGTATAAAGATGTTTAATTACCACTTGCGTAATCGCGGTGATCACATTATACATACCGGCGGTAAATATGAATCTTACCTTCTCGTCCCTAAAATAAGTTGATCCGCGAGCGATAACAACCGCCCATGCACAGGTGAGGTATACGTATCGGTTGGTGCAAATAGAAAGGTTGTCTTGGAATTTTCGGACAACGGATGTAAAAAAGGAGGTAATGCCAGCATGGAATACAGTGTTTTAAATCCCCGCGGCGAGGCAGATCCCGTTAAAACTATTGGGCTCCAGCCGAGGCTGAGTGACTTGAATAACAAAACAATAGGTTTGTTTGCCTGGTTCAAGGGACACTGGGTCCTTATTCTTGAAGAGGTTGCCCGGCAGTTGCAAGAACGTTATCCAAACATTAAGTTCACCCGTTTTCAATACACCAAGAACCTGGATTCGTACAACCAGGTGGCCGAGATCGCAAAAGATCCGGAAGTAAGGCCGTTATTCGAGGAATGGCTTAGCGGGGTAGATGCCGTTATATCTGCTAACGGGGACGCCGGATCCTGCACTCTCTATCTTGCATACAATACAGCACTGGTAGAGTTGCTGGGCAAACCGGTGGTGATGCTGCTGAACAGTGAATTTGAGGGCATTGCCAGGAGGGCGGTCTCCCTGAGGGGTGTCCCTGCCATGAGGTTTGTAGAAATTAACATACCGGAACTGTCAAATGACCGCAATATTGAGCCGTTGCTTCGAGAGTTTGTGCCCCGGCGGGTAAGTGAGGCGCTGGATGGTATTATTGATGCTTTAACTGCCCCCCTTACCCCTGCGGAGAAGAATCCCCCGGTGGAAAAAGAGGATACTTCAAGGATTATATTTAAGGGAAGCCTCAGCGAGGTCAACCGATATTTTTATAAAAATGGTTTAGCTTACGGAATGCCTGTCCTGCCGCCTACCGAAGAGGCGGTGGAAGAAATGTTGAAGGGGACCGATCTGCCGCCTGACCACGTTGTGGCCAGGATACCGCCCAAGATGGGGAAGGCTACAGTAGAAAAGATCGCCATCAACGCGGTTATGGCCGGCTGCTTGCCTACATACATGCCGGTTCTGATTGCCGCGGTGGAGGCCCTGGTAGATCCCAGGATGTGGCTGGAAGCCTATACCTGTAGCTGTGCCTCCTGGGCCCCCTTGCTGATTGTAAACGGCCCGATCAGAAAAGACCTGCAGATCAACAGTGGTGCCGGGGTTTTTAGCCCCTATTATAAAGCCAACGCTGCCATCGGGCATGCTGTGGGCTTGATGATCATGAATATTGGCGGCATCCGGCACGGCATTGAGGATATGGGCGTGTTTGGCCATGAGGGACGGTTTGGCATGTGTATTGCGGAAGACGAGGAAGCGAGCCCGTGGGAGCCGCTGCATGTTTATTACGGCTTAAATAAAGAAGACAGTGCCGTCACGGTATTCTGGCCCAACACCCGCGCCCTGGGCTTGTACGGCAAAGACGTGGGGGGGATCTTGAAAGGCATTTGCGATCATATTCAGGTGTTTGGCTTTGATCCTGGATGCGCTTTTGTTGTTTGCCCGGAAACAGCAAGGCTATTGCAGGAAAATGGATATTCCAGAAAAGACTTTATCGCTTATATTGTGGAATATGCGCGCAGGCCGGCGGGTGGTACTTCCGCTTCCATTTCGGATTTCAATATGCGCTGGATGATCGATAATCAACATATCCCCAAGGATGTGCCGCTGCCGGCAGAAGGTACCAGATCGGTGCGCAAGTTTTTCTCCAGCATGCATTTACCGGTTGTTGTTGCAGGATTGAACTTTTCTCAGGGGATCGCCATGTATGGAGGGGGAGGAGACCACGGCGGCCCGATCACGAAAAAAATACAACTGCCCAAAAACTGGGAAGCCCTCAAGGCAAAGTATGAAGAATGGAACAAGTGAGTGTGAATTAATATGCATAAGCTTCCTGACTTGTAAGGACGTGCTGTTTCTCGCCCCAAAATACATTTGAGGCAATGGGACCCCTGACTGCAGTGTCGCGAAGCACAATTATATGGGAGGTGGTGGAGCAATGATGGAGGAGCTGTTTAATGCAATTGTGGATTTACGTGAGGAAGATGCACTAAAAATTGCCAGGGAAATGGTCAAGGATGTCGGAGCAGTGAAGGTTTTGGATACATGCAAGAAAGCCATGGAGGTGGTAGGCGAGAAGTTTGAAGGTGGTGAGTATTTCTTATCCGAGCTCATCTGGGCCGGGGATTTATTTAAACAAATTATGGAGTTTACCCTGCCCGCGCTGCAGCAGGGAGAGGTTAAGAAAGTTGGCACCATGGTGCTAGGTACGGTTCAAGGCGACGTTCATGACATCGGAAAAAATATATTTAAAGTTATGGTTGAGGCTTCCGGTATTGAAGTTTTTGATATCGGCATAGATTTGCCGCCGGAAAAATTCGTAGAAGCGGTTGAGAAGCACAAGCCTGACCTGGTAGGCATGTCCTGCCTGATCGCCTCCAGCCTGAATGCCATGAAGCATACGGTAGATGCTCTCAAGGAGGCGGGATTGCGGGATAATGTAAAAATAATAATTGGCGGCGGAAGGGTAAGCGAACCGGTAATGAAATATACCGGTGCGGATGCCTGGGCTGACGATGCTGCCCGGGGTGTTAGATTGAGCAATGAGCTAATCGGTAAAAAGGGGTGAGCGAGAATGACGGTGAAGGATGCTCAAGCGATGCTCCAGAAGCGCCGGGAGCGGTTGCTTGCCGCGGCCGAGCTGAAAGAGCCTGACCGGGTTCCCATGATGGGGTTTGCCGGCGATATTGTTGCCGCTTATGCGGGGTTTACCAGTTATGAAGTTCATTATGATTTCGACAAAGCCCGTCAAGCAGCGGTAAAGTTCCTGCAGGATTTTCCCAGCGAAATGTCCCTGGCAGGGCTGTTTGGGGTTAACAACTTTGTTCCGGCCTTAATCTTCTCAGATTCGCCTGATCTGGCGCAAGGGCTATCAATTGTCAGCGGTCCCGTCCACGACATTTTAAAGGACAAGTACTCCCGCTTCCCGGGAAGGGAGCTTTCCGAGAACAGCTCATCGCAGTTTATCGGGGGAACATATATGCAGCCGGAGGAGTATGATGAATTCATTGCAGACCCGGTAAAGTTCTCCTTTGAAAAGGTCCTGCCCCGGACTGCCGAAAACCTCAAGGATATTTGCTCTCCAAAGGCTATGGCAACCATGATCCGGCTGGGGATGGAGATGAGCAGTCAGGGGGAAAAAACGCGGGCGATGTTTGCCGATCTCATGCAACTGGGTATCCCTCCTCTACCCATGGGGTTTGGCTATGCTCCCCTTGACTACATCGCTGATTATCTGCGCGATATTCCCAATCTCATCATGGATCTTCGCAACTACCCTGAAAAAGTCAAAGCCGCGGCGGAAGCCACCGTTGAACCTATTTTTAATCTAGCCATCACCGCCAAAGCAATGGGTTCACCTTTTGTATTTTTCCCCCTCCACCTAAACGAGTACCTTTCTCCCCGATTGTACAAAGAGTTTTATTGGCCCACCTTAAAAGAACTAATTGTCAGGCTGCTGGATGAAGGTATCAAGTCCCATGTCTTCTTTGAAGGCCGCCATGACGCTCACCTGGAGACTATTCTGGAGCTTCCCAAGGGGTGGGGGATTGCCTACTTCGAAAAAACGGATGTTCGGAAAGCCAAGAAAGTATTGCAGGGGCATACTTGCGTGTGCGGAGGACTCCGGGCTTCCCTGGTGATCGGGGGAACACCTGAGGAGAACGATCGCTATGTTAAAGAATTGCTGGAAGAGGTTATGCCGGGGGGAGGTTTCATCCTGGCTCCGGATGTGGCTGCCCTGCCCCGCGAGACACCGATAGAGAATTTAAGGGCAGTCTATGAAGCGGTAGAAAGATACGGCTATTATTAATTGTGCGTAAAGCAATAGTGTAGAGAGTGTGCCCATAGGCAAGGCACCACTCTCTACATGGGCGGATTAGCCTCTGTTATAAGGCATGGTTTTTGGTATGTACTATCAACCTGTAGTTGCTGCTCAGTAAGTTGGTCTTTTATAATGCTTGATTAAGGATTCTACGACCATCAAAAATCCGATATTAAATTAGGGGAAACCGGGGTAATAAGGTAATTTGGGGAGGAATTTAATATGAAATCTGTAATAATTTATTTTTCTCTTACGGGTAACACGGAGAAAATTGCCATGGCTATTCAGAAAGGGGTTAAAAAGGTCCATGGTCATTGTGACATATTTCCTATTAAGGAGGCTAACCCAAGACGACTGTATGATTATGATTTAATCGGCCTGGGTTCCTGTGTAATTGGAGCAAAGGGCGATCCTCCGGCCAATGTTGCATCTTTTATTAGGAATATGCGCTTTTTGGGTGGGAAGCACGTTTTTTCTTTTTGTACCCATTGCACGTTAGGATTTTGCTACAATCCTAACGTTGTCAGGAGGTTGAAAGAAAAGGGTTTAATTCCCATTGGATGGAACGACTGGTATGGACATTCCTGGGGTCCAATCCATATGCCCACTCCTTATCCCACTGATGGACATCCCGACGAAAAGGACTTAGAGGAAGCCGAAGAATTTGGCAAACAGATGGCATTGCGTAGCAAGAAAATATATGAAGGCGATACTAGCCTCATACCTGAAATACCGCCAATGCCCCATCTAGATCTGGGTGATGATAGTATTCTTTACACTTTAGGATTTTCTAACATAGTAAAATTTCACAAAGAAAAATGTGTTTTTCCTGAATGCCGTCTCTGTATGGAAAATTGCCCCATGGACGGCATTGACTTAACGGTTGATCCTCCCATTATCGCCAATCCTTGTATAAGTTGCTATTTTTGTGAACAGATATGTCCAACTGGGGCTTTTGATGCTGACGAAAGTAAGCAGGAACAGCTTGCAAATTATATTAGGAATTTTATAAAAGAAGTGGGCATGAAGCATTTAAAAGAGGCCGAAAAAGAGGGAAAATTTGTTCAGTTGATTCCCGGGGAAAAGATCAATTGGGATACACCAATCTATAAAGTGTATGATAAACACCCACGTTTTATTATTGGCAAGGGACGCCCATAAGTTATAAGTTGCTTGTAATGCATTTGTAACAGGTGGGTACAATGGGGCGAAAATGATGCAGAAACAGAATACTCTCCGGCAAAAAAATGTGAAAGGATAGGGGTGTGAAGAGTATGAAAAAACTGGTCGCTTTTTCTGCCGGCAGTAAAAATGGCAATACGGAGACCTTCATCAAGCAAGCCCTGATGGCTGCCGAGGAAATGGGCGTGAATGTGGAACTGATCAGATTGCGCGATATGGTGCTTGAACCATGTCTTCTTTGTGCAGGGATCTGCGCGGCACAAAATGATCCTAAAAAGTGCATCCATAAAGATGACGGGGTTTTTTTAATCGAAAAATTCCTGGATTCAGATGGGGTAATTTTCGGTGCTCCGGTTTACTCGCTTACACCACCGAGCATATTTTTTGTTTTTCGCGATCGGGTTTTGGGGCCAAAGATGGATGTAGCGAGTAAGGAAGTTTTTGGGCGTGAGCCTGACTTTGCGAGAGGACGTTTTAGAGAACGACCTGGAGCGCTGATCAGTGTCGGCGGGGCTCGCACAGCACACTGGGCCTCTCTGGGATTATGCAATCTTTACACAGCCATATTTTCTGCTCAGGTGAAGATTGTGGATATGATGAACGTGACGCGCGTTGCCCATGCCGGTGCTGCGACGGTGAGGGATGACTATATGGAAAGGGCGAGAAGCCTGGGGCGAAATTTAGCGAATGCAATTCTTACCGGCGATTTTTCCTATTGCAAGGAGGCACCCCAGGGGCTTTGCCCCAGTTGTCATCTCAATGATGTCAAATGGATACTGGACGAGCAAATTGTTGAGTGCCTTGTTTGTGGTATAAGGGGCAAGATCATTGTCCAAAATGGCATCGTGTCTGTAGAATGGCTTCCTGATGATGAGGAGCAAAACAAGCTGACAGTTAAAGGTAAAATTACTCACCTGAAAGAGATTGTTGACGAGATGAAAAATTATTATGAGCCGGTTAAAGAGGAGGCACTAGCCCGCCTGGAAAAATTCAAAAACTATAATCGTTGTATTGTGAAGTCACCGACTAAAGAAGCAAAGAGCTGAGCGGAGAAATACTTCAGGAAGTGAACTATGAAGCGTAAACTAAAAAAATGAATTATTATTGGAGATGGGGAAAATTTAGAAGCTAGAGTTAAAATCCCTATCAAATGAAAGGTTCATACATACCGGGTACCTTAGTTTAATGGATTGTTATTCTGCACGGTAACGTGTAAACTTTGGAACCGCCGTATACCGAACGGTAGGTACGGTGGTGTGGGAGGTCGGCTACCCAAGTAATGGGTAGCCTCCTACCCGATTGCGTTGTTATGCTTAATATATACATGGAATCAGTTGCCCCATAAGATCCAAGTGCCCTTTATTAAATATCTTGAAACTCTGTCCTGGCAATGATATCATCTTGCAGTTCCTTGGGCAGGTCGACAAAATACGCGCTGTATGTAGCTACCCTGACAAGAAGATCCCGATACTGTTCAGGGTATTTTTGAGCTGCTTTTAGTATCTCACCGCTTACGATATTAAACTGGACGAGGTATCCACCACTTTCAAAGAATGTTCTTAAAAGGGTAACAAATTTTCCCATTTTGATTTCATCCTTGAGAGAATCAGGATGAAACCTCATATTAAGCACGGAGCCGCCGCTAATTTTGGTAGAATCTAGCTTGGCCACAGAACTCAATGTGGCTGTCGGCCCGCTATTGTTCCTTCCTTGATGGGGAGAGATCCCCCCTTCGGACAGCGGTTCTCCAGCCCTCCTGCCATCTGGCAGCGCACCTACTGATTTGCCGAATGGCAAATTTGCGGTAACGGAAGAAGCGGCCAGAATAAATTTTTCCCCGCGAAATCCCTTGTATTGGTTTACTGTAGTTCTGGCATGACCCAGCACATCACCGACAATATTATCAACGTAGTCATCGTTATTTCCGAATTTTGGAGCCGATTTTAAGAGATGTAGAATTTCTGCATCGCCTTCGCCTTCAAAATTACTGTCAAGAGCTTTGATCAGCCTAGCCATAGTGAATCTTTTCTCTTCAAAGACCAGTTTTTTTATCGCTGCCAGCGAATCACCGACATTGACAGCTCCACAGAACCAAATTGCCTGGGTCATGTAGGGTGCAACCCCGCCGTCGGTAACATCAATTCCCTTTTCAATACAACCTTCAAACAGGGTAGACTGGAAAGGAGTGGGGAGATACTCAGCATAGAGTTCCCGGGAGAGAATGATCGGTAGAATCATGCGTTTAATCTGGGCTTCAACCTGCTTTTTGTAAGCCTCCCAGATTTCTTCGTATGTGCTGAAATTTCGCGGATCACCAGTTTCAACACCCATTTGTTGACCGGTTAGCCTGGATACCCCGTTATTCAAAGCCAATTCCAGCATCAGCGGGCCATTAATGAAGTCTCCCCCCATATTGTGGGAACGGGCGGGAACTGTAGGTATAAAACACCCGGCAACAATGTAATCGCGCGCATACTGCGCCGGAATACCGTCTACAAGCAACTGCTGGACTGCCGTCTCATCGCCGACAAATTTAAATTTTCCTCTTAGTTTTTTGGCGACTTGGCATGCTTTCGACAGAAACAGATCGGGATTGTTCTTGTGAACGCGGATTACTATATCCTCCGAATGCAGCCCAACATCTGCTTCGGCCTCGAGAAAGAGGTATGACAGTTCGTTTACAGCATCCCTTCCATCACTGTCAATGCCGCCCAAGGTAATGGTGGACAGCATGGCATAACCTGGTTGACTTTGGACAAATTCACTGCTGAATGGCATGGTCAACCCGTTTAACTTAATAAAAAAGAGGGCGATTAACTCCCGGGCAAATTCCCTGGTAATGATGCCTTGTTCGATATCTTTTTTATAAAAAGGATAGAGGTATTGGTCCGGCCTTCCGAAGCTCATGCCTGGCCCCCAGCCTTCAATCATCACAACAAGGTAGGCAAACCATAGCGACTGAAGGGCTTCGTAGAAATTGCGGGCCGGGTTTGCCGGAACCCAATCACAGATTTCTGCTATCCTTTCCAGCTCTTTCTTTCTCCGGGAATCGGTTTCTTTTTCTGCCTGCCTTGCAGCTAATTCCGCGTATCTTTTGGCAAAACTTATCGTTGCGTCTATCGCAATGGTTGCTGCTTCTAAAAACTGATATTTCTTCAGTGATTTATAATCTGTAAGATCAAGGCTGGCCAGGGCATGTTCGATTTCCTTTTTAATATCATTCAATCCTTTGGTTAGCACTTTCTGGTATCCAGGGGCACAATGAGCCAGGTGCATGTTGGTCTTAGGTCCAGAAGAGATGTGCGTCTTTCCTTCAAAACTGCTTATATTTTTCGGAAGCGCGGCGTAGTACTTATCAAAGAGGCAGTTGTTCTTCCAGTAAGGCAGAAACTCTTTCATCTTGTTCTTTTCTTGCTCTGTTAATGGCTGAAATCTATCCCACTCCCTGGTGGATAAGGTTTCCATCTCTTTGAGATACCATTCGTAGTTAACTTCCGGAGTCAGGGTGCCTGCTCGGCGCTTCCCCGTGGCTCTGCCGACGAGCAGTTCCTCTTGTTCGATACAGATGGTCATCTCTGTTAATATTTTGCGGAGCGCTTTGGCTCTTCGCAAAACCGGGGGTTCGTCTTCAGTTTCCCTGTATGACTCGGTCATTAAATAAGCCCTTTCGATACAGATTTCAGGTATGCAAAGCATGGTCTCTCTCAGTTGCTCCACTCTCGATCGATTTGCCCTGGAATCCATTTTCATCCCTCCTGGGAAAATTTAAATAGCTTACCTCCAGAGTTCCTGAGCCACATCCAGCAGATTAAGCTCCTCGAGCTTTTTTTTGCTGGGTTTGGTTGTTTTGAGATCCCAGTCCATAGCAGCAAGATATTCGTTGAAGAGGGTGTCTTGATCAATGGTTATGCCCGCAGTAGGCCCTTCTGTTTTAGGCGGAATTCCGTAAACCCTTCCTGGAACTTCAAAGTTCAATGGATTTAAGCCTTCTCGCAAATTAAAAGCATGCCGGAGGTTGGCGATGCGCTCCCCGGTTTTCAGCAGCTCCTCCAGGGTTGTCTCCCAGCCCGTAACCGCGTTGATGAACTGGGTAAAGGTATCAATGCTGGGAAGACACCCGTATACAAAGGCACACATTCCGGTGCAGTTTACGATATGCACGGCATTGCTTCCAATTTTGTGCAATTCGCCTCTTCCGCTAAAAACCCATCTTTCGTAATTGGGTATCAATCCGGGAGGATGCCTTTCTTCTGAGCCCTGAGTATGGCGGGCCGGCGTGGCATCGAGCTTGTAAGTGATTGCCAGCTCTGTGGCAAATTTTGGATCGTGCGCTGGCAGCTCCTGCCCTTGTATGTGCATGGCGTACTTTTCTGAGCCCCTGCCGATTTTTTCTGCTGCGATCTTTACTCCGTCGGCCAGCACGGCACCGAAACCTTCCCTTCTGGCGATTTTTTCCGTCATCTCCACAATGGCTTTGTGGTTGCCCCAGGTCATTTCCAGGCCGTCGGTGTCCGCTTTATTGATAAGCCCATTCTCATAGCATTCGATGGTAAACGCAATGGCCGCTCCGGTCGAGATGGTATCAACCCCATACCGGTTACAGATATGGTTGGCCATGATGATTGATTCCAGGTTGCTGTTAAGGCAATTGCTTCCAAACATGGAGAGGGTTTCATATTCGGGTCTGTGTGCACCCTCCTCGTATTTGTAATCCCCGGTTCCTTCCCTGGTAATTCCTCCACAGGCAATGGGGCATCTGTAACAAGCGTATTTCTTAAGACGATATTTTTTTACATATTCCGGGCCGAGGAGTTCCACATCGGGAAAATCATTTATAACGCCACCCCAGTTTTTTACGGGTGAATCACCCTCCAGTGCGTGTACCACTGTGAAGGACGCTGTGCCAATATCCTTGAAAAACTCTACCGGTCCATTAAACTCTTTAATGCATTTCCTCCTGAGGGCATTTGCTTTTTCCTGATCGGCAAGGGGTACCTTCATGTTACCTTTTACAGCGATGGCTTTAATTTTCTTCGCGCCCATTACTGCTGCCAAACCAGAACGGGCCGCTGCTCTGCCCTTGTTGTTAATAATGGCCGAAATAAGAGAAAGCTTCTCGCCAGATGGGCCGATACAGGCGACTTCTGTATCTTTGCCCAGTTCGGTTTTAAGTATATCCTCTGTTTCAAAAGTGCTCTTTCCCCAGATATGTGCTGCACTTCTCAACTCTGCTTTCCCGTTGTTGAGGAAAAGATAAACCGGTTTTTCCGATATGCCTGAAAAAAAGACCCCATCGTAGCCGGAAAATTTCATATGGGGTCCGAAATAGCCGCCCGCATTGCTATCTCCCCAGCCCCCCGTCAGAGGCGATTTCCCCACCACGGTATATCGCGTTCCCCCGGGTACAGGGGTGCCGGTTAGGGGACCCGTTAGAATGCCCAGTATATTCTCCGCTCCCAGCGGATCAATGCCTGCTTTCTGTCTATTATAGAGAATTCGGGCTCCGATGCCATAGCCACCGACAAACTGGCGGCCTATTTCTTCCGGGAGCTCTTCGTCTCTCAATTCGTTTCTGGAGAGATCGACCAGCAAAATCTTGCCCATATAACCCCCAGACATTGTATAATCTCCTTTCAACCTAATTTCAGCTTGACATAAAGCGCTTAGCGCTTTGCCGGTAATAGGCCGTCTAACCGCCTAATTGGGTTTTCAAACCATAGCGCTCAAAGATGTTTTTAATATCTTCTAACTGCTTCTCGGTCAGCGGTTGAGCATTTAGTTTGCATTCCTTGCCGAGTTGTTGGTACTTCACCTTTCCGTACTCGTGATATCCTATGAGGTCAACCCTTTCGATCGAACTGCGCTTGGAAAGAAACTCGGCGGTCGCCTGTATGTTATCGGCCGAATCCGTATGCCCTGGTATTACCGGGATCCTGATGATGATTGCTTTTCCTAGGCTGTCGAGGGTTTTCAGATTTTGCAAAATTGGTTTGTTCGATACACCAGTATTGTTACGATGCAACCTGTCATCTAGCCCTTTTAAATCAAACAACAGCAGGTCCGCTTCCTTTAGAATTCTAAGCCCTTTTTCTGTCAAGGTATAACCGCAGGTGTCCATGGCAATGTGCAGGTAATTTTCCTTACATTTTTGAAGCAGCGCGTAGGTAAAATCGGGCTGGAAGGTTGGTTCACCACCTCCAATAGTAACTCCCCCTCCCGAAGAGCGATAATACTGTACATCCCTGTAAACGATGTCAAATAATTCGTCTACCGTAATGAATTTGCCAAAGAAATCAAGCGCACCGATAAAGCAAACCTCAACACACTTGCCGCAATTGGTACATAACTTCCG
>LSQX01111469.1_pt2 | contig 17468 bp, 16 predicted proteins | sample 654561 | NCBI WGS metagenome assembly LSQX01 (sample SAMN04489861, study PRJNA283612) | anaerobic digester metagenome | isolation source: 4 biogas reactors fed with cattle manure at either 37C or 55C with and... | place: Denmark: Kongens Lyngby | collected 2014
TCCTGCTGATTGAGCAAAACGCCAAGGCGGCGCTTCAGCTGGCCGACTATGGCTATGTACTGGAGACGGGCAGCGTTGCTCTTTCCGGAACCGGCCTCGGACTGTTGGCAGACGATCGAGTGCGCCAGGTATATCTGGGCGAGAACTAGAACTAAACTACAGCATGCTGGTTTTGGGTAGAGGCAGGCCTATGTGCCTGCCTGTCTTGATTGATTCAGACCTCACCCTTAACCTTTACAGTATATTGGATCTATGTTAAAATTGTGATAGAAATAACAAGCTTGGGGGCTGGGCTATGCTGCGGGTGGCGGTTTGCGTAGGAAGCGCCTGCCATTTGAAAGGGTCAGGGGAAGTGATTAGAATTCTCCAAGATCTAATTGCTACCTACGGCTTAGAAGATCAGGTAAACCTGGAGGGATCCTTCTGTCAGGAGCACTGCACCGAAGGGGTAGTGATGCACATCGGCGATGAGCTAATAACCGGGGTACGACGTGACAGCGTCTTTCAATTGTTTCAAGACAAGATTCTAAGGAGATGTCAGCCTTGAGTGTAATCACTACTCGAGTGGCCGATTGTCGTGATTGCCACCGCTGCCTACGCTGTTGCCCGGTGAAAGCCATTTCGTTCAAGTCCGGTCAGGCCCATATTATCGATGAACGTTGCATTGCCTGCGGTAACTGCACATTGGTCTGTCCACAACAAGCGAAGGTGATTCACACTGATTTGCAGCGGGCTCGGGTTTTTTTGACTGAAGGTCGACAGGTAGCTCTGAGTGTGGCCCCGTCGTTCGCCGCTGCTTTCCCGCGGAAAGTGTTGGAATCCTTTGAGTCCATGGTTCGGGCTTTGGGCTTTACCTGGGTAGAGGAAACTGCTGTTGGGGCCCAGGTGGTGGCCCGGAAGTACAAGGATCTTCTGCTGGGTCGGGAGGAGCCGCTGATCTCGGCTTGTTGTTCGGCGGCGGTGAATCTAATCGAGAAGCATTATCCGGACTTGATACCCTATCTGGCTCCTTGCCTTTCTCCCATGGCTACCCACGGGCTCCTACTCAAGAAACGGTATGGCCCTGACATTAAAGTGGTCTTTGTGGGGCCGTGTACGGCCAAAATTGACGAGGCCAGGCGGCCCGAAGTTGCCGGCATTATAGACGCAGTGATCACTTTTCCGGAGCTGCAGAAATGGTTCGAAGAAGCGAAGCTGGAGCCCATGGGAAAGAAGAATGGGAGCTCGGGCGGTGACAGTTTGCCGGCGCGCTCTTTCCCGGTGGAAGGTGGCGTACTGCAGGCAGCCGGTATAAGTGGGGATTTAACCAGTCGTGTTTTGACAGTAAGCGGTTTAGAGGAATGCTTGGCTACTTTCCGGGATCTAGCGGCCGGACGTATCAAGCCCCGGTTTGTGGAGGCCATGGTATGTACCGGCGGTTGTGTCGGCGGCGCGGGTATGCCCCAAGGAGTAAGCGCGGCGGCGAATCGGCTGAAAGTGGCTGCATACTGTAGTTGGGCTAACAAGAACAAGACTGCCTGGCAAGTACCGGAGGGGACATGGGAGAATCTGCAACTGACGCGCAGTTACCATGATCTACGTCAGCGGTTACCTGAACCTACACCGGAGAACATCGCAGCTATTTTGGCTCGTATTGGTAAGACTCGGCCGGCGGACGAGGCTAATTGCGGTGGTTGTGGTTACAACTCTTGTCGGGAAAAAGCTCACGCTGTGTATCAAGGATGGGCCGAAGAGGAAATGTGCATACCGTACATGAAATCAAAGCTCTCTTCTTTAGCCGTGGCTATTGTCAATTCTACCTCCAGTGCGGTCATTGTCACTGACTCAAACTTCATTGTGCAGGAGTTTAACCCGCGAGCTCTGGGTCTATTTGCCGTAGACGGTAACGTGGTATCAGGTCGACCACTCAACAATTTCTTTGATCCAGTTAATTTTGCTGTTGCTTGGGACGAGCAAGAGAGTATTGTGGATAAACGGGTGGAGTACCCGGAGCGAGATCTGGTTACTTTGCAGACTATCCTTCCCATCAAAGACTACGGTTTGATTGTGGGTATTATTAATGACATTTCTAACCAGGAAAAAGCCAAGGAAGAAGCCCAAGAGATGAAGCAGGAGGCTTTGGTGCGGGCAGAACAGGTTATTACCAGGCAAATGAAAGTAGCACAGGAGATAGCAAGCCTCATGGGCGAGACCACCGCTGAGACCAAGGCTATTTTATGGCAGTTAATTGAGCTGGCTCGGGGCAAGGAGGACAAAGGTAATGCGGTTGGTAGCTGAGGTGGTACACGGCAGCTTACCTAAAGCAGGCGAGGAACTCTGCGGCGACAAGGTGGAAGTAATAAGGACTTCGGAACGAACCACGGTGGTGTTATCGGATGGCTTAGGGAGCGGGGTTAAGGCTAACATACTTGCCACTTTGACCACTAAGATTGCTGCGGGGCTGTTAGAACGCAAGGTACCGTTAGAAGAAGTCATCAGCACCATTGCCCAGACCTTGCCTATTTGCCATGAGCGCCTGATAGCGTACTCTACGTTAGCGGTAGTACAGGTGAAAGCATGTGGTTTGGCCCATGCGGTGCTGCTCGATAGTCCGTCCTTGTTCTTATGGCGCCGGGGCAAAGTGGTGCCATTTCCGACGCAACATCGGGTCGTGGCCGGGCGTGATGTAGAAGAGGGCGAACTGGAGCTTATGAACGATGACTTTCTCCTTTTGGTCAGCGATGGCGTGCTCCACGCCGGTATCGGCGGCTTGTTGCCGCTAGGGTTGGGAGAAGAAGGTGTGAAGAGGTATCTAAAAGAGCTATTGGCCGAGAAGCTTAGCCCCCAACTAGTAGTACAGCGGCTTCTTGACTTATGTGCCGCCTACTACACCATGAACCCAGGTGATGATACAACGGTTGTGGCCATAAATATTCGATTGCCCCGGCAACTGGTTATGCTTACTGGGCCGCCGCGTTCACCGGAACTTGATCCTGTGGCCGTGGGCAAACTCTTAGAATACCAAGGTAAAAAGGTGGTCTGTGGCGGCACCACGGCCCAGATCGTAGCCCGTGAGCTGGGGCGGAAACTCACGGTGGAACTAACATACGATGATCCGGACATCCCTCCTTGTGGGTTTATTGAGGGTATTGACGTAGTTACCGAGGGGATGCTTACTTTGAACCGGGCTCAAAACTATTTGGTGCAACGCAAGATTCCGAACCGGTCCGATGGTGCCAGCCGCGTAGCTCAACTACTGTCGGAGGCTGACGAGATAAAGATTGTTACAGGTTTGTGCATAAATCCTGCCCATCAAAATCCTGATTTACCCCAGGGACTTAATTTGCGCGCCAGTACAGTAAAGCAGTTGGCTGCTATACTTAGGGATCAAGGTAAAGTTGTGGATGTGGAATGGCTGTAAGCAGTGTAAGTCGGTGGAAGCACTTTACAAACCTCATTCCTAATGGTATTATAATGGCTAACAATTGTGACAGGAACAACGAAGTTTGGGGTTAAGTAGCTGACAACAGTGCAAGGTAACATTGCTGTCGGTTATTATCAACTGAGTTTCGGGCAAAGACAATCAAGGGGGCTGACGCAATGCAGGATACCAAGGAAAATCACGTTCCTATGGTTGTAATTAAGCGTTTACCCAAGTATTACCGGTACCTGGGCGAACTGGTAGAGCGGAAGGTGGAAAGGGTATCGTCTCAGACCCTGGCCGACATGATGGGAATCTCTGCTTCTCAATTACGGCAGGATCTGAATCATTTCGGAGAATTTGGACAGCAAGGGTACGGATACCGGGTTGAAGGACTATACCAGGAGATCGGGCGTATTATTGGCTTAGAACAGGAATATAACATGGTTATTGTCGGTGCCGGAAACTTAGGGCAAGCCTTAGCCAATTATCCGAATTTCGGTAAGCGTGGTTTTATTCTCTGCGGCGTGTTCGACATTAACCCTAAACTGGTTGGGTTACGACTGCGCGATAACGAGATTATGGATATTGATAAACTGGAATCCTTTATTAAGAGTGAGAACACCGATATCGGAATTATTGCCGTGCCTAAGGAGGCGGCCCAAGGAGTGGCTGACTCCATGGTAGAGGCGGGGATTAAGGCTATTTGGAATTTTGCTCCAGTGGACATCAAAGTTCCGCCAGAAGTGTTTCTGGAAAACGAACACCTAGCCGATCGGCTAATGGTGATTTCGTTTCGTCTTAAAGCCTTGGGTTATGAAGAGGATTGATAGTCGAGCTGGTGATTGGGCGTAACATGGTGGTTAAGGATTTCTTCTGAAGCGAACACAGGCCTTGGCGCAGCAGCTGCTGCCGGGCCTTTTTGTATAAGTTGGGGATAATAACAATGAAGGAGGTTTAGAGCCGATGGATAAATTCTGGCTTGAAGAAGGACTTACTTTTGATGATGTGCTACTGGAACCGGCTCATTCCGAGATCTTGCCCCGTGAGGTACAGCTGGACACGGTGTTCACCCGCAACATTCGCTTAAACATTCCTTTGGTAAGTTCGGCCATGGATACTGTTACCGAAGCGCGTTTAGCTATTGCCCTGGCCCGCGAAGGCGGCATCGGTGTTATTCATAAGAATATGTCTATCAGCCGGCAGGCGGAAGAAGTGGATAAGGTAAAACGCTCGGAAAGCGGTGTTATTGTGGATCCCATTTTTCTGTCGCCAGAGCACCGGGTGCTAGCGGCGGTGGAAATAATGGAGCGCTATCATATTTCCGGAGTGCCAATTATCGACCCCGAAGGTCATCTGGTGGGTATCATCACCAACCGTGACCTGCGGTTTGAAGAAGATTATAGCCGGCCCATCACCGACGTAATGACTAAGGAGAATCTCATTACGGCGCCGGTGGGAACTACCTTAGAACGGGCCAAAGAAATTTTGAAACAGCATAAAATCGAGAAACTACCTTTGGTGGATGAGGAATATCGGCTGCGGGGGCTCATCACCATCAAAGATATTGAAAAGGCCCGGCAATATCCCACGGCCGCCAAGGACGACATGGGACGGCTGCGGGTAGGAGCAGCGCTAGGGGTAGGTGCAGATTCTTTGGAACGGGCCACGGCTTTAGCGCAAGCCGGCGTTGACGTCCTGGTGGTGGATACAGCCCACGGCCATCACCAAGGTGTACTGGACATGGTAAGCCGCCTCAAGGCCGAGTTTTCCGGAATCGATATTGTGGCTGGTAACGTGGCTACCACAGCCGGTACCGCTGATTTGATTGCAGCCGGGGCCGATGCTGTTAAGGTTGGTGTGGGACCAGGATCTATTTGCACCACTAGAGTGGTAGCGGGGATTGGAGTACCGCAGATTACAGCTATTTTCAATGCTCGCAAAGCAGCCGAAAAGCATGACATTCCCATTATTGCTGACGGGGGCATCAAGTTTTCCGGTGACATTGTGAAAGCCCTGGCAGCCGGAGCTGCTTCGGTAATGATCGGCAACTTGTTTGCCGGTACCGAGGAGAGCCCTGGCGAAACCATTATCTTCCAGGGGAGGAGCTACAAAGTATACCGTGGCATGGGCTCACTGGGGGCCATGAAAGAAGGAAGTTCGGATAGATATTTTCAGGAAAATGTGGAAAAACTAGTACCGGAAGGCATCGAAGGCCGGATTCCTTATAAGGGGCCCTTGGCCGACACGGTTTTCCAGCTGGTAGGAGGGCTGCGGGCCGGGATGGGTTATGCCGGGACAGCAACACTGAAGCAATTACGCCAAGAGGTACGCTTTATCCGGATTACTGCGGCCGGATTGCGGGAAAGTCACCCCCATGATGTGGCCATAACCAAAGAAGCACCGAACTACAGTGTGGATCGTTTATGAAACGGCACCGGGACAGGAGTGGATAAATTTCCCGGCTGAAAATCCCCTGTCCCAGGAGGAAATCTTGCTGCCAGGTCGAATATACTAATTACACAGTGAAGCGAGGTCCGAAAACGCTCGAGGGGTGAAGACCCATGCTTCGGTTACCTCAAAGAATTGTAGGTACTTATAAGCCAACACAGTTGGCCCATGTCGGGGGTATTTTGCCGATGGGCCGCACTGTGTTGGCTTTCTTGTTTTCACCCCCAAGACGGTTATTCCGGTGCCGGTAGCACCGGTTGCTCCGTAAAATATAAGGAGGTGCTGCATGGTGAAGTGCACCGTTATTGAGACCAGCGGTCTGAGGCAGGGGATTTGCGATCTGTGCGATCATCATTGCGAACGCGATTTAGAGGGCATGGGGCGTAAGTTTCCGTGCACGGACCAGTCTGGCGGTTGTACTTTTTACCAGCGGGCCTACTACATCAAGCCGCTTGAACCTAACCCGAGATGGGTTAGTGATACCCAAAGCGCCGGTTAGAGCAGCTACAACCATGAAGGAGCATTGGCGAGCCTTACGGTAACAACCGGCAGGTTCGCTCTTTTCTTTGGCTCTGCTAGTTGTTCATTGTTCTGCGGCTATGCTATACTAAGACCAAATTCTGCAAGTTGGTTTTTCTGAGGGAGGTTGCGGCAGTGAAAATTGAGATTGTGGCTGACTATGAAGCTCTTAGCAAGCGGGCGGCGGCAATTGTCCTCGACAGGGTGACTCAGCGGCCGGAGACAGTCCTGGCTTTACCCACCGGCAACACGCCGATCGGGATGTACAAACAGCTGGTACAGGCCTACTGGGAAGGCAGAACTGACTTTGGTCAGGTGTGGGCCTTTGCTTTGGATGAGTATGCCGAAGTTCCAGCCGAGGACCGGCATAGCTTTAGCTCTTTCTTGCGGCACCACTTCATCGATCCGGTGGGGCTAGCGGCCCGCTTCGATCACCTGCGCGGTGAAGCGTCGGATCTTGAGGCTGAATGCAAGCGCTATGAGCTGTCTATTGCTGCTCGGGGTGGGCTGGATCTGGCTGTGCTAGGGTTGGGGGTAAACGGCCACATTGCTTTTAACGAGCCGCCGACCCCGTTTGATAGTCGCACCCACGTGGTGGACTTGGCTGGCAGTACTCGCGAAGCTAACGCCAGCTATTTCCCGGACGGCTTTCCCATTCCTAACCGGGGAGTGACAATGGGCATCGGCACGATCTTGGAGGCGCAAGAGATCTTGGTAATTGCCAGCGGCAGCAGCAAAGCACCGATTGTGGCCAGAATTGTTACCGCTGAACCTACTGTCGACATCCCGGCCTCGGCCCTTAAAGGCCACCCTCATGTAATGTTACTTCTGGACGAAGAAGCAGCTGCAGGGTAGAAAGATTAAGGGAAAGAGAATACAACTCCTGCCGGGTTGGTGACAATAAACTCGGCAGGAGATTTTTTGTCAAAAGTTACTAATATCCCTCTTCACAAATACGAATTGATGTTGTATAATAAAAATTAGAAAGGTCAAAGATAGTCAAAGGTGATGACAATGTGGTCTTTAGCTGACGAAATGGAGAACTGGATCAAGGTGATGCTGGAGGAGGCTGAAGAAAGGTTCATCGAGATTAGGCGCAGTGAACTGGCTCGTTATTTTTCTTGTGTGCCGTCGCAGGTTACTTATGTATTGTCAACCCGGTTCGTACCGGACCGTGGGTACCGGGTGATTAGCCGCAGAGGCGCCGGCGGTTATATTCGTATTGAAAGGCTGTCTGAAGCCGATCTGTTGAATCGTTTGGCAGAACAAATCGAAGGCATGGTTTCGGCTGAAGACGCGGCTGAGATTATAGGCAACTTGTATCAAGCGGGACTACTGAGTAAAGACGCAGCGCAGCATATAATATTGTTGCTGTCAGATGAAGCTGTCAGTCTGCCGCCGGCAGTGGCCGAACGGGTCCGGGCCCGCATGTTGCTTACTTTGATTGCTAATATCTAGAGGCCTAATATACGGAGGCGAGTGAAATGTTGTGTGATTGCTGTAAGAAAAACCCAGCCACGGTATATGTGCGCCGTACAGTAAACGGAGTTACCACCGAAGCCCACTTGTGTGAGCAATGTGCCCAGGAGCGGGGCGAATGGAATGTGGTGGTTGGTCCGGCTCTCAGTTTTCCCGACTTTTCCCTGGGGAATCTTTTTGCCAGCCTGCTGGAGCAACACCCCAGCTTTGCCACTAGGCCGGTGAGCGGTACTGCCCCCCGGTGTCCAGGTTGCGGTTTGACTTACGCTGATTTTCGTGATCAAGGTCGTTTGGGTTGTGCGCATTGCTACACCACTTTTCATGAACCGCTGACTCCCCTTGTCCGCCGGCTACAGGGCGACGTACGCCATGTAGGTAAGGTGCCGCGTCGTCACGACGGAATAGCCAGGCAACGTCATAACTTAGAGACCTTAAAGCGGCAGCTGAAGGAGGCTGTGGCGAAAGAAGCGTTTGAACAGGCGGCTACACTGAGAGACCAGATCAAAGTAGTTGAAGATGAGCTGAAGGGAGGACAGTAAGATGGTGGATCCGGAACAGGTTGTTACTCAGGCCAACTCGGCTTGGCTGCAGCAGGGTCCTGACAGCGATGTAGTGATTTCGACCCGGATTCGCTTGGCCAGAAACCTGGCCGATCTGCCCTTCCCGTCCCGTGCCAGCAGTGAAGAACTGAGCCAGGCTCTGTCTCGTTTGCAGAAGGCCAGTGAGCATTTGCCGGAAGCTAAGCGCTACCGACTGTTCGAGATGGGACGCTTATCGCCGCTGGAGCAACAGGTACTGATTGAGAAGCACCTGGTAAGTCCCGAACATGTGCAGGACCCTAAGGGGCGGGCCTTAGTGCTGCGCGATGACGAAGCGGTTAGCATTATGATTAACGAAGAGGATCATGAGCGGCTGCAGGTGCTGCTTCCTGGACTAAATCTGGATCGGGCCTGGGATCTGGCTAACAGACTGGACGATTCGCTGGAACAGCAGCTAGAATATGCTTTTGATGACAACTTTGGGTTTCTAACTTGTTGTCCTACTAATTTAGGCTCTGGCCTGAGGGCATCGGTGATGCTTCATTTACCGGCTTTGGTGCTACTTAAGCAGGCCAGCCAAGTGTTTGGCACTCTGTCCCAGTTTGGCCTGGTGATACGAGGGCTTTATGGCGAAGGGACTCAGGCCTTGGGGAATTTCTTTCAGATTTCGAACCAATTGACTTTGAATCACTCGGAGGAAGATCTGATCCATAATCTCCAGGCTCTTACCAGGCAGGTTATCGAACAAGAGCGCACTGCCAGGAGCCGTCTCTATGAGGAACTGGGGGATCGTTTGCTGGACATGGTTTGGCGGGCTTATGGAGTCTTAACTCATGCTCGGTTGCTCACCGGTGATGAGACTATGCATCTTCTCTCCGACGTGCGCTTAGGGGTAAACTTGAATTTGCTACCGCCGATTGACCTGGCCAAGTTAAACCGACTGCTGGTGATTACCCGGCCGGGGTTTATTCAGCGCGTGGCGGGCGAATCACTACAGCCGGCCGAACGAGACCTCAAACGTGCGGCTTTAGTGCGAGAACAACTGTTAACCAAGCATAATGACTAGATACTACCAGGAGGTGGAAATAATGTTTGCACGCTTTACTCAAAGGGCTCAACAGGTAATCATTTTGGCCCAAGAAGAAGCCAGACGCTTGAACTATCCTTATGTGGGAACCGAGCATTTGTTGCTGGGGCTAATTCGTGAAGGCAGCGGCGTGGCTGCCCAGGCTCTTAATAATCTGGGAATAGAATTGGATCAAGTGCGAACAGAAGTAGAAAAGATCATCGGACCCGGCACCGGCACCCCCACCACCGGTGAGGTTACTCTCACGCCGCGGGCTAAGCGGGTGATCGAGCTGGCCTTGGCTGAGGGGCACGGTATGGGAGTCAATTATATTGGAACCGAGCATTTACTACTGGGGCTGATTCGCGAAGGCGAGGGAGTGGCAGCCCGGGTGCTGGAAAACTTAGGGGCTGATCTGGACAAGGTGCGGGCCGAAGTATTGAAGCTGTTAGGTGCGACCGGACCTCGTGATGCGAAGCGCGCCCGGGGGCGTGCGGCCGGGGGTCGGTCATCTACGCCTACGCTGGATGCTCTAGGTCGTGATCTCACTGTCTTGGCCCGTGAGGGCAAGCTGGATCCGGTTATTGGCCGGATCAAGGAGATCGAGCGGGTGATTCAGATTCTGTCCCGCCGGACAAAGAACAACCCGGCCATCATTGGGGAGCCGGGCGTGGGGAAAACAGCTATTGTTGAAGGTTTAGCCCAGCAGATTGTGGAGGGCAAAGTACCTGAACTACTGAAAGACAAGCGCGTGATCATCTTGGATCTGGCTGGAGTAGTGGCAGGGACTAAGTACCGCGGTGAGTTTGAGGAGAGGTTAAAGCGGGTAGTGGATGAGGTGCGGCAGGCCGGTAATGTGATCTTGTTTATCGACGAATTGCATACAGTGGTTGGTGCCGGAGCAGCGGAAGGAGCCATTGATGCCAGCAACATTCTAAAACCGGCTTTAGCCCGAGGCGAACTGCAATGTGTAGGAGCTACGACGCTAAACGAGTATCGCAAGTATATTGAAAAAGATGCCGCCTTGGAACGCCGCTTTCAACCTATTATGGTGGGCGAGCCTACACCGGACGAAACCTTTGAGATATTGCAAGGTCTGCGCGACCGCTACGAAGCTCACCATCGGGTGAAATACACCGACGAGGCCCTGCAGGCAGCAGTAAGACTGTCCAACAGATACATCACAGAACGGTTCTTGCCGGACAAGGCCATCGACCTGATCGACGAGGCCGGGTCACGGGTGCGCCTAGCCACCTTTGCCGCTCCACCCGATGTTAAAGAGCTAGAGGATCAGGTGGAAGAGGCGCGCAAAGAGAAAGAAGCAGCGGTGGCGGCCCAAGAATTTGAGAAGGCGGCTCGGCTTAGGGATAAGGAACGGGATTTGCGCCAGAAGCTGGACGACAGTCGCCAGGAATGGTTGGATGATAAAGACAAATCCGGCGTACAGGTGACAGCTAACGATATCGCTCACGTGGTGGCGGATTGGACCGGTATCCCGGTACAACGACTGGCCGAAGAGGAATCGGAGCGGCTGCTTAAGCTGGAACAGACGCTGCATGCCCGAGTGATTGGGCAGGAAGAAGCGGTGGAAGCAGTGGCCCAAGCTGTTCGCCGGGCCAGGGCCGGGCTAAAAGATCCTAAACGGCCCATTGGTTCCTTCATTTTCCTTGGCCCTACCGGTGTGGGCAAGACTGAGCTGGCCCGGGCGCTGGCCGAAGCCATGTTCGGCGAAGACGAGGCCATGATCCGGCTTGACATGTCGGAGTATATGGAACGTCATACTGTTTCTCGGCTGATCGGTGCACCTCCGGGTTATGTGGGGTACGAAGAGGCAGGTCAGCTAACCGAAGCTGTAAGGCGGCGTCCGTACTCGGTGGTGCTGTTTGATGAAGTTGAAAAAGCCCATCCGGAAGTCTTTAATGTGTTGCTGCAAGTTTTGGAAGACGGACGTCTTACCGACGGCCAGGGTCGAACGGTAGATTTTCGTAATACGGTAGTAATCATGACTTCGAACGTCGGAGCAGAACTGCTGCGCCGCGAGCCTACGGTGGGCTTTCGCACCGGTGCAGGTAGCGAATATGAGGACATGAAAAGCAGAGTCTTAGATGAGCTCAAACGTACCTTCCGGCCCGAATTCTTAAACCGTATCGATGAGACCATTGTCTTCCATGCTCTGAGCCAAGAGCATCTGCGCTCCATTGTGGACATCATGCTGAAAGAAGTGTACGCGCGGCTGCAGGAACACGGGCTGACGCTTGAAGTGAGTGTGGCAGCTAAGGATGTACTGACGAAAGAAGGGTTTGATCCTACTTTCGGTGCTCGTCCCCTGCGGCGAGCCATCACCCGCCTGGTGGAGAACCCGTTGTCGGAGGAAATGTTGGCTGGGCGTTTCCAGGCTGGGGATACAGTTCGAGTGGAGGCTGAAGACGGTAAGTTGGTGTTTAGCAAGCCGGAAGGGAAGGCAACTGACTCGGAGGAGTAAACTGGCAACCTATAATAGCTGCACATCTGGGCCGGTCTCTGTGCCGGCCCTTTGGCTTTGCGAGGTTGCCGGGTTCATCCTCACGCTCCGCGGCGCCCTTTAGAACGACCGAGCTTGACTCGCTCGGGGGCTCCGGGCAACTCGCCTTCGGCTCCACTGGCTCACCCTACAAGGTGGGAGACAACCGCTCCGCCCTGTCCTCGCTCGTCTGCGCTCTTTTAAATTAGCCAAGCTTCGCTTCGGGGATGCTCCTGCAACCGCGGCTCTGTAGGGGCCAGGATCTGTCCCGACCCGCTGGAATTTCTGTACCTATTGGGCTATGATAAAGGAAGATCAAAGCAAAAAGGGGAGAGGCAGAGTGGCACGGGACAAGGTGACCTACCGCTGTCAGGAATGTGGTTATGCCGCTCACCGGTGGCTGGGGCGGTGCCCCGACTGTGGGGCTTGGAACAGCTTGGTAAAAGAGATGGAGGCAGCTCAGGCCCCCCGGCGACCGGCACCTGTTTCTACCGTCCGGCCTGAGTCTATTACAGCTATCACCGGTGAGGATATTGAGCGTGTCGCTACCGGTTCGGCAGAACTTAACCGGGTGTTGGGCGGCGGGATTGTCCCGGCCTCTTTGGTTTTGGTGGGTGGCGATCCCGGTATCGGCAAATCCACCTTACTGTTGTCCCTGGCTGCTTCTTTGGCTCGGAAATTAGGTACGGTGCTCTATGTGTCAGGGGAAGAGTCGGCGCGTCAAATTCGGCTGCGGGCCGAACGGCTCGGGGCGGTAACAGAACGTCTGCTGCTATTTCCGGAAACAGATCTGGAGCGGGTAGAGGAAGCTGTTCGGGAAGTGGGTCCGGTGCTGCTGGTGATTGATTCTATTCAAACCATGTCCCTGTCGGCCAGCCCGTCGCCACCGGGAAGCATAGCTCAAATCAGGGAGTGCACGGCTGCACTTCTCAATCTGGCCAAGGGACACGGGGTCACTACCTTTATTGCCGGTCATGTAACCAAACAGGGGACTTTGGCCGGGCCGCGCCTGCTAGAGCACATGGTGGATACGGTGCTCTACTTCGAAGGTGAAGGTAAGAGCGCCTATCGAATCCTCAGAGCGGTAAAAAACCGTTTCGGTTCTACTAATGAAATCGCCGTCTTCACCATGGAGCAAGACGGATTAAAAGAGGTGACCAATCCGTCTCAGTTGTTTTTGAGTGATCGGACCGAACCGGTGCCGGGAGCTATGGTGGTGGCTACCACTCAGGGAACACGTCCATTGCTGGTGGAAGTGCAGGCACTGGTAAGTCCGGCCGGCGGTGGACCGCCACGGCGGGTAGGCCGCGGGGTAGATCTGAACAGACTGCTTACTCTCTTAGCCGTACTGGAGAAACGGGCCGGACTGACGCTGGCACCATTTGATGTCTATGTTAATGTGGCCGGAGGTGTTCGGTTAGAGGATCCGGCAGCGGATTTGGGCCTGGCTCTGGCCATTGCCTCCAGCTTCCGTAATCGGCCTTGTCTTAACGCCTGCGCAGCTGCCGGAGAAATCGGGCTTACCGGAGAGGTGCTGAGCGCTTCTCATTTAAGAGCCCGACTAAAGGAGAGCCGGTCGCTGGGTTTTCACCAGATATTGGTGCCGCAAAGGCAAGCAAAAAGCGTGCCAGCAGACGAAAAATCCGGTATACTGGGAGTAGAAAACGTGTCCCAGGCTCTTAATGTGGCCTTTGCCTAACTGCATTGTTAAAGCTGGTTGTGGACTGCAATCTGGGACTGGGTTGGAAAAGAGGGTGGATCATGCGGCAGATAGGTGTAGTGGTAGAAACCTGCGGGGAAAAAGTTAAAGTAAGAGTGGGCCGAGCTACTGCCTGTAACCATTGTGGCCAGTGTTCGGCAGCAGAGCGGCGGGTACGAAGCTTGTTGGAGCCGCCAAAGGAGATTTTGGTGGAGGCTTTCAATCAGGCCCAGGCAGCGGTGGGCCAGACAGTGGAACTGTCAATGCCCAATTCTACCGTCCTGGTGGCAGCGGTGTGGGCTTATCTGATTCCTTGGCTGGCTTTCTTAAGCGGTGCTTTTCTGGGGCATTGGTTAGGACCTAGCCTGGGTATCGGTCAACAAGGAGGCAGCATAATCTTGTCTGTTGTCTTTCTCGCCGGCGGATATGGGCTCTTACGGTGGAAGAACAAGCGCCTGGAGGGAGACCGTCGTTTTCTAGCCCAGGTGGAGCGGGTTCTCTAGCCGACTATGGGCTCGAACTTAAGACCATGGAACGGATTGGCGTTCCGTGGTCTTTCTTGTTGTGCCCGCTCTCTCGTGCTTCTAATGTTCGTCCTGCTCCGGAGAAGAGCGGCATATATATTAATTAGTTGACAAGGGGGTAGAGGCTATGCGCCGATGGCAACAACTGTGGCCCAGGGACAACGCCAACAATAAAAGCCGGGGAGTATCCAGGCTGCGCAAGGTTGTGCTGGTGGGAAACCCTAACGTGGGCAAGAGCGTGGTCTTTAACCGTTTGACCGGATTATATGTGACCGTATCTAACTATCCCGGCACCACAGTGGAAGTGGCCAGGGGGCGCGGGACCTTTGGGGGAATGGCTATGGAAGTGGTAGATACCCCGGGTATGTATTCCCTGTTACCTATTACAGCCGAGGAAGAAGTGGCCCGCCGCCTACTGCTGGAGGAGCTGCCCGATGCCGTGATCCACGTCGCCGATGCATGCAATCTGGAGCGTATGCTGCCGCTCACCTTGCAGCTTCTAGAGGCCGGAATGCCGCTGATCTTGTTGGCGAACATGATGGACGAAGCCCGCCGCCGGGGCTTAGAAGTTAGATGTGATCTGCTTAGTCAGCGCCTCCAGATACCGGTGGTACCGGCAGCGGCCATCTTGAATGAGGGCCTGGCCAGGTTAAGAAAGAAGGTGGCAGAACTTGTCCGCAAAGTTGCCTGAGATACCGTACCCGGAGTGGTTGGCTCAAGGAGTAGGCCACATTACCGGTCTCATGAGGGGTTACTACGGCCTATCACGACAATCTATTGCTTTGTTAGTCTTAATGGGCGATGAGAATATTGCAGCACTGGTGCGAAAGCAGGAAGGCCCAAACAGGTGGAACTTGATCAGCGCCGCCGCAGAGAAAATGCAGCGTTTTAGTTCGGAACCCCTAAACTACATAGTGGCTGTGAGCCGGCAGAAGGCCGCCGGTACCCTGATGGAAAACGTCGTTTACACTGCAAAATCCCGGCCTGAGACCTGGCTGGATATTCTCGGCCGCTTAACCATGCAGCCGCCGGTAGGCATACCGGTGCTGGTCCTGGTAATGTACCTGGCCCTTTATCGTTTTGTGGGTGTCTTCGGAGCCGGCATCTTAGTAGACTATATCGAAGGTATCATCTTTGAGAGTTACTTGAATCCGTGGTTTAATGCGGTGGTGGAGCAGCTTATTCCTTGGCCCCTAATTCAAGACCTGTTGGTTCATGACTACGGGATCATCACCTTAGGACTGCGCTATGCGGTAGCGATAATATTTCCCATTGTCGGCTGTTTTTTTCTCATGTTTTCCTTAATTGAAGACAGCGGTTATCTGCCGCGAATGGCATTGTTAGTGGACCGGCTGTTTAAGTGTCTTGGGCTGTCCGGCCGGGCGGTAATTCCCCTCACCTTAGGACTGGGCTGCGCCACTATGGGCACTCTAGTAACGCGGACCCTGGAGACTACCAGGGAGCGCGTTATTGCCACCTTGCTGCTAGCACTGGCGGTGCCTTGTTCGGCTCAACTGGGAGTGATTCTGTCGTTGCTGTCTGGACAACGTACCGCCTTGGTCATTTGGGCCGGGTTTGTACTCTTGGTGTTTATTACGGTAGGCTGCCTGATGGCGCAAGTATTGCCCGGTGAGGGGCCGGTTTTTTATCTAGAGGTGCCTCCGCTGCGAGTACCTCAATTGGGTAACGTACTCACCAAGACCTTCACCCGTATGCAGTGGTATTTCTACGAGGTGGTGCCGTTGTTTGTGCTGGCCAGTGTTGTGATCTGGCTCGGAACCAGCACGGGCTTTTTTTACCACGCCGTATCGGGCTTGGGCCGGTTGGCGACCTATCTCGGACTGCCGGTTGAGACCGGGGCCGTTTTTCTATTTGGGTTTTTTCGCCGGGACTACGGGGCGGCCGGGTTGTACGATCTGGTGGCTCAAGGGTTGCTCAGTACCAGGCAGTTGGTGGTGACGGCAGTTACGTTGACTTTGTTTGTCCCGTGTGTGGCCCAGTTTGCCGTCATGGTGAAAGAACGTGGCTTGGCGGTAGCGTTAGGCATGGCTGTGTTCGTGGTTTTGCTTGCTTTCACCGCTGGGTGGGCTTTAAACGTAATCCTGACGTTGTTAAGGCTAGCATAACAAGGCTGAAACAGAAAGCAGGGGAGGGTTAACAAGTATTGAGCCGCCGACAGCAGCACAGACGGGGCCGACTAAGAAGCGAACAACCGGTGGGTAAAGTTCGGACGGCAGCAGATCTGAAACCCGGTGACAAGGCTGTGGTTAGAACCCTAAATACCGTCATGTCGCGGCAACACTTAAACAAACTCATGGCCTTGGGCCTACTGCCGGGAACAAAACTGGTCTTATTACAGCGTTCTCCCAGCCTGGTACTAAAAGTGGGTGAGACGATACTGGCGGTGGACGAAACCATAGGCCGGTTGGTGGAAGTGGAGCCGGAGAACTAGTCTGCCAGCAGGACTTTGTCATTGATCTCGAATACAATAGCCTATTATGGTATTGTCTGGGCTGGGGCGAGAAAGGCGGCTGACTCGGGTACAAAAAAAGCCTGGGGTGTAAGCCCCAGGCTTGTTAGCCATATTAACTTAAAGTAAAAGGCCCGAGCGAATATAGCTTTTTCTGCTCTTGTACCAGTACATCATACAAGCTGATGTCCAGCAGATTGCATAATCCGGCTAAGTAAAACAGAAGAGAGCCGATTTCCTCCTCTATTTGCTCACGGCATTGAGCGCACAAGGCGCCTTCTAAATGGGTGGATAAGAAACGATCTGCCTCACACAAAGTAGCTTCAGCCGGAATGCGTTGCCTATGCCCTTCAATCTTAATGCAACCACAGCAGGTTACACTCTTGGCCACGGCCCGGTTGGTTCTGGCGCTAGCTTCCTGTAGCTTTGACAACACGTCCAAGATACTGCGGTGCCGCAAGAGGCATTTTTCCACGGAGTCCTGAAATTCCGCGCAGATGAGATCCTTCATATCTGAGACCCCACCCCCCTAGGTCCCATTATATCTTTGGCTTGCCCATGTGTCAACGCAGGTTTTGTGCCAAAGAGGAAAACGGCATTTGCGAGGGTTTTGCCGCTCATTGACACCCTTTAGGTCCTGTGATATAATTAAAATCTTGACATGCCTGCTTCCCTGTGCTACCATTTAATTGTATTGTAAAGTGGGAGGCGGATCTATGTTCAATGTGGGTGACAAAGTGGTCTACCCCATGCATGGTGCCGGAATTATCGAAGCTATTGAAGAGCGGGAAGTCTTGGGCGAAAAGCGGCAGTATTACATC
>LSQX01056108.1_pt1 | contig 17467 bp, 12 predicted proteins | sample 654561 | NCBI WGS metagenome assembly LSQX01 (sample SAMN04489861, study PRJNA283612) | anaerobic digester metagenome | isolation source: 4 biogas reactors fed with cattle manure at either 37C or 55C with and... | place: Denmark: Kongens Lyngby | collected 2014
GAACAAAAAGACATCTATTGGAAATATAGTTTTTGCAAGAAAAAACACAATTTCAGTTGTTTTGTTTTGCTTCTAATTTTGAAATAAAGGTTTCGTTAGTTCGATTTTTCAATTCCAATTATTTTTATTCATATCTTTTAAGAAAGAATACAAATAAATATGTTTTTTATTGTTTCTTTTTCTAATTATTGTTATTATTGTCCGGTTTTAAGTTGAAAAGGATATAAAAAAGTATTGATCACTTAATATTAATCTTCTCAAAAATTTATTTTTTATGGAGTCAAGAATGAAGCATTTTAAACTACATGAAGGAATTAAATTCCTTTTGATTTTCCTACTTTGTTTGAGCATTAATACTTTAGCTCATTCTCAGCAAACCAGGACAATAACAGGAGTGGTTAGTGATGAAAGAGGCGGCCCGCTACCTGGTGCAATTGTTAAGTTAATTGATTCAACAACCGGAACCATTACAGATCTGGATGGAGGTTATACAATTAATGTTCCGGGTAGCTCTTCAATGTTGTCATTTGGTTTTATGGGTTTTTCCACCCAACAAATCACAGTTGGGAACCAAACAACAATTAATGTTGTACTGAAGGAAGCCACAAAGGAGCTTGACGAGGTTGTTGTTATAGGTTATGGAACAACCCGAAAAAGAGATTTGGTTGGAGCAGTCGGGCATCTAAGTGGAAAAGAGTTAGAGGAAAAATCTAACATGAATATTTCACGTTCGCTTCAGGGTACAATTCCCGGGTTGAATATTTCTATGCGTGATGGAAAACCGTCTCGCGGAGCTACTTTGGATCTTCGCGGAACAGGAAGTATAGGTGCCGGAGGAAATGCATTAATTTTGATTGATGGAGTTGAAGCACACGGGGATTTGACTACCGTAAATCCGACAGATATCGAAAGTATTTCTGTTTTGAAAGATGCTTCATCAGCCGCTATTTATGGTGCGAGGGGTACTTTTGGAGTCATTTTAATAACAACAAAAAGTCCAGAAAAAGGGAAGCCAAAGATTAACTATAACGGTAGTGCTTCAGTGCATTACAGACTGGTAGAACCTGAGCGGGTTACTAATGGTTTAGAGTGGACAAATGGTTTCTATGCTGCATATCTTGGAGGACAGGGAACTGCTCCCAATAGTATTAATAACGTTTTTCCATTTAATCAGGAGTGGTATGATGAATTGGTCAAAAGAGATGCTGATCCTACTCTGGAGAAAATGCGTGTAAATAAAAACGGACTTTACGAGTATTTCGGTAACACCGATTGGTTTGATATTATTTACAAGGATTACAACTATTCTCAGGAACACAACATAAGCGTATCAGGTGGAGAAGACCGGGTAAAATATTATGTTTCCGGTCGCTATTTTAATCAGGATGGCATTTACAATGCCGGAAATGAGGATTATAAGCAGTACAACTTTCGGGCAAAAGGAACCATTAAAATCAATAAGTATCTAACATTAGACAATAATTCAGATTTTATTTCTCGTAAAATTCATCAGCCCATGGTCATGTATGACCGGCAGAATATTTTAAGAATGCTTGAGCATCAAGGATACCCAATGACATTGGAGAAAAACTTGGATGGAACATGGACAGAAGCGGCTGTCTATGTCGGGTGGGCAGGATTCGCTGATGGCACTTCATTTCAGCAAAATCGAAAATTTGATTTAAAAAACACAACAACATTAACATACACTCCTATGGAGAATCTCATATTCAAAGGTGATTTTTCCTATTATTATAATCATTCAGAAAGAGATCGGAGTGAAAACATGTATGAATTTTACAAAGGTCCGAAAGTTAGCAGCAGCCGCCACACTTTTAGTTCTTTGGAAAATTGGTCATATAATAATCAATATACAGCATCAAACTTTACGGTTAATTACCTGCCAAAATTTAACAACACAGATCATCAGTTAAATTTGTTAGCCGGAATTAACTCAGAACATAAAGGAACTACGAATATTCAAACCTACAGACGCGGTTTGCTTGTTCCGGATATGCCAAGTTTTGCATTGATGGATGGTGACTATTATACAACCGGGCAAACTGGTTCAGAGTGGTCTTTCTTTGGAGTTTTATATCGTGCAAACTATAGCTATAAAGAAAAATATTTGGTAGAAACAAGCGGGCGATACGATGGTTCTTCAAAGTTCCCTTCTAATCAGCGCTGGGGTATGTTCCCTTCATTTTCACTTGGCTGGCGCATATCGGAGGAGCAATTTATGGGCTTTGCCAATCCCTGGTTAGACAACCTTAAATTCAGATTATCCATTGGTAGTATTGGTAATGGTAGCATAAGTCCATTCAGATACATTTCGTTAATGAATATTAGCCGAAGCTCTTTAATTATTGGCGATGGGCTTCAAACCTATACTTATGCGCCCGGTAACATCCCTGAATCGTTGACCTGGGAAACCAGTACAACTTATGACGCAGGATTGGATTTTGATTTATTGGGAAATCGCTTAGGTTTTGTATTTGATTATTTTCATCGATATACAACAGATATGTTTACTGTTGGACCGGAATTACCTGCTGTATTTGGAGCTGCATCTCCTTATGGTAATAACGCTGATTTAAAAACAACAGGATGGGAAGTAACGCTTCAGTGGAGAGATCAGTTTCAGGTTGCCGGAAAACCTCTCCGCTACAATGTGAGAGGAATGCTTTGGGATAATCGTTCATGGGTTACACGATATAACAATCCTCAAAAAAATCTTGGCACCGGTTACACAACCAATTATTATGAAGGCATGGAAATAGGTGAATTGTGGGGGTATCAGATTGACGGACTTTTTAAGAGTCAGGAAGAGATTGACAATCATGCCGATCAAACCGGTATTAGAGTTTCATCACCAAATATTTTGCAACCAGGAGATTTAAAATTTGCAGATTTAGATAATTCAGGTGTGATTGATAGTGGTAAAAACACAGCGGATGATCCGGGTGATAGAAAGATTATCGGTAATACTTCTGCGCGTTATCAGTTTGGAGTTAATCTGGGAGCCAATTACTCAAATTTTGGTATAAGCGCATTTTTCCAGGGTGTTGGAAAAAAAGACTGGTATCCGCATCGGGAATCAGCATTCTTCTGGGGTCAATATAATCGTCCGTATGGCTATATGTTAAAAATGCATACCGGTGATAATGTCTGGACAGAAGAAAATCAGAATTTTGATGCTTATTGGCCACGATACAGAGGTTACCTTGCTTTAAATGCAAACATGGCAATGCGAGAATTTAATGACCGTTATATACAAAACGTAGCTTATGTAAGGCTTAAAACTTTACAAATTGATTACACTTTTAATCAGAAAGTTTGCAATGCACTGCATTTGTCAAATTTGAAGATATATGTTTCAGCAGACAATCTTTTTACATGGTCTCCGATGTATAAAGTAACTAGAAACTTTGATCCGGAGGGGATTAATGCCGGTGACAGCGATTTCCGCTCAACTGCCGGAACGGATGGCGACGGATATGGTTATCCGATGTTGGGAACATATTCTTTTGGTGTAAACGTAACATTTTAATACTTAAAAACTTCTAAAAATGAAAAGGATAGTATTTTTTATTGCGATAACATTTGGTCTTGCTTCCTGTGATAGTTTTTTAACGGTACATCCGAAAGATGATGTTGCAGAAGAGGCGTTTCTCAAGACAGAAAAAGATTTGGAAATATATGCCAACGGGTTTATACAAAGGTATTTGCCAAGTAGCGACAATACTGCTTTTGCAGATCAATATACAGATTATGTAGCCAGCCGGAATTCAACTGATTTCCTGAAAGGTGATACATGGACTCCTGAGGATCAGGGAGGTTGGGGAGCCGGTGCATCCGGGAAATGGGCACAGCTAAGGGATGCCAATTGGTTTTTGGATAGACTTGATCGTGCAAAAGATAATATTTCAGAAGATATCTATAATCACTATAAAGGTGTTGGTCGTTTTTGGAGAGCATACTTTTATTATGACATGGTGCGTACCTTTGGAGATGTTCCGTGGTACGATCATGAATTGGATAAAGATGAAGTTGATGAATTATATAAAGGACGCGATTCGCGGGAATTTGTTATGGAAAAAGTTCTTGAAGATCTCAATTTTGCATCAACTTACTGTTCTTCGGATGCGAGGTTTGTAAACTCATCTACGCGAATTAACCGCTGGGTTGCATTGGCTTTCAAGTCTCGCGTATGCTTATTCGAAGGTACTTATAGAAAATATCATACAGACCTGAATCTAACCGGTTCAGCAAATAAGTTTTTAGAGGAATCCATCAATGCCAGTGAAATATTAATGAACGAAAGTCCTTATGAACTCGAAACAGGCGGTGCTGTTGATACTCGTTATCGCTCATTATTCAATGGAGGTGACCTAAATCAAAAAGAGATAATTTTAGGATTAGCATATAAGACCGACTTAAGGATGCATAATGTTACATGGAAAATGTTTTCAGCTTCTTACGGAAATAGCTGGTCATTGACAAAACAATTTGTAAATCAATACTTAATGAGAGATGGCAGCCGGTTTACAGATCAACCGAATTGGGAGACCATGTCATATTCTGAAGAATTTAAGAATAGGGATTATCGTTTACAGCAAACTGTCATTTCTCCTGAATACACCCGTAAAGTTGCAGGAGTTGAACAAAAGGTTTCGCCAAACTTCACCATGAATCTCACCGGATACCAAATCATTAAGTGGGCGATTGATGATGAAATTCATATAGGGCTGACTACTTCGGCAAATTCGCTTTCATTGCTCAGGTATGCGGAGGTTTTATTAAATTATGCCGAAGCAAAAGCTGAATTAGGGCAGATGACTAATGAAATCTGGAATAAGACAATCCGGGCACTAAGGGAAAGGGCAGGAGTTAATGGTTCAGTACCTTCTGATTTTGACCCTTATTTGGCAGACTATTACCTTAACCAGACTTCTGACAAGTGGATTCTTGAAATCAGGAGGGAAAGAGGCGTCGAGTTGGCTTTTGAGCAGGTACGCTATGATGATTTGATGAGATGGAAAATGGGAAAATTGCTTGAAATACCCTGGAAAGGAGTATATGTTGACCAATTGGATAAAGGGTATGATCTTAACGGAGACGGAGTAGTTGACTTTAAAGTTTCAAACACGTCCGCTTCATCCGCTACTGTTATTAAATTAGATAACATGTTTCAGTTAACACAAGGGAATAAGGGAAATGTTGTTTATGGTCAGCATTTGGGAAGACTTTGGCTCGATAAAAAATATCTTCGTCCGATACCTACAACAGCAATTCAGGTTAATCCCAATCTTTTGCCACAAAACCCGGGATGGGATAAATAAATTTTAACATTTAAAATTGATTATAAATGAAAACGCATAATATTTTTTATAAATTTTTCTTTTCAATTCTTATTGTTTCTTTGTGTTTTGTTTTTAGCTGTAAAGAAGAAGATGAGCCATTCGTTTTAAGAGATACTGATTTACTGGAGTTTAATTATGAGGCTTCTTCCCAAACCTTTACTGTTTGCACTAATGGTGAATGGTTCGCAAGAAGCGAAGACAACTGGATAACAGTTAGTCCCGAATCAGGTGTTGGAGATGGCGTAACCCGCGAGGAGGTAAATGTTCTGGTGACACGAAGCACAGGTAATCTTCGCAAAGGCGTTGTTTCGATAAGTGCAGCTGGTAAGGACCTGGAAATAAGTATTATTCAGGAAGAAGGATTTTTAATTTTCGGCAAACCTTATTTATCAGAACCTTTAGCAAAAGGGGTTTCAATTGAGGACATTAGCATTATGATACCTTATTCAAGAGCAGTCGGTAATGAGGTGTTAGATGTTTCCTTTAACTCTACTGGTGCGTCAGCAGGTATTTCCATATTGGAAAACCAGGTTTCATTAGATGGCGAGAACGGTGTTGTTGCAATACCTTTATCAGGAACTCCTGAAGAGACCGGTGAAGTATTGTTTGCATTGGTATTAGGTGGTAATACTGCCATTGAACCGCTGGTAACATCTGTTGCAAAGGGACCTGTTAAAACCTATTTTGAGATGAACTTTAATCAGTTGATTATGGGTGGAGATCATGTTGCAAAAGTAAAAGGAATAGTTTTGGATACCGACAAAACACCATGGATAAAAGACGATAATAATAAAACGGAGCTTCCGGCAAATCCGGCTTACAAGGAAAGTGCTTCCGGCAACACCGATGGCTCATCTGATATTTTTGCAACAATGGGACCAATTTTCCGTGAGCTCAGAGAGCTTAGTGATTGGGAGGGATTAAGAGTGTATGAACGCCCAGGTTATGTGAAAATTGGAACCGCAGCAAGTACAGACGGTTTTATAGCCACGCCGGCTTTGAGTAATATCCCGGGAACAGAAGATGTTAAAGTGAGCTTTAAAGCCGCAAGATGGAATGAAGACTCGGGAGTGAAAGTTTTGATTGAAATTCAGGGTGAAGGCACAGCTTCAGTTCAAGAGATAGATCTTGATAATCTGGAATGGGAGCTAAAAGAATTTCTTATTGAGGGAGCGTCTTCCAATACCAGAGTTACTTTCAAGTGTTTCCCCGGTGCTGGAAAACGATTTTGCATTGACGACATCATTGTAACATCAGTTTAAAAAAATTTTCAAACAATAAACCATGAAAATCATTTTCATGGTTTATTGTTTATAAATGCTATATTTCACTTTTTTGACAATAAGAAAAAAAATTATATCTCCTGAAATTATGTTTATAACTCAATATTTGAAGGATAAAATCGAAAAAATAAATAAAAACCTTTCTTTTATACAAACTACTCTTCCTCTTGGATTATCATTAATCATATTTGTTTCCTACTTTGGGTGTAAGAAGATTGAAGATTTGCAAGAAGAAGAAAAGGAGAAAAATAATTCTTCTGTTATTATTAAACCTGCGGAGGGGATGGATTTATACGGGTTGATTACTGACAGCAAAGGCAAGCCTGTTTCAGATGTGGTGGTCAGCGATGGTTATAGTTGTGTTACAACTAATAGTGAAGGTGTTTATCAAATGAAAAAACATGCAGAAGCCGATATAGTCTATTATTCTACTCCTACTAATTTTGAAATTAATGTAGCAAATAGCTCCATAAGCGCTGCTACATTCTGGAAAACGCTTATGGGCTCAGAAAAACGATACGACTTTACATTAACCGAGTTAGATAGACCGGAAACTGATTTTACATTAGTTTGCATAGGAGATCCTCAGACAACCTCTGCCGCTCAGGTAACCCGCTTCAGGGCTGAAACCATGACTGACATTCAGGATTTTGTGGATAATCATGATAAGCCTTGTTATGGATTGGTTTTGGGAGATATAACCGGAGATCATTTAGAACTTAATTCTTCTATGCGCTTAACCCTCGGAACTACAAAAATGCCCTACTTTGTAACCATTGGTAATCACGATCATAATAAGTCAGTATTAAATAATGATTTAGAAGCCGGAAAAGTTTTTCAAAGTGTTTTTGGTCCTTTGAACTACTCTTTCAACAGAGGGAATGTTCATTTCGTTTGTCTGGATAATGTTATTTATGATGGACAGTCGGATTATACTGCTGGTTTTACGGATGAGCAAATTGAGTGGTTAAAACAAGATTTGAGTTTTGTATCAAAAGACAAAATGGTTATTGTTTATTACCATATTCCTTTAAGGCACACGAACAGCTATAAGAACAGAGAGAAGATGCTTGGACTGCTAAAGGATTTTAAGAGTAATCAACTAATGGCAGGGCATACGCATTATCATGAAAACTTTATGATAACTCATCCAATTTCCACTTTCGAGCATATTCATGCTGCTGCTTGTGGTGCCTGGTGGCATTCAACCCTAAATACTGACGGAACACCCAATGGATATGCAGTTTACGAAATAAGTGACACCAAATTTACAAACTGGTTTTATAAATCGACAAATTATCCAAAAGATTTTCAGATTCGACTTCATAGAGGGAATACCTCTTTTGGCGGAGATTATGGTTACTTTTCTTTTAATAAACCCAGTACCACAATCGTTGCGAACATATGGAATGCCGATCCCGAATGGAAAATTGAAGCTTATGAAGATGGACAATATATTACAGATTTAACAGTACAGCCAACCATGGTTGATGCCTTTTCTGTAGGCTATCATGTTGGAGTTTTAAACAGAAATTTAAGTAGTTACGGAGGTAGCGGCAGTGGAAAAAGCAAACATATTTTTTTGCATTCACTCAAGAATCCCGATGCTACAACAATTAAGATTAAGGCAACTGATCGCTTTGGGAATGAATATGTTCAATCTGAGCTTATATCGGATTTAAAGACCGCAGCCAACTATTAATGATTAAATGTAAGGCGCAATGACAAAAAAAAATTCTTTACTAAGTCTTTTTATTTGTATTTTTTTAATTCCAGCATTTTCTCAAAATTTAACCTCATCACGAATTGCTTGCGGGCCATGGATTCAGGCGGTTGGAGAAACTGAATTCACAGTAGTGTGGAGCACAACCGTAAAATCAATTGCCTGGGTAGAAGTAGCACCTGACGATGGCACACATTTTTATGGTGAAACCCGTCCAAAATTTTATGAATCAATTCATGGGCGGAGACCAATAACAACTTTGCACACAATAAAGATCGAAGGCTTACAACCGGGAATTTCATACAGATACCGTGTTTATCAACAAGCGTTATTGGAAGATGAAGGAAATAAGCGGGTTATTTTTGGGGAGGGATATGGTGATGATATTTTAAAAAATCCTGTGTATAAAGTTACAACGTTGGATAGTCAGGCAAAATCATGCAGGTTTTCAATGCTTAACGATATTCATGGTAATGACTCTTTGTTTTCTAAATTAACTGAAAATTCTTTAGAGCGGGACCTCGATTTTATGTTATTTAATGGTGATATGCTAACTCAAATTGAATCGCCTCAACAAATTTTCGATGGTTACATGAAATCTGCAGAAAAAAACTTCACACCATTTTTACCACTTTTTACTGTTAGGGGGAATCATGAACACAGAGGTTCTGCTTCATGGGAGTTTATGAATTATTTTCCTTCATCCACAAATAAATCTTATTACACTTTTCGGCATGGACCTGCTTTTTTTATAGCTCTGGATTGTGGTGAAGACAAGCCGGATAATGATATTCGGTATTATGGCTTATCTTTAACAGATCAATTGCGTGAAGAACAAGCACTTTGGCTTGAAGAAGTTGTATCGTCTGATGAGTTCCAGCAGGCTCCGGTAAAAATTGTAATTTTACATATGCCACCCGGTACAGAAAAGGATTGGCATGGAATGAGAGAAATCTCGCGGCTTTTTGTACCCATACTTAATAAAGCTTCCATAGACTTAATGCTTAGCGGTCATTTACATCGTCACTTCTTTATTCAAACAGAAGAAAGAGGGAATAATTTCCCAATTTTGATCAACTCAAATATACAGCGCCTGGATGTTTTTATTGATGAAAATGAAATAAAGTTGACTACGGTTGATCAAACAGGACAAATACAAAACAATTATACACTTAAAACTAAATTTACTCATTAAAGAATAAAGTTAATGATGATTAAAAGAAGAAGTAGAAAAACATCTTAAAAAATTTAAAAGAATGTTTGCATTAACAGAATCGGAGTAAAATTTCCTTTCTAACAATGTTTTATTTAATAATATTTGCTAATCATTTAAAACATTTATTAACCAGCATCAATTTAAAATCATGAAAAACTTCAGCAACACTTTTTTTGAAAAATCAGGGATTCCCCGCCAGTTGGCGTGGGGGTATTTGGGAATTCTCATTTTTATGATGGGAGACGGCATGGAGCAGGGCTGGCTTAGCCCTTATCTCATTGAAAGGGGAATGACCATGCAGCAGTCGGCTACTTTGTTTTCGGCGTATGGTATCATTATCGCTGTTTCATCCTGGTTGTCGGGTGTTTTGGCGGAAGGTCTGGGCGTGAAAAAAACCATGTTTGCAGGATTGGTTCTCTATCTTGCCGGAACCTTGGGCTTTGTAGGTTATGCCCTGCCCGGACTGCACAATGGCGCAATGCTCATTACTTATGCGTTGCGTGGGTTTGGCTATCCGCTGTTTGCCTACTCCTTTTTAGTCTGGATAACCTATGCAAGTTCCAAAAAGTCTCTTGGGCGGGCAGTTGGCTGGTTTTGGTTCGTATTTACCGGCGGGCTGGTGGTTCTTGGCGCTTTTTATTCCAGCTGGGCAATCACGCGAATCGGTTATATGAATACGCTCTGGAGTGCCGTGGGCTGGGTTTTGATTGGCGCTTTTTTCGCCCTGGTGTTAGTGAAGGACAAATCTGCATCCGGCATTGGGGGTGGGCTGAAAGACAAGCTGAATGAGCTTTTAAAGGGTTTGACCATTGTTCGTGAAGAACCAAAAGTTCTGCTTGGCGGATTAGTGCGGGTTATCAATACCACTGCACAATTTGCATTTCCTGTTTTTCTGCCTATTTACATGGCTCAGCACGGCTTTTCAACAACCGAATGGCTGCAAATCTGGGGGACGATTTTTACCAGTAACATTGTTTTTAACCTGATCTTCGGTTTTGTGGGCGATGCATTTGGCTGGCGCAATACCGTGATGTGGTTTGGCGGTGTCGGATGCGGAATTTCCACGCTGTTGCTGTACTATTCCCCACAGATGTTTGATCACAGCTACTGGGCAGTGATGATTTCAGGCGTTATCTGGGGGGCAATGTTAGCCGGATATGTTCCGCTTTCGGCGCTGGTGCCATCGTTAGTGGATAAGGATAAGGGAGCAGCCATGGCAATTCTCAATCTTGGCGCCGGACTACCGGTTTTCATCGGACCTGCGATAGTGGGAATTTTTATCGGAACCATAGGCAATTCGGGTGTAATCTGGATTCTGGCAATTCTCTATTTTATCAGTGCATTGCTGACAAAATTCATTACGCTTCCCGACAATGTCAAGACAATTAATCATGTAAAACAGTAATAAATAAAAAATATTCGAATGAAAAAAAATGTAGCAGAAGCGCTTGCATCAGCCAATGAAACAAAAGCGTTGCAGATAGGCAGCAACATATTGCACCGGCTGCCAAAACTCTTCGGGGAACAATTTGGAGAGAAAAGCGCAATTGTTGTTTGTGATGCCACCACGTGGGAAGTTGCCGGCAGCACAGTTCAAAAGCAACTGATTTCCGGTGGAGTTTCCGTTGAGGAACCGTTTGTTTTCGATAATCCGAAACCCTACGCAGAATTTGGCAATGTTTTAAAATTGGAGGAAATTTTAAACAAGTCCGAAGCAATTCCTGTAGTGGTTGGTTCAGGCACGCTGAATGACCTGACGAAACTGGCATCGTCACGCACAAACAGGCAGTATCTCTGTGTTGCCACAGCAGCTTCAATGGACGGGTACACAGCTTATGGAGCATCCATCACCTATCAGGGAGCAAAGCAGACTTTCTCGTGTCCGGCGCCACAGGCAGTGCTGGCAGACATTGAAATTATCAGAAATGCACCATCGCTGATGACAGCCGCGGGATATGCCGACCTGTTTGCAAAAATTCCTGCCGGTGCCGACTGGATTCTTGCTGATGCATTGGGCGTTGAGGCGATAGATAAAAAAGCGTGGTCAATAGTTCAGGATGGTTTGAAAGATGCGCTTGCCGACCCAAAGGGAGCAAAAGAAGGCAAAGAGGATGCAATAACTCCTCTGGTTGAGGGGCTTATGCTTGGCGGTTTTGCTATGCAATGGTCTAAAACAAGCCGTCCCGCTTCCGGAGCTGAACACCAGTTCAGCCACTTATGGAATATGGAACATCACACGCATCAGGGCGAAACCCCGTCACACGGGTTTCAGGTGGGCGTTGCAACGCTTGCCGTCACACGGCTCTACGAAAAATTGCTGGAATCTCCTGTAGAACAGCTTGATGTTGAAGCTTGCTGCAAAATGTGGCCTGACTGGGAAGAACTGGAAAAAAATGCTGTTGAAATGTTTCAGGATACCGATTTTTTAGAAACTGCCATCACGCAATCGAAAGATAAATATATCTCAAAGGAAGGGCTGGCTGCTCAGCTTGAAAAGCTGAAAGTGGTCTGGCCTGAGCTGAAGGAGAAATTGAAAAACCAGCTGGTCCCGTCAGACAAACTGGAGGAAAGCCTGCAATTGGTTGGCGCACCCGTTACGTCTGAACAGATAGGAATTTCCAAAGAGAGAATGAAAAGCTCTTTTTTCCGTGCATGGCATATCCGTTCACGGTTCACCGTGCTGGATGTTGCAGTGCGAACGGGCTGGCTTGACAAATGGCTTGATGAATTGTATTGACTTGATAAAGTGAAATTTATGCAACTTTTTAATTTTTTAAAACCTGCTCCTGCCAAAGAGCAGACCATCACCGATCCGGAAAAGCTGGATGCGACCTATCGTTACTGGCGGACAAGAGTAATGTACACCACAATGATCGGGTATATTTTGTTCTATTTCGTCAGAAAAAATATTTCCATAGCCATGCCTGCCATGGAAGCCGATTTGGGTATCACAAAGGCCGAATTAGGACTTTTTCTTACACTTCATGGTGTTGTTTATGGGGTTTCCAAGTTTGTGAGCGGCATTTGGGGAGATCAGTCAAATCCCCGGTATTTTATGGCTTTGGGATTAGGGTTGTCTGCGCTGATGAGCCTGTTTTTCGGATTGAGCAGCGGTGTGATTGCCTTTGGAGTTTTCTGGCTGCTCAACGGCTGGTTTCAGGGAATGGGTTTTCCACCCTGTGCAAACAGTCTCACCAATTGGTTTGCTCCAAATGAGCGGGGAATTAAGTTTTCCATCTGGAATACATCCCACTCCATTGGTGCGGGGCTGGTGCTCATTCTGAACAGTTTTTTGGTTGCCTACAACTGGCGCTACTGTTTTATTGTTCCGGCAGCTTTAGGATTTGTTGGTGTTGGTTTTATTCTGAACCGGCTGAGAGACAAACCCGAATCGCTCGGACTTCCGTCCATTGAAGAATACAAGGGAGTTACTCCCGAAACAACCCACGAAGAAAAAGAGGACTTGAATTTCAAACAGTTTATCAGGAAAAAAGTATTTGGCAGCCCGACGATATGGTTTTTGTGTCTGGCAAATTTCTTTTTATATACCATCCGGTATGCAATTTTAGACTGGGGACCCACTTTTCTTACAGAGATGAAAGGGGTGGAGCTTCATCATGCAGGGTGGTTAGTTGCAAGCTATGAAGGATTTGGAATTTTCGGAATGCTTTTGAGCGGCTGGATGATGGACAAACTCTTTAAAGGAAGAGGCGGAAGAGCTGCGTTCATTTATATGTTCTTTTGCACCATTGCAGTGCTTCTGTTCTGGAAAATGCCGCAGGAATCGATGCTTTTTTATGGTTTGCTGCTTTCATTAATCGGATTTTTTATCTATGGACCACAGGCGCTTGTGGGAATAATTGCTGCCAATCTTGCTACCAAAAGGGCAGCCGGAACGGCCATCGGGCTGACCGGAATATTTGGTTATCTCAGCACGGTTATGTCAGGTTGGGGACTGGGCTTAATAGTTACCCGCCATGGCTGGGGCATGGGATTTCTTATTTTGGTTGCTTGCGGAATTGCAGCAACATTGTTTTTCGCATTCACATGGAATGCAGGTCGGGTTGATAAAGTAGCTGCTTAAAAGCAGAAAATATGTGATGTATGGAAATGACAATTGAAAATATAAAAACAAGATTAAAGAAGGTTAAGGTTGTTGCATTAGACATGGATGGAACCATCTATTTAGGGAATTCAATTTTTCCTTTCACCGGCTCTTTTTTGAACGGATTGACAGATTCAGGAAAAAGATTTGTTTTTCTGACGAATAATTCATCCAGAAATGCGCAGGATTATTATCTCAAACTCAGGGAGATGGGGTTGAATGTGGAAAAATCTCAAATTTACACTTCCGGCGATGCAACCATTGAATACCTGAATAGTATGAAGCCGAATGCGAAAATTTACCTTATGGGAACTGAAAATCTCGAAGAGGATTTCAGACTTTCCGGATTTCATTTAACAGATACAGACCCCGATTTTGTGGTTTTGGGATTTGATTTGACCTTTACTTACGAAAAACTGGAAAAAGCATGTGATTTGGTCCGGCAGGGTGTTCCGTTCATTGCCACCCATCCCGACTTCAACTGCCCGGTGGAAGATGGGGGAATGATTCCCGATTGCGGCGCTTTGAGTGCAGCAATTACAGCAGCAACAGACGTGCTCCCAAAAGTTATCGGCAAACCGCATCAGGAGATGCTTGAAGGCATTCTGAATCGTGCAAAAATAAAAAAGGAAGAGCTGTGTATTGTAGGCGACAGGCTGATGACCGACATAAAAATGGGACAGGATTTCGGTATCCCCAGCATTTTGGTGCTGACCGGCGAAGCTCAGCTTGAAGATCTGGAATCATCTGATGTTGTGCCCGATTTAATTATTGAAAAAAATATCGATTTATTGAAGTATTTATAATCCTTTCATTAAAGTCATTCTCCTTCTTCCGGGAAGGGAATGACTTTACTATTTTTATTGCTCCGGTTCAGAATAATTTAGGCTGATAAACAGTTATGCTACGGTTTTTCAGCAGGCTTTGTACAGACAAAAAGAAGCTGTATTTTCAGTATAATGAACGATTGACTGGTATTGCTTTCCTGTGTTAAACTGATGAGAGAAACAGGATTCTCATCGGTGGTATATGGAGGAAATATTACAATGTTCTATAAGTCAGTGTGTTTAAAAAAATGTTAACAGCTTGCCCAATTTAGCTGCACTCAAAAAATTCTTTATAGCTTTGCAGAATACTTTAAGGTCTTTTTTAATTAAAAAGAGTCGTTATGGAGACAAATGAATCTCAAAATCAGATAGTTATAACCATGTCGTCTGATTTGAAAAAACAAAAACTTCCCTTAAACCTGCTTCTCTCACTTATTGCCGGAATCATTGCCGGAATGGCAATTATTTTCGGACTTTTTTGGGGAGCCGAAGTGCTGTTCAACATCTGATAATCTGCAAAACAGAACCCGTAAACTCAACACAGTTCAGTTATCGTTAAAAAGCAGAAAAAGAAAAATCTTTTAAAGAGAGAACTATTCTGACTTTATAACTTTCTCTATTTCAAGCAGTTCGTCGTTATTGAATGTGGTGTTTTTCAATGCATTGACATTTTTATCAATCTGCGCAGCGGAGCTTGCACCAATCAGGACGGAAGTAACCCGGCTATCTTTCAGCACCCACGCCAAAGCCATCTGAGCAAGCGATTGTCCGCGTTGTTGTGCAATTGCATTGAGCTTCACAATTTTGTCATGAGCTGATTCCACATCACTCTTCTTCAGAAAAACTTCACGGGCAGCCCGTGAATTCTCCGGAATACCTTTCAGATATTTGTCGGAAAGCAGTCCCTGTGCAAGCGGCGAAAACGGAATACAACCCACACCCTCTTTATCAAGCACATCTAATAGTTCATCTTCTACCCAGCGCACAAACATTGAGTATTTTGGCTGATGAATCAGACAGGGCGTGCCCAATTCCTTCAAAATTTGAATAGCTTCGCGCGCCATTTCAGCAGGATAATTGGAAATGCCTGCATACAAAGCTTTTCCCGAGCGCACCGCCTGATCGAGTGCCATCATGGTCTCTTCCAGCGGAGTATCCGGGTCCGGACGGTGCGAATAAAAAATATCCACATACTCTAACCCCATGCGTTTCAAGCTCTGATTGAGGCTTGCTAATACATATTTCCGGCTTCCCCACTCCCCGTATGGACCTGCCCACATCAGGTATCCTGCCTTTGTTGAAATTATCAGCTCATCCCGGTAGGCGCTGAAATCCTGTTTCAGGATTTTTCCGAAATTCTCTTCGGCTGATCCCGGAGGCGGTCCATAGTTGTTTGCCAGATCAAAGTGAGTGATTCCCAAATCAAAGGCACGCCGCAACATGGCGCGTCCGTTTTCAAAAATGTCTGTTCCGCCGAAATTGTGCCACAGCCCTAACGATACGGCGGGGAGTTTCAATCCCCATTTTCCGCAGCGGTTATATTTCATTCCCCCATAGCGGGATTTATCCGGTATATAAGTCATTTTACGATGTTTTATAAATTCAACAACAATTTTTTCATTCCTGAAAGATATTGCTTTTTGAAAATTTATGCAAATGTTCCGGATAACTTCCTGAGAATGACACTGTCATTCCATGCGAAAGCAGCACCAATGCAGCTCACAAGTTTTAGTGAAAATAATGAAAAAGAATACCGGGTGATTTTGTTAAATTTTTATTAGCTTCGCTATTTATATGAGATACTGGTAAAAGCCATAAAAGTGAAATTGCCTAACGAAAACGAATACTGGAGAATTATTTGGGATAATTTCAGAGCTGGAGATCGCCGTGCTTTTGAAATTATTTACAGCGAATTTGTTGACGCTCTGTTTGCTTATGGCATAAAAATAACTCCCCATCAAAACATAGTTGAAGACGCCATCCAGGATTCTTTTCTTGATATTTTCAAATATGGCAGCCGCTTGAGAAAACCTGATTCATTAGAGTTTTATCTCTATAAAACGCTAAGGCGAAATATTATCAAGAAATTGAAAGATAAGAGTCGTTTAGCTTATGTAGATGATTTTTCCCCTTTTTTTGATTTGAAATTTCCATTGGAAGCAGCCGATTCGGATGAGCTTGATGAGCATATCGGATTGTTGCAGGATGAGTTAAAAAACCTAACCGCCCAAAAACGAGAGCTACTTTTTTTGAAATTCAACAGCGGACTGAGCTACAAAGAAATAGGCGAGCTTCTCAAATGTAAACCCGACACGGCAAAAAAGCAGGTTTACCGGATTCTGGATTATCTTCGGAATAAATTAGGCAAAGATTTCCTGCATCTCTTTTCAATTTCACTGCAAAACAGAAAAAAGGATAGGGGAGTTTAAAAAAAGAAGTCCCCTCTTTTCCTCTACTCTAAAGGGTGAGGAGGAGGCAGAGAGTACTATGCTGATAATTTATTATCTGACAGGAAAACAGGATGTTATTCTCTGTTGTGCGATGGGCTCCCCTTCAGGGGGTCAGAGGGAAATGGGGCGGCTTTTCTGCTAAATTCATGAGTTTCCGCACTTCGTGCGGAATGGCGTTATCTTGTGTGGTGGTGGATTGTTTTCAGGCGACTGCATCACCTGAAAACAATCTATTGTACATAGTAAAATATGGGGACATTTTTCGCTGTGCGAGTTCAATATGGATGTTAATGGATTAGAGTTTAGATTTTTCGCAAATTTATCTTGGTTTTCAATATTTTTTGCCGAATAGATTTATATCAGCCAATGAGAAAAATATGGAATTTGCAACATCTCCGAAATCAGGAAAGAAATTCATGTGGGTTGTAGTGGATTCGAACCAGTGACTCCTACCCTGTCAAGGTAGTGCTCTAAACCAACTGAGCTAACAATCCTTTGAG
>LSQX01175995.1_pt2 | contig 17463 bp, 14 predicted proteins | sample 654561 | NCBI WGS metagenome assembly LSQX01 (sample SAMN04489861, study PRJNA283612) | anaerobic digester metagenome | isolation source: 4 biogas reactors fed with cattle manure at either 37C or 55C with and... | place: Denmark: Kongens Lyngby | collected 2014
GGGTGATTGAATATAGTGGAAATTAATATTTTTCTCTTCATTGTTAACTATGGGGTTAAAACTTACATTCCGGTTATCCTCCCCCTTATAATCTAAAAGGGTAAGCATTGTATCAATAGGTGTTATCAGACAAAGATTGTGTTCACTCATTTCCCAGGCATGTGATATTGCCCCCGCTAATTTTCCATTAAAATATACCGGGCTTCCACTCATACCAGCCGAAATTCCACCATTGTTCTCAATCCTATCCCCACTCAACTTCACTAATATGTATGGGTAAGCAATGCCTGAACCATGGATAATATCGATTACCTCTACCCCGAATTCTTCTATTTTTGTTCCCTCAAAAACAGTTTTCCCTGCCCCTTTCATCCCGGAATGAATATCATTAATTAAAATAAATTCTTCCTGGTTTTGGGAACTTGCATTTACAGGAATACAATTAAGATAGAATATTACAATGGTTGAAATGCTTAATAGTAATCTAAATAAAAATTTATGTAATTTATGTTCTTTAAAAGATATCATAATATCATTCTTTTTTATATTTTATTGGCAGCTATTCTAACGATGACTGCTGCTGATTAATCCCTGTTTTAGTAAATGAATCTGATCCAGCACCTTCCCAGCACCTAAAGCAACACAAGAAATTGGATTTTCAGCAACATAAGCAGGTATTTTATTCACTTTAGTTAGCAGGATATCAAAATTTCTCAATAAGGAACCGCCTCCAGTAAGCACCATTCCCTTATCTGCTATATCAGCAGACAATTCCGGTGGGGTTCTTTCTAAAACCATTCTGATGGAATCTAAGATTGCTTCTAAACTTTTTGTTATTGCCTCCAGTACCTCTAATGACCCAACTTCTATTGATTTTGGTAAACCCGAAATGAGGTCCCTACCCCTTACTTCTGCAAACATCTCATTTTCCGGTTCTATTGCTGTACCAATTTCAATCTTCAAACTCTCAGCAGATTTTTCTCCAATCATCAAATTATACTTGTTCTTCACATATTTTATTATGTCTTCATCAAAATTATTGCCAGCTATTCTCAATGACTCACTCTCTACAATCCCACCTAATGAGATAACGGCAATATCGGTTGTTCCCCCACCTATATCGACCACCATGTTACCATAAGCTTCGCTTATATCTAGCCCTGCTCCAATAGCTGCAGCAATAGATTCTTCTACTAAAAATGCTTTCTTGGCTCCCGCTTGAATTGCTGCTTCTAATGCTGCTCTCTTTTCAACCTCTGTACCCCCTGCCGGAACACATATGACCACCTGTGGTCGAAATAATCGGGAATTAGAAGATACTTTTTTAATAAAATAGGTCAACATTTTTTCGGTTACATCATAATCAGCTATTACCCCTGCCTTCAGGGGTTCTAAAGCTATAATATTACCCGGGGTCTTTCCAAGCATTTCTTTGGCTTCCTTGCCCACAGCAAATACCTTACCAGTATCTCTATATATTGATACAACAGAAGGTTCTTGCAATACTATTCCTTTGCCTTTTTGGTAAATCAATATACTAACTGTACCTAAATCAATTCCTAAGCTCTTTTCCATTCCCAACATAGGCAATACTACCTCCTTATAATCTCAATTACTACTATAATTGATATTACACAAAATCTAATTAAACTATTAAATATTTTACCATAAAAGATTTATTATTTGTCCTACTATAATTGTTTCTATTCTCTTTTTATCTTAGCCCCTAAATTACTTAATTTATCTTCTATCCTAACATAACCTCTGTCTATATGGTATATTCTGCTTATTTCAGTTGTCCCTTCCGCTGCAAGACTGGCTAAAATCAATGCTGCGCCACCCCTTAAATCAGATGCCATAACAGGAGCAGCACTGAGCTTTTTTACACCTTTAACAATACAGTTTCTTCCTTCAACTTTGATATCAGCTCCCATCCTTCTTAGATCCCCAGCATGTGCAAAGCGGCTTTCAAAAACATTTTCAGTAATAATACTGGTACCATTCGCGACGGTCATTAATGCCATAAATTGTGCCTGTAAATCAGTGGGAAATCCAGGAAAGGGCATGGTCTTTATGTCAACAGATTTTATGGCACCGGTGTTAGATATAATTATATTGTCATCTTCTTTGACCTCAACTCTTATACCGGCTTCTTCTAATTTGACTATACAGGATTTTAGATATGAAGGATTAACATTATCAATTTCTACTGTTCCTCCAGTAATTGCAGCTGCAACCATATAGGTCCCTGCTTCGATCCTATCTGGAATTATGCGGTATTTTACACCTTTCAGTCTTTTTACCCCTTCAATAGTGATAATATCACTACCCAGGCCATTTACTTTGGCCCCCATTTTATTCAAAAAATTGCCCAGTTCAATTACTTCCGGGTCTTTAGCTGCATTTTCAATCATAGTAATGCCCTCAGCCAGCGAGGCAGCCATCATAATGTTTTCAGTGGCTCCAAGACTGGGAAAATCGAAGTAGATATCATTGCCTTTTAATTTCTTTACTTCTGCCTGAATATACCCCTTTTCAGTAACAATATCCGCTCCCATTGCCCTAAATCCCTTTAAATGAAAGTCAACAGGTCTGGCTCCAATGGCACATCCTCCTGGAAGAGATATTTTAGCTTTATTTAGCCTGGCTAACAATGGCCCCATAACTAAAAAAGAGGCTCTCATTGTTTTCACCAATTCATATGGTGCTTCAAAATTGTTGAAATCATCAGAATCTATATAAAGAGTATTATTCCCTTTCCATTCTACTTTAACCCCAAGTGTCTTTATAACCTCAATCATACTGTATACATCTTTTAATTGTGGTACATTTTCTAAAATACATTTTTCACTGGTTAGAAGACAGGCAGCCATTATGGAAAGAGCAGAATTTTTTGCACCATCTATTACTACTGTGCCATGTAATGGTATACCACCAGTAATTAAAAATCTTTCTGGGTTTTGCAATTCTTTCACCAATCCTTTATCTTTTATTTTTCGTTAATAAAGTATTCAATGTTTTTATATAAGGAGGCTCCACTATACCGTGTTCAGTAATAATGGCTGTAATATTTTTATTGGGAGTAATATCAAATGCCGGATTATAGACATTGATATGGTCTGGAGCAATTTTTTTACCCATGATTGAAGTAACTTCCAGAGGTTCTCTCTCCTCAATAGGAATACCCTTACCATCTTCAATATTAAAATCAATAGTTGAGGTTGGAGCAGCCACATAAAAGGGAATATTGTGGGTTTTGGCTAAGACAGAAATACTATAAGTACCAATTTTGTTTGCTATGTCACCATTAGCAGCTATTCTATCGGCACCAAGAATAACTTTATCTATTTTTTTTTGATACATTAAGAATCCTGCCACAGAATCACATATCAGTGTAACAGGGATTTCTTCAATTTGAAGTTCCCAGGCAGTTAATCTGGCACCCTGTAAAACAGGACGGGTTTCATCTATATAAACTTTAATATTCTTCTTTTCTTTAAAGGCTGAGCGAATAACTCCCAGAGCAGTACCATAGAAAACAGTAGCCAGTGATCCTGCATTGCAGTGGGTTAGTATTTTATCCCCATCCTGGAAAAGAGTTGAACCATATTCCCCGATAAGGTAATTAGTCTTTATATCATCCTGAGCTAAGCTTTCTGCTTTAAGCAAAATTTTTTTCCTCAACTCATCTACAGGTTCGTCTGAAGACACAACCCCATTCCATATCTCTTCTAAAGCCCAGAATAAGTTTATAGCAGTAGGCCTGGAGGAGGACAGGGCAATCCTTGCTTCATTTAATCTATTGAGAAAATCAGATTTGTTCTTTGTGTTAATACTATACGCAGCAAGAGCCATTCCATATGCTGCAGCAACGCCAATTGCTGGAGCGCCCCTAATCGCCATATTTTTTATGGCATCTACTACCTCATGATATGTTGAGCAGGTTAGCATTTCATATTTAGCGGGCAATTCCCTTTGGTCAATCATCAACACTTTATTATCTTTCCATTCAATAGTTCTGGTAATCATAATACTAATATTCCTGTATCTTTATATTTCATTATCTTGATATCCTTTATACTTCTTTACTTCATATAAAAATACTTAGCATACCAAGATTTGTTAGTGTAACAATTATTCCGGCACAGGCAACGCCTGCTGCCATTGTTGTAAAGGCATACCAGAAACGTATCCCAAACAAGAATGCTGCGGCAGAACCTGTCCAGACCCCTGTTCCAGGAAGGGGAATGGCTATAAAGAAAAATAAAAATATAGCCCCGTATTTTTCATATTTTTTCTCATATTTTCCGGTCCTCCTGAACAACCAGGAAAAAAACAGATCAAATATAATCCATCTTCTTACAAACTCGGAAAATGGTTTTAAATATTTCAATAAAAACAAAGCCGGAATAATATTCCCCAATACTGCAAAGATATAAGTTGGCAAAACCGGCAAATTATAATAACTTAAACCAACAGGTATTGCTCCTCTTAATTCTGTTACAGGCAATGCTGCTAAAAAAGAGATTTTAATTAAATTATTTAACAATATTTTTTATTACCCTTTTTACTAAACGAGTCATTATTGGTTCTGACTGTAAGGCTGCATTCAATATTTCCTGGAAATGCACTTTCTCTACCATGCCACCGATTGCTAAATCAGTTATACAGGAGATACCCAGCACTCTCATTCCCATATGATTTGCAACAATTACTTCAGGAACTGTGGACATCCCTACTGCATCTGCGCCAATTGTTATAAGCATTCTATATTCAGCAGGAGTTTCCAGCATTGGTCCTGTTAATCCAACATAAATCCCTCTGTGTAGTTTTATCCTTTCATCTAGAGCAGTTTTCTCTGTAATAGAGATGAGTTCTTTATCATATGCCTGTGACATATCCGGGAAACGTGGACCCATCTTTTCATCATTTGGACCAATTAGAGGATTATCTCCCATTAAATTAATATGGTCACAGATTAGCATCAAGTCTCCTCTTTGAAAATTGCGGTTCATGCCTCCAGCAGCATTGGAAATAATAATTATACTGGAACCCAATTCTTTCATCACTCTTATAGGGAAGGTTATCTCTTTCATAGTATAACCTTCATAACGGTGGAATCTTCCTTGCATGGCAACCACAAGCTTATCCTGCAATTTACCCAGAACCAGATTGCCACTATGCCCATGAACCGTAGAAATTGGAAAATTTTTTATCTTATTATAAGGTATTACCACACTATCTTTGATATCTTCAGCCAACCTACCCAATCCAGTACCCAGTATAATTGCCAGGTCAGGTTGGATATTTGTATATTCTCTGATTGATTGAATACTTTCCTTAATTTTTTTCAATGTATCATCCATTGGAGCCCCCTTATTGTTTTGTTATAATACTCACGCTTGTTATATTAAATTATCCCATTAAACTCTGGGAAAGGCTTTGTAATATTCTTTTTTTATCCATTTTCTACTAACATGAGTATACATTTGCGTTGTAGAAATATCTGAATGGCCGAGTATTTCCTGCACCGTCCTCAAGTCTGCTCCATTTTCAATCAAATGAGTAGCAAGGGTATGTCTTAAAGTGTGTGGAGTTACCTTCTTTTTAATTCCAGATTTTTGGGCATAATCTTTTATCATATAAAAAATAGCCTGACGGGTTATGGGTCGGCCATGATTATTTAAAAAGAGTCTATTAGAATCCTCTTTTTTTATTAATTTCGGTCTGATATATTGTAGATAGTCCATTAAAACTATGTGTGACCTATCATTAAAAGGTATCCATCTTTCTTTATTCCCCTTGCCAGTACATTTTAATATTTGATGGTCTAAATTAATATCATTTCTTTTAAGACTTATTAATTCAGTTACTCTCATTCCTGTAGCATAGAAAAGTTCAATTATCGCCTGATCTCTCTTCCCCAATAACCCGGTAAAATTTTTTTCATCCAATAATCTATCTAGTTCTTTCAAATTTAATGTTTCAGGCAGTTTCTTTTTTAATCTGGGAAATTCAATAAACCTGGTTAAATCATTTTTGATATACCCTTCAGTAAATAAAAAACGATAAAACATTTTTACAGCTACTAAGTTACGGAAAATGGAGTTAACAGCTAATTTATTCTGATTTAAATAATGATAGTATTGAGATATTGCTTCTCGGTCAACAGTCTTAAAGGACAATTTGTTCTTAATAACTATGAATTCATAGTATTTGCATAAATCATAACGATAAGATATTATAGTATTTAATGATAATCCCCTTTCCAGGGATAGGTATTCCAAAAAAACTTCAATTAAATCCTTTTCTTGTTCATTTTGACCGTTAGTAGCTTTTTTAATATTCATAGACCATTGTTGAGATTTTAAATTTTCTTAATACTAAACTTAATAATTGATTTCTATGTCTGGGTGTATTATCTGTATCCATACATTCCCAGGTTGTATTGCCAGCCTGTTACCATCCTTATTATAAAAATATGTTTTGGATTCCAATGTTTCTTTAGACCAGGTAATCTCTTCTGATTTGCCATTGTAAATGATTAATCCAGAACCCTTACCAATAAAATCTATTGCCAATCTACCCTCAGAGTCTAAAATTTTTTTATCGCTGTGTTGAATAATAATATTTTTTATCTGTAATTGCCTTCCTGTTTCGGCATCAATATGGGGATTTCCATTCAAAAAACGAACATATCTTTGAATTTCAGGCATATATTGATAGCTAACATTATAATTGGCATTATATCTTATATTGACCTTGCCAGCTTCTTTTCCAGCAAGGACTTCATTGGAGTCAGTTTCAAATTGATAATCGCCTTTATTAACCATTTCAATATAGCCCAACCTCCTCGCTTCGTCTCTTAATCTTTCGGTAGAGGTATATAGATTATGTGGTGGCTTACGATCTGATGTTCTCCAGAAAGGTTGAAAATGTACCAATTCATTAATATCATCTATTCTCTCTTCTTTAATGAAGATTGCGGCATCGGGGCTTTCTCCGGCATGCACATATATGGCATTGTGTTCTAATGTTTTAGTAATAAAATATGGTCTGGCACTGCGAACGGGGCCAACTTTGTCTGCCTCTTGTGTGGCAAAAATAGCCAAAAAACGAGTAATTCCGCCTTCTGCCAGTACTTCGTATACAACATTGGCTTTTTCTAACCCACTTTGTGGCCGAGAATCCCTGGCATTGTCTACCATTATAGCCAGAGGTCTTCTGCCAAATGGCGATTCTTTTTCTGCTGATCTTGGTAATGTGCTCAACTCACCAGGGGTTACAACTGTTCCATAAGTAGATTCGATACGTTCACTTCCTTCTAACCCTAATCTTGCTTGAATTTCATATTCACCTTTCTCTAATACTTCTCCCTCAATCTCCCTTCTACTGGTAATACTGGGGCTTAATTCTCTGGTTGCAACCTGTACATCACTTCGTATTGATACCTCTTCTTTGACCGGTGCCATATCTACTGTAGCCGGGATATCAATTTCGGGCATTTTTACCTCAACTCTGGGACCACTTTCCAGTTGTACCTCTTCTTTCTCTACCTTTGGTTGGGTCTCAAACTCTTGTGTTTTTGCTGGTTCAGGCAAGGCAGGCTCCACTCTTGGCCTTACGCTTACCTCTGCAACTGGCTCTTCTTTGACAATCTCAGGTCTAATAGTAGCGGGCTTTTGAGTAGAAGGTAGTTCGACTAGTGTGACCATAATTAACTCTTCGATCTCAGGAATGTTAATAAAATCAAAAGCAATTAAATTATTAAAAAATAGAATAAATATTATATTTAAAATTAGGGAAATTAAAAATGAACGTCCTAAAAAACTTTTTGAACGATGTTTCCTTCTTTTTGCTCTGTATCCTGCCATTATTTTCCTTACTCACTCATATTTAGTAATGTTTATTCTTTTAAGGGCCTTCATCCCTCGGTTTGGTGGCTATGGCAATCCTTTCTATTCCGCTTTTTTTAACAAGGTCCATAACTCTAACCACTTTACCATGGGTAACATTTTGATCTGCCTCTAAAACAACTAAGGGATTTGGGTTATCCCTTGTTTCATCTCTCAACTTCTCAGTTAAATAATTTGGATCGACTAAATGATTATTGAGATAGAGTACGTTATTCTCAGTTATGGTTACCACTATATTCCTTTTTTCACTTACAGCAGCGAAATCACCACTGGGTAAATCAACTTTGACACCGCTTTCTACATTTATAAAGGTAGTAGTTAGCATAAAAAAAATAAGTAACTGAAATACTACATCGATTAATGGAGTTAAGTCGAATTTAAGAGTCTTACTATTGGGCTGATAAAATTTCATCTACTTTTATACCCTCCTCATTTATTCCTCTAGTGACCGTCAATAGTTCTAAAATCTCGATACTGGTAGCTTCCATTTCTTTTATCTGTCTTTCTATTCTATTTACAAGATAGTTATAGGCAACGATAGTGGGAATAGCCACAGAAAGACCAAAAGCAGTAGTCAATAGTGCTTCCGAAATTGCCCCTGCCAGGGCTTCTGGATTTCCAACGCCAATAGTTGAAATGACTTGAAATCCTTTTATCATACCAAAAACTGTACCTAAAAGACCCAATAATGGGGCAATATTTCCAACAGTAGCTAGTACCGGCAAATTTTTCTCCAGGATTGCGACTTCTTGATGAGCAGTATCTTCTATTGCTTCTCTAATCTCCTCCCGAGAACTACCATGTTTTAATAATGCAGCTAAAATTATCTGTGAAATGGGAGAATAGTTTTTGCGACAGGTAGAAATTGCAAAATTAATATTTCCTTTTCTAATCAAATCACTGATGCGATTGCTAAATTTTCTAGTAGAGGTTTTGATACTTTTCAAGAAAAACATTCTTTCAAAAAAAATAGCAATGGCCAGCAAAGAAGAGAAGAATATGGGATACATTAAAAAGCCGCCTTTGTAAAATAAATCAAACATTAATTAGTTGCCTCCTCAAATGTTATAAGATTAAGATATTTTGATTTTTTGAATACATCATTGATTTCCAATTTTAGCAGTATAATGAGCTTTTATCCTACAGTCTAAATAATTTTATTTAAAATCTATTGTTCCATTAGTCTTTCAATGCTATCTACATAAGTGGTCTCTGGACATTTTTGTAAAATCATCTCATATTTTTCTTTTGCCCGCTCCTGATAACCCAACTCCTCTTCACAAATTGCCGTAATATACAAAATATCACATACCAATGTGCCAGATGGATACTCACTTAAATACCTATCTCCAGCCCGCAAAGATTTCTCATATTCACCTTTCTTAAAATAACTCAGACTTAATCCATATAGAGCTCCGGGTAAATATTGGCTACTGGGGGCATGGTCAATCAATTTTTCAAAATTTAAAATACTATCAATCCATTGTTCTTCTCCCAAATTAATTTGGGCTAAGATATAGAGTGCCTCTTCAACAAAAATGCTTTTAGCAAAAGATTGAATGAAATACTGTAATTTTACCCTTGCCTCATCATTTTTTTTGGCTAAAAAATGTATCTTTCCAATTAAGAAATTGCTCTCTTCCACAAATTGGCTTTCTGGATAATCTTTGATAAACTTATTAAATAAATCTATAGCCATGCTATGATCACCAAGATTTAGATAACTCCAACATTCACTATACTGTACGTGATCTGCTAAAGAATGGTAATGATAATTCTTTAAAAACTCTTGATAATGTTTAATCGCTTCAGAATATTTTTCTTGTTTGTAACAGGTTTCGCCTAACATGTACAATGCTCTTATAGCAATTTCGTCCCCACCAACCTGGTCAACCCGATAAAAATAGTCTTCTGCTTGAGAATAATCACCCAAACGATAGAAACTCAGTCCTTTCCAGTAGTTAATTTCTTGCCTCATCTTATCCGTGATGGCCATATCTTCAATTTCTTGAAAAATATTAATTGCTTCTTGAAATTCACCCTTCTCATATTTTGATTTTGCTAGAACAAAATAACCCTCTCTAGCTAGTGGATCTTGCGGATATCTACTAGACACTTCTTCATAAAGTGTAATTATATCTTCTTCGTTGCTCATTTTATTTGCTGCATCTATCTTAAGCTCCAAAGCCTCTTTGCTATCTGAATCCTCTAATATTATTAATACATCTTGGTAACGACTTAATTGGTAATAGCTTCTGGCTAGTTCCAGGGATACTATCTTGGATAATTCTCCATCAAGGGGCTGGTTTAGCATCTCCTCATAATAAGAAATGGCTTCTTCATCTTCTCCTTTTTTAGAATATGCTAAACCTAAATCGAATAATATATTGACCAGCATATTGCTGTCATCAACTTTCTCAGCTAAGGCGCTATTAATATCAATTGCCTTATCATATTCTTTTTGTTCTAAGAAAACCCTTGCCAGAAGGTAGAGTGATTCATCTTTAACTAGACTATCTTTTTGTACTAATTCTTCTAAATTTGTCCTTGCTTCGGGATAATTGCCTTCTTTGAATAGTACAAAGCTATGATAATACATGGTTTCATCTAATAATTCAAAATCAGGTCTATTGTTTTTAATATCGGTGAAATAAGCCTTAGCTTTGTCATAGATCCCTTCCCAGAAATAAGATTGTCCTAAGATAAATTTAATTTCATATTGATCAAATTGTAAAGGATCTATTGTAATTAGATTTTCATAAAGCTTAATAGCCTGGGCATATTCTTTCTGTTTAAAATATACCATCCCTAATTTGTAAATCCCTTCTTGATGAAGAGGGCTTCTAGGATAATTCTTTACTAACAGTTCCAGTGAAATTTCTGCATTAGAGTAATCTCCCAATAAATACGAACACCAGCCATTCCCTAATAAAGCATTTTCGTAGTATTCACTGTCTACATAACTGTCTACAATAAATTGATAGTGTTGATTTGCTTCAGCATAATTCTTTAACTGGTATAGTGTTTCGGCTATAAGAAATCTGGCTTCTAAGAAATCTGGACTATCTTCTAAAACATCTCTTAATCTCTCTAATGCAGCTTCATAATCACCCAAGGAATAGAAATTGTAAGCCAGTTGATAGTATTCTTTTTCCCAATCAATATCAAAGTCTCCGCCAAATTTTTCTCTTTCCGCCAGATATTCATCCATCTGATCTAAATGGTAGTAGGTGCGCATTAGATAAATCCGCGTCTTTTCATAATTTGGATTTTTCTGAGCAGACTCTTTAAATTTAAGCAATGCTGCCTCATAATCACCTGCAATATAGTTTTGATATCCTTGATTGAAAATCCATACTACTTCTCTGCCAAACTCCTTTTCTTCATTTGCTTTATTTAGATAGATTCTGGCATTGGTATTAAAAGGGTCTAATCGAACGGCTTCTTCCAAATATTTAATTGAGCTATCCAGATCGCCCACCTGATAATAGCTCAACCCTAGAAAATAATAAGCTTCTTTAAAATCTTTGCTCAAACTTATAGACTGTGTCAATAATTTAATGGAATCAAAATATTTTTTGGAGCTATAGGCATTGTATCCGGTGACATACAATTCATAGGCCTCTTTACCATAAATTTTAGCTTGCTGGTATTGCCTGAAAACCCATTCAACTTCTTTATTTTCGGGTTGGATTTTTTCAATTTGCTCAGCCTGTTCTAAGGCTTTGGAAACCTGTCCTGTATCATAATATGCCTGCATCAAAAGTATTCTGGCTTTAACATTGTCTTGTTGATATAAGACTGAATCCTCTAAATTGTCGATTGTAGAAGCAATATCTTCCTGGGCATATTTTGAGTAAGCGAGACGATAGAGAGCGTCAGATAATCTGTGGTAACTTACTTTAATATCATTATTGCCTCTTGTCGTCTCTAAATATTTTTCAAGACTCGCGATTTCTCGAAAGGTCCATTTAGTTCTTTCATATATTTGGGATAATAGATAGTAAGCGTCGGCGAAAGATGGATCTTTTTCTATAGCCTTTTCACCAAAGTCAATTGCTTTACTCCAGAGAGGTTTGCTTGGATAATCAGCTCCCTGGTATTCTGCAATAGCCTGATTTTTAAATTCAATACTCTGGTAATAATTTTTTAAAGCTGTCAAAGATGTAGAAATATTCTTCTTAAGGTTAAAGGCCAATTCTTCATCAACATATACGCCAGCTTCTTCTAAAATAGTCCTGGCGATATCTTCTTTAAAATAAAACAGATCTTCTGCCATCACAGTCATCTCACGAAATTCAAAAAACTGATCCAGTTGAGCCTGAAACATAATTAGATTGAATCTCAAAAGCCCCTTCTTTTCTAAAGAAAAGTATCCGGTAAATATTAGATCGACTTTTAGTACATCATTCAAGGAGCGAAATAGACTAATGTCCTTTTCCTCCGCTAAAGTCTCATAGAATTCGATGTTGGTAAGTTTTTCAATCTCTTCTGTTGTTATGTAATTAATCTTATCTGACTGGGAGAAAGCATGATTTAGCATATCCGAAAATCCCCTTTCCAACCATTGCCACTCGTCTTCTCCCGTAAGATTACGAAAATGATAAACTGCAAATTTTTGATTATCTGTTGCAGCTGTAATGGAATTACAAAAAGTAGAAACAATAATTACAATTAAAATGAGATTTAACAGGTAGGGTTTGGGCAATATGTTAAAAAGTCTTTTGTGAGAATCTGGGGGGTTCCTATTTATTTTTATAAAAACCATCTTGGTTTCACCAATCTAATCTTAATATTGAAATTTCTTTTCTTTATCTTTTATTATAATTATACAATTATCTTAATATCATAAATATAATATGTTAATCTAAAAACCTTTAATAAAAGATTCTTGCTATAATCTTATTTTACATAATATCATATTTGGCTAAGAATAAAAATAAAATTCTTTTTTACCAATTCTTACTATATCTCCCTCTTGAATCCCTTGTTTTACAAGTGCTTTTTCAACTCCTAAAGCTTTTATTTTTTCTTGAAAATATTTTAAAGCCTGTGGATTTTCTAAGTCATACTGGTATACTAATTTTTCTATTTTTTCTCCCTCTATCCTGAACTCTTCTCCTTCTTTTTTAATTACAAATGGTGGTTTGTATTCATAGTGAACTATCTTATGCTCAGAAGGTAAAGGAACAGACACTTCTTTTTTTTCCACAAGTTTTATGGTTTTGAAAATCTGAAAAATCAGCTCTGGCAATCCTTTTCGGGTAATAGCGGAAACAAAATAAATATCTTTACTCTCTTTTAAAAAAGCCTTTTTTATCTTTTCCGTCTTTTTTTGAACTTCTGGCAAATCACATTTATTAACAACAATTATTTCCTCTTTTTTCTCGAGTGATGATGAAAATTGATTTAATTCATTTCTAAGTATTTGATAGTTTCCCATTATATTATCATTATCAATAGATATCTCTAATCCATCAATAATATGGACAATAACTTTTGTTCTTTCAATATGTTTTAGAAAACGAATTCCCAATCCTGCACCACTGCTGGCACCTTCTATGAGTCCCGGAATATCAGAAAGAATGAATTGATTTTCATCATCAACATATACAACGCCTAAATGGGGTTCAAGAGTGGTAAAGGGATAATCTGCTATTTTGGGTTTAGCAGCAGTCATTTTGGATAATAATGTTGATTTACCGGCATTAGGGAATCCTATTAAAGCAGCATCTGCGATTAGTTTCAAATTTAATTTAATAACCCTTTCTTCTCCCGGCTCTCCTCTTTGGGCGAACCTTGGTGAACGGCGAATTGAACTTTTAAAACGATAGTTGCCTTTTCCACCCAATCCCCCGCAGGCAACACATATTTTTTTCTCTGGTTGAAATAAATCAGCAAAAGTATTACCATCCTTCATTTCTTCCACGATAGTTCCTACTGGAACCTTTAACCACAAATCACTGCCATTCTTACCATTTTTTTTACTTCCACTTCCATTTCCTCCATTTTCTGCTTTGCGATGTGGATTTCTATAATATTCAATTAAAGTCTTTATTTGTGAGTCGGCCTGTATGTAAACATTTCCACCTCTTCCTCCATCACCACCATCGGGACCACCTTTGGGAACAAATCGTTCTCTTCGAAAACTAACACAGCCATCCCCACCTTTTCCTGCTTTAACAAATATAACTACTTCGTCAATAAACATTTTTTGCCTTTTTAATTTTTTTCCTTATTTAATCTCTTTAAAAGCTATAAGCTGACTCTTTATATATTTCTTTGTAACCCCTTGCGATTAACATGACAACTGCTCTCTTTTTTCCTCTTCGTTGCTAATAAAAAAACCCCTGAGTTTAAATATGACTCAGGGGTTTAAAATCCTTGTTATACTTCTGCATCATATGCAGCAATAGATACCTGTTTTCTTTTTTTGCCCGTTGTCCTGAAGGTCACATAACCATCTATAAGTGCGAAGAGAGTGTCATCCCCTCCGCGGCCAACATTCTTTCCTGGTAATATTCTAGTGCCCCTTTGTCGAACAAGTATATTGCCGCTGCGTACAAACTGTCCATCAAATCTTTTCACACCAAGACGTTTGGAATTGCTATCACGGCCATTTTTTGCTGAGCCCTGTCCTTTTTTATGAGCCATATAATTTCACCTCACTTACTTGCTTTTCAAGATTCAACCGTTTCAATTTAATTTTTTTAAATATTTATCTTTTCTATTTTTACTTCTGTAAATAATTGCCGATGCCCAATCTTTTTCTCATATCTCTTTTTGGGCTTATATTTTAAGACTACTATTTTTTTTGCTTTTCCATGTCTCAGTATTTTACCTTCTGCATAACTATTCTCAACCAGGGGTTGACCAAAACTATATTTACCATCTTTTTCCAACATCAATACCTCATCAAACTTTACCCTGTCCCCTTCATTTAGTTCCAGTTTTTCAACTTTTATTATATCTCCTTCTTTGATTAGATATTGTTTCCCTCCCGTTGCAATAATGGCATGCATCTTTGTTAACTCCTCCTGCTTAAATAAATCGCCTGAAAAGGTAGCTGTTGCTTTTAGACCTTGCCAGTGCGTATATAGCGTATAAAATTTATCATATATGTGTTAACCTGTCAAATTATTTTGAAATTAATTAGCCACAACCTTGATATATCGATAAAAATATCAATCTTGCAATACCTTTAAAATCTTCTTTACATCTCTTCTCTTTCCTACCGCAATTACTTTAATCTTTTCTATATGAAGATAGGGTAATGCTTTGATATAGATACTTTTTTTATAATCTCTTTCTAACTGTTTTATTAATAACATTTTCCCACCAGATAGCTCTTTCTCTACCTCAGGATTTACACCCAATAAAATTGCCTCAGCTTTAGAATGCTTTCCCAAATCTTCCAGCTTATGCAATACCTGATTACTGATTGTTTCCGGTGACATAATCCGACCACTACCTGTGCAATAGGGGCATGCTGTACGTAATAATGAATCTAAATCCCGTTTAGAACGTTTTCTGGTCATCTCTACTAAGCCCAATTCTGTAGTCTGTACAATATTTGATTTGATTCTATCCTTTTTCAACTCATTTTCCAATTTATTTATTACTTTTTCCTGGTCTTCTTTGTTATCCATATCAATAAAGTCAATAATAATTATTCCGCCAATATACCGTAACCGTAATTGTCTGGCAATCTCCTCGGCTGCCTGTAAATTAGTCTTTAAAATAGTATCTCTCATTTTTTTACCGCCAACATATTTCCCGGTATTTACATCTACTACAGTTAAGGCTTCTACTTCGTCGAAAACAAGATACCCCCCACATTTTAACCATACTTTTTTCTCTAATGCCTTGCTTATCTCTTTTTCTATATTAAAAGCTTCAAATATGGGCTTATCACCGTCATAATAAGAAACCCTTGGTTTTAATTCTAACAAAAACAGATTATCGAGATAATTGATTATTTCCTCATATTCTTCTTTAGAATTTACTAAAAATTCATCTATCTCTTCAGTAAATAAATCTCGAATTACTCTGTAGGTGAGACTCAGGTCCTCGTGCAGCAACAAAGGAGCTTTTGCTCTTCTGCTCCTCTTTTGGATTTTATTCCATAAACGGACAAGGAAATCCATATCTGGCAATAAATCTTCTTCCTCTTTACCGGTGGCTGCTGTTCTAATGATAAAACCAAATTCATTTTTTTTGATTTTTTGAACAATTTTTTTTAGTCTTTCTCTTTCTTCTTCCTGCTCAATTCTTCTGGAAACAGCAACGGTATTATTATTGGGCATCAAGACAAGATAACGGCCCGGTAGACTGATATTGGTAGTTACCTTGGCGCCTTTCGGTATAATAGCTTCTTTTACCACCTGAACATCAATTTCCTGACCAACCTTAATCAATTTATTTATATCAACATCTTTATCACTTTTCTTGCCAAAAGATTGTATAACATCATTCAAATGTAAAAAGGCATTTCTATCAATTCCTATGTCAATAAAAGCTGCCTCTATTCCGGGTAAGACATTCATTACTTTACCTTTATAGATATTGCCGATAATCTTTTTTTCTTCTAATCTCTCAATATAAATCTCTACTAACTTATTATTTTCTAAGATAGCAATACGTTTCTCACTCAGACTGCTATCAATTATTACTTGCTTAGCTCTATACTCCATAACTTCAGGAGATACCTTTCTCTTAAAATTTTTTAAATTGACTTAATAAGATTAAGTCACCTTAGATTTTTTAGTCAAAACCAGATATTAATGAAATATCCTTGCAATGATAACATAAATATTTGTTATTATACAGATAAAATATTAAATCAATGATTCAGAAATGAACTTTTCCCTGATAATTTTTCCAATAAAAAAATAATCCTTAACTACATCAGCTAACATCTGTATAATTGGGTTGGGGTTGATACATACTCCTGCTTCAATATTCAAAATTAAACAGATGATTATTCTATCATTATTTTTTGAAAAAATATTAATTTTACTGATATAGGGACGTAAATCTACTTCCTTTAATCCTTTTTTACTTTCCTTTTTAATCTTAATATCTTTCCGGTCCAACAAACATTTTACATACTGTTCAATCTTATTGTGGTAGTATACCATTTTATTTGCATCTATGGCATCAATAGGTATTAGATAGAACAGATAAGAGGCTTGCCTCAATAGTTTACTTAAAGGTATTCTCTTATTTGAAACCTCTTCTACTTCCAGTATTTTAAAGCCAGATGGAGCTACTTTATTGATTTTACCTTTTAACTCTTCTTCAGCAAGTGGTTCTTTTAATACAATTTCCGTTATCTCCTGCCATCCTTCTATACCAAGAGGCAGTGCCGGACCAAAAGATACTTTTATTCTGGGATTATAACCTTCGGTTAATTCAACAGGTATATCAGCCCTTAACAATACTCTTCTAAATAATTGGTTTAAATCGAGGTGAGTGATAAATCTTATAAGCCCTTTCTTTTGGTATTTCGTACGATAAAGGTATGACATAAATCTCAGATTTCTTT
>LSQX01126248.1_pt1 | contig 17458 bp, 8 predicted proteins | sample 654561 | NCBI WGS metagenome assembly LSQX01 (sample SAMN04489861, study PRJNA283612) | anaerobic digester metagenome | isolation source: 4 biogas reactors fed with cattle manure at either 37C or 55C with and... | place: Denmark: Kongens Lyngby | collected 2014
TGCTTGTAAGCGATGATGCCCAGACGGTTCCATTCCAGGGCGTCGGAACCCGCTGCGAGAATATCCGGGTCATCGGTATGGGCAGCCAGTTCGGCCCTGACTTTGGGGTCATCACCGTACATCTCGGCGCAGGTGCTCAACACCTCCGTGGCCTGCTGGTCCTGACCGAGACTACACAGTTGCGCCGATACCTGCATGGCTGCGCTGGCACTGAAGAAACCGGGCATCTCGCTGAGCTGCGCCAGAGCCTGCTCGGTCAATCGCCGGGCATCCTCTGGCTGCCCGGCCTTCTCAGCGGTCTGTGCCTGAGCCAGGCGCGAGCGCACAGCCAGCACCGGGTCATTCCGCCAGCCCCGATCCAGCTCGGTCAGCGTTTGCCGAATCTCCAACAGCTGTCGCGGGCTCAGGGCGACCTCATCGCTCTGGGCATGCAGGCTGGAAACCAGATTCAGATGGTTTTCCGGGTTGCGAAACAGCGAGTGGCGGCCCAGTTCAACCGCATGACGGTAGGCTCGGGCGGCCTGCTCCGGATCCTCGTTGCGTTGTGCCAACGCGCCCATGGTTTCCTGGCGGCGCAGAGAGTTGGGTGACAGGCGCAGCCCCTGTTGCAGTTGCTGCTGCGCCTGTTGCGGCTCATCCAGAGCCAGCAGTGTGGCGGCCAGGCCGTCGTACAGTGCGGGGATCATGGGGAACTGCTGGATGCCCTCCTCGTAGGCGGTGCGGGCCTCGTCCAGGCGTTGCGTCTCGCGGTACAGGTCGGCCAGGGCGACCATCGCCCAGGGCACCGGGCGCTCGCTGATCAGACGGCGCAGCAGCTGTTCCTGCTCTGCATGCTTGCCAAGCCCGGCCAGCGCTGTATTGAGCAGCCGCTGACATTGCGGCCGATAACGCGGGTACGCGGCCATGACCTCCTTGCAGGCGGTCAGCATTCCGGCATGGTCGCCGTTACGTTCGGCTTCCAGTATCGGGCGCAGCGCGCTCTTCAGGACGATCAGGCGGTCCAGCCGCTGCTGCAGGCTGGCCTGGTTGAAGGGCTTGGTCAGGTAGCTGTCCGGTTCGCACTCCAATGCGCCCAGCACCATGGCCTGGCTGCTTTCGGCCGAGACCATGACAAATACGCACTGTGGACCAAGCAAGCCTTCATGCTGCAATTGCTCCAGTACCTGCTGACCATTCTTGCCCTTGCCCAGGTTGAAGTCATGCAGAATCACGTCGTACTGGTTGCGGCGGCACAGCGCCAGGGCTTCGTCACCCGTGCCCACGGCATCGATATTCTGCACCCCCATGCGCCGCAGCATGCCGGTGAGAGCCGAGCGGAAGTCGGTGAAGTCATCCACTATCAGGAAGCTTTTTTGGCTGTAGTCGATCATGTTGCGATCCCGTAGGCTGTGCGCCGTTCCCTTTCCTGTCTGATGAAACCAGCGTATCAGAGGAGTATCGTTGACTGCTGAAGATATTTTCAGCTAACTAAATGTATAATTAGATTGACGGTAGCCTATGTTAGATTCTGGTTCGAGCTTCTTTTGACCACTACAATTGGGGACCGCTATACATCTCGTTAGCTTATTGCAGAAGTTGTTTCCGGCGCGCCAGTTGGGTTGAGCAATCAGCCCAGCGGGCGTGGTTACGAAGACCTTCACTAAGTGAATAGCTGATGGGTTTTGATATTGCGGTATCATCAGTGCCAATAGCAGCGTCCTGCCAGCCTGTTTGCTAATAATGACGGACACTCCGCCCGCCTTGGCCTTGGGACGACCTGATGAGAGTCTTTATGCCATCGCCCTTCGTCTTATTATGGATTCTTGTTCTGTGGTTGCCCGCTCTGGCTCAAGCGCAAACGCTGCAGCTGGAGTCGTGCCATACCGAGCGCATCATCCTGCAGCCCTGGCTGCAGGTTCATGAGGATGTCCGTGGCGACTATACGCTGGATGACTTTTTGGATGTGGCGTCGACTGAATCGGGTGCGCTGGATCTGCACCACCTGCGACCGGGTTTAGCCAGCACGGCATTATGGTTGCGCTTCGAGGTGATCAACGCAGCCAGTGAGGACTGTCGCATGTGGTTGTTCCCGGCGGCCCCCCGGGCACGGGATATGCGGTTATTCGAGCAGCGCCGAGGGCATTGGCAACAGCGCCAGGCCGGCGCGGATTGGCCATTGGCGCAGTGGGATTCGCCGCTGCGGCTGCCGGCATTCGAGCTGCACCTGCCGCGCGGCCAGTCGCGTACCTTCATCCTGCGCATGGGCAACTGGCCGCCGGTGGCCATGCAGCCGATGCTGATGTCGCATGACGGCCTGCTACGCGAGCGGATGGCTGAAAGTACCGCTGATGGCGTGGTCTTCGGCATTGTTGGATTGCTGGTAGTACTGAGCCTGGCGGTGGGCTTCATTTACCGTCTGCCTGTGTTGTTTGCCCACGCCACTGCGGTCCTTTTATACATGGTCTATGTCGCGCTGCAGACCGGATATGGCTTCGTCCATCTTTGGCCCAATGCGCCGGTGATGGACAAGAATCTGGCGATCCTGACGCGTGCCGCAGTGGAAGTGGCGGTGCTCGGTTATCTGCGTTTGTTATTACAGGTGCGCCGCTTGCCGCGCCGGTATGGGCATCTGCTTACCGGGTGGCAAAGTCTGTTGTTGCTATGCGGGCTGGCGCAAATCCTACTGGGCGTGGTGCTGAGCAATACAGTGAGCTGGGCGATGAGCCTGGTGTTTGCCTTGCTCATACTGGCCACGGCATGGCTTGGCTACCGTCACAGGCTACCCTATAACTGGTTCTGCTATTTATTACCCTCGCTGATCGCCTTTCAGGCGCTGTTACAGGGCGGATTCATTCTGAAGTGGTGGGAACTCTCACCCTACGAATACAGCTGGTACTCGATATCCACTCTGCCGGGTGCTTTCTTGCTGGTATATACCCTGGTCAGTGAAGTGCAGAAGGGTCGTACCCGCGAAAAGCGTGCGCTACTGGATATTGATCAATTGAAGCAAACCGAGACGGAGCGCCTGGAGCACACCGTGGCTGTACGCACCAGCCAGTTGCGCAATGCGATTTCAGCGCAGAATCATCTGCTGGCGCGTATCAGTCATGATTTGCGCACACCCATTCAGGGCATCCTCAACGCGGCACGGCAGTTGGACGCCGAGGGTGTGTGTCACCAGCAGGCGCACCACATCGAGCAGAACGCCCGGTTGCAAATTGAACTGATTGACGAGCTACTGGCATTTTCTCGCAACGAGCTGCACCACATGGAGTTGCTGATTGCACCGGGCTATCTGTTCGGCTTCCTGCGCGAAGTAGAGGAAATGGGTCATTTTCTTGCCCAGCAAAACCATAATCGCTTCCGCTGCCTGTTAGCGGACGACCTGCCCCTGTTGGTGAATGCCGACTTTCGCCGGCTCCGTCAATTGCTGGTCAACCTGTTAGCCAATGCCGCCAAGTTCACCCGTAACGGCACTATCGAGTTGCGCATCAGCCGGACTGACAAGGTCGAGGAAGGCCATGCACACCTGGAGTTCACCATCGAGGACAGTGGTATCGGCATTCCTCCCGGCGAAATGGCGCGGCTTGCCCAGCCCTTTCAGCGAGCCAGCAACGCCTCTGAACACGAAGGCACCGGGCTGGGGCTGTATATCGTCAAGCAGATGCTGGAGCAGATGGACAGCCGCATGCATATCGCCCGCTCACCGCTGGGGGGCAGCCTGTTCAGCTTCATCTTGAAGCTGGAGCTGGCGGCGGAGCATGAGTTGGACACGGTCCTGGAGGAAAGCCATCTGATCAACTTCGATGGTGAGGGTAAACGGATTCTGGTAGTAGATGACGCTGACATCAGTCGCGGCATGCTCTACGAGCTGTTATCCGGCTACGGTTACGACGTGCATACCTGTGGCGGCGTCGAGGAAGCCTGGCGGTGGCTGGCTGAAGAGCAGGCTGACCTGGTGCTCTGTGACCAGTATATGCCGCAGGCTAGCGGCTGGGTGTTGCTCTCACGTATACGAGAACGCTGGCCTGAGCTGCCGGTGGTTCTGCACTCTGCTTCGCCGCCGCGTCCGCCCGAGGAGTATCGGCATCTCGCGTTTGATGCCTCGGTGCTCAAGCCGGCGCAGACTGATAGACTGGTACGCCTGATTGGCATTACCCTGAGCAAAGCGTCGGACTCTTCGCAATTACCGGGAGAGTCACAGAAGGGTAGGAGTACGCATTTAAAAAGGACGAGTTTTGCCGATGAGCCATTCAACCGCCCGGGACATTCATGTACTGATCATTGACGACCACCCGGAAGCGCTCAAGCCCTTATCGAGCCTGATTCAGTCGGCGGGCATGCGGCTGTCGCTGATTACCGACCCGCGCCAGGCCGTGCCGCGTGCGCAGGTGTTGCGTCCGGATCTGATTCTGCTGGACGTGCATATGCTGTCCCAGATGGACGGCTTTGCCGTGTGCCGACTGCTTCAGGAAGCACCGGTCACCAGAAAGGTGCCCATCATATTCCTGACCTCGGCTTCGGCTGTCGAAGATCGACTGCAGGGGTTGGCGCTCGGCGGTGTCGATTATGTCATCAAACCCTTTGCCCCCGAAGAGGTACTGGCGCGCATCCGCGTTCATGTGCAGCTGGCGCGTCGGGATATGCCGGAGTCAAACCAGCCTGAAGCATTGCCCGCTGAGCAGAGTCCGGACCGGATCATTCTGCATGCCGCCATGTGCTTGATTGCACAGCAGCTGGATGAGCCACCGGCGCTCCCTGAAATTGCCCGGCTGGTCGGTACCCATGACAAGAAGCTCTCCACCATTTTTCGCCAGCATCTGGGCATGACAGTGTTCGCGTTCATTCGGGAAGAACGCCTGCGCAAAAGCCAGCAGTTGCTCATCGAGAGCCATCTGAGTATTCAGGATATTGCCGACCTGGTGGGCTTTCGCAGCGCGGCAAACTTCGCCACGGCGTTCCGTGAACGCACCGGCATGACCCCCAGCGCGTTTCGCAGCCAGAAGCAGGGCGAATCCAACCATGCGCCGCGGTAACACCCTCCTTATCTCGATACCGCTGGCGCTGAGCGCGAATGTGCTGGCCGCTGAAACCGCGTTACGGCTGCCGGACAGCCATACATTGGCTCCGAGTCAGGGTATGCATTGGCCGCAAATGGCCGACAGGGATGTGCTCCTTGGGGAGGAGTTGCGCGGGGTGGCCTATACCGATGGAGAGCAGCTCGGCCGCCGCGCAACGGCACTGCAGTTCAACGCCAGCACCACGCGACTGAACAGTTTCAGCATGCGCGGTCTGGGCTCAAGCTCCTTCAATAATGGCATGGAGAGCAGTGTTGGCCTGTACGCGGACGGTGTCTATCTGGGTCGTCAGGGTCTGTTTCAGGCGGATCTGGGTGATGTCGAGCGCATCGAGGTACTGCGTGGACCGCAGGGCACCCTGTACGGCAAGAACAGCAGTGCGGGCGTGGTGCACGTAATCAATCGCGCGCCCGAATGGCGCAAGGGTGCTGCGCTGGAGGCGCAGCTGGGAGAGTACGGCCAGCAGCACTATCGCGGGCATATCACCGGCCCGCTGGTAGACGAGGTGTTGGCCGGGCGTCTGACCTTCTATCAGCGTCAGCGTGACGGCTTTCTCGACAACAATTACCGGGGTGGCGAGGAAAACAACGAAAAGCGGGATGGGTTGCGTGGCCAATTGTTATGGCGCCCCGGCGACAGATTACAGGTGCGGTTGCTGGCCGAGCACGCGCGTGAGCGCGAACGCTGCTGTGCTTTTCCTTATGCCTATGCGAGCGACTCCGCCCTGGCCAGCGCAGCCTTCATCGGTTATCCCTTGCCGCAGATCGACCCGGCCAACCGTGAAGTGGACATTGATGGACGCGCCCGCTCGGACGTTACCCAGCAGGCCGTGACCCTGCATGCCGATTACCGCTTCGACAATGACTATCAGTTGTCCTCCATTACCGGTTGGCGGGACTGGGATTATGCTCTGCAGTTGGATATGGATGGTATCGAGCGGGATATCGCTTCGCGGGGCGGCCAGCAGCTGCAGCATGACCAGATCAGTCAGGAGTTTCGTCTGGCTGGGCTGATCAATGAGCAATTGGGATTCATCGCCGGCTACCAGTTCCTGCGGCAGCGCATGGATTCCCATGGGACGATGCGTACCGGCCAGCACGCCGCTGATTGGTTTGCTGCCGGTATCGCCGGCGGATTTGGCCTGACGCCGGACATGATCAATGACGGCTTACTCGACGGAGCCCATTCGGCGTTGATCGCCCAGCAGCACGCCACCACCCATGCCCTGTATGGGCAACTGGACTGGCAATGGACGTCGAAAATGAAGCTCAGCGCCGGGCTACGGCTGAATGACGAGCGCAAGCGCGGCCGCGTTCGCCGGCAGGTGAGTCTGCCGGGGATACCCGCCGACCCGGTATCGCAATTGCTGGGGCCCGCTCTGCAGACGGCCGTCTTCGGTAGTCCCGCCGAGCACCACGAGCGTGTGCAGGATGAGCATCTCAGTGGGCATCTGGAATTGACCCGGCAGCTGGATCAGGTAACCCAGGCGCGGCTCCGCATCGCCAGTAGTTACAAGGCTGGCGGCATCAACGCAGAGGTGACCGGACAGTTTGTTGAGCCCGTGTTTGGCGCGGAACGAGCCAACGGTGTGGAGCTGGAGCTGCGCCGCCTGCTCGGGCAGGGCAGTGTGGTGGGCCTGACGCTCTACCATACGGATGTCAGGGATTATCAAGCCATTACCTATGACCCCGGCTCGCAGCTCAATCGCCAGCGCAACAACCTGATGAATATCGGCAAGGTACGCTCACGCGGCGTGGAACTGGATTCGCGCTGGTCGCTGGCACCGGATCTGAACTTGCACCTGGGAGCAGCCTGGAACGACAGCCGCTATCGTGACGTTGACAACGCCCCCTGCCCGCCGGGGAGTGCCGAGCTGTTCTGTGAGTTGTCGGGTAAACGGCTATTCAACGCCCCCGAATGGACCTTGGCCACCGGGCTGGATCAGGTCTGGTCCTTGCCTGGCGGGCTGGAGTGGCATGCGGGTGCCAATTATCATTGGCGCAGTGGCTTTGACGGCACCCTTGAGCGTGGTGAAGGCAGCGAAATCGCGGCACGCGGGCTGCTGGATCTGTATTCCGGTATCGGTCAGCCCGGCCGCTGGGATGTCAGTTTGCTGCTGCATAATGCCTTGGATAAGGATTACATCTCCAGTATTTACGCCCTGACCGGTAATGGCGACTATGGCGCCGTCATGGGCGCACCTCGACTGTGGTCGCTGCGCTTGCGGGTAGAGTTATAAGCTNNCTCCTCATGCCGTCCCCCCTTGCCCTGTTATGGTTTATCGTCCTCTGTTTGCCCGTACTGGCGCAGGCTCAAGTGTTGCAAATTGAGTCTTGCCAGTCAGAGCGAACCCTGCTCCAGCCTTGGCTTCAGGTCTACGAAGATGTGCATGGCGACTACACATTGGATGACGTTCTGGGGGCGCCTGGCGGAGAGCCGGACTTGATAGAGGTGCCCCATCTGCAGCCAGAGCTGGGTAGCGCGGCGCTGTGGTTGCGCTTTGAAGTGCGCAATACAGGACCAGCGGACTGCGGTAAGTGGCTGTTTCCCGGTGCGCCCCGGGCACGTGATATGCAGTTGTTTGAACAGGACAACGGCCACTGGCAGCGGCGGGTAGCAGGTGCCGACTGGCCATTGGCAAGCTGGGATTCGCCACAGCGCCTGCCGGCGTTTGAGCTGCAGCTACCGGCTGGGCAGTCAGCTGTCTTCGTTCTGCGTATGAGTAACTCGCCGCAGCTGGCCATGCAGCCGATGCTGTTGTCGACTGACGGTCTGCTGCACGTTCGAGTGGCCGAAGGCACCGCCGACGGTGCGGTGTTCGGTATCGTCGGGCTCTTGGTCGTGCTGTGTCTGGCCGTCGGCAGTATCTACCGTTGGCCGCTGCTGTTTGCGCATGCCATTACGGTCCTGTTGTATATTCAGCTGGTTGCATTGCGTACCGGCTACGGCTTTGTTTATCTGTGGCCTGACGCGCCGGTAATGGACAATAACCTGGCCATCCTGACACGTGCCGCGCTGGGTGTGGCGGTGATTGGGTATCTGCGCCTGTTGTTACAGGTACGCCGTTTCCCGCGTTACTGGAAGCGACTGATCAGCGCCTGGCAGATTCTGCTGGTGCTGTACGGGCTGGGGCAGATCCTGTTGGGCGGTGTGCTGCTGAACAATGTCCTGAGCTGGTCGATCAGTGGCGTATCGGCCCTGCTCATGTTGCTGGTGACCTGGGCAGGGCACCGCCGCCGCTTGCGCTATAACTGGTTCTGTTATCTGTTCCCTTCGGTACTGGCGCTGCAGATGCTGATACAGACCGGGTTCGTATTCAAGCTGTGGTCATTATCAACCTATGAATACAGCTGGTATTCAATGTCCACCCTGCCGGCAGCGGCCTTTCTGCTTTATACCCTGGTGAGCCAGGTGCAACTGGGGCGACACCGGGAAAAACGCGCGCTGCGGGATATCGATCTGTTGAAACAGACCGAAAGAGAGCGGCTCGAGCATACCGTTGCAGTGCGTACCGGCCAGTTGAACGATGCACTGTCTGCGCAGAGTCATCTGTTGGCGCGTATCAGTCATGATTTGCGCACACCCATGCAAGGTATTCTGGATAGCGCCCGTCGTATAAAAGACAATGAAGAGCACGTGCAGCACATCGAGCGGTCTACCCTCTTGCAGCTGGATCTGATCGATGAGCTGTTGGAGTTTTCGCGCAATGAGCTGCAGCAGATGGAGCTGCTGCTGGCGCCCGGGTATCTGTTTGGGTTCCTGAAGGAGATCGCAGAGATCGGCCGCTTTCTTGCCCAGCGCAACCATAACCAATTTACCTGCGAACTCGCCGACGACTTGCCTCTGCTGGTCAACGCTGATTTCAGGCGGCTACGCCAAATCCTGATAAACCTGTTAGCCAATGCGGCCAAGTTCACTCATGACGGTACTATGAGGCTGTACATCAGTCGCAGTGGTGAGAATGAAAAAGGGCAAGTGCTGCTGAGCTTCACTGTGGAGGATAGCGGTATCGGGATTCCTCCTGCGGAGATCTCCCGGCTGACTGAGCCTTTCCATCGAGCCAGCAATGCCGAAAGACACCAGGGCTCCGGGTTAGGCTTGTACATTGTCCGGCAGATGCTGGCGCGCATGGATAGCCAATTGCAGATCGAGCGTCCCGCCCACGGCGGCAGCCGGTTCGGCTTCACGTTGCAACTGGAGCTGGCGGCGGAGCGCGAGCTGGAGTCGGTCCTGGAGGAAAGCTATCTGCTCGATATGGATGGCGAGGGCAGGCGGATTCTCGTGGTAGACGATACCGACATCAGTCGTGAAATGCTTTATGAGCTGCTATCCGGTTACGGTTATGACGTACAGCTTTGTGCTGGGGTCGACGAGGCGCGGGAATATCTGATGGCGGAGTCGCCGGATATGGTGCTCTGTGACCAATACATGCCGTTATCCAGCGGCTGGGTGCTGCTGGAGTGGATCCGGCAGCATCGACCTGGACTACCCGTGATTCTGCACTCAGCTTCACCGCCCCGTCCTCCCAGGGAGTATGCGCAACTGGTATTTGACGCCTGTGTTCTAAAGCCGGCCCGTACGGACAGGCTGCTGAGCTTGATCGCTGCTACTTTGGGTCAGATGCCTGACAAGAACGTCTGAGTCCGGCAACAGGGCTGCAGCATGCGATGCAGCCGGAACGCATGGAAACATCCACCATCTTTCTCCTTCCCGTCTCGTTGAGCTGACTATATGCCCTTGCGCAAAGGGTTGTGGCCCTTCAGCAAAGGTTTCCTCTCATTTTCTATGGGAAAATCGACAGTATTATGGCGGGCAGGCTGTTTGCTGGCGGGCTGTGTCAGTTTTTTATCGTGCATGAGGGTAGGGACGGGGCAATGGGTAGTTTTGCCGTTCTGCAGGGTTCCCACATTTTGGTAATACATCCGCGGCCGGAGGAACTGCGTGTTTTGCTGAATCGGTTGCAGGCTGCCGGAGTGCATCTGTCCATGGCAACGGCATCTCAGCAAGGGTTGCAGCGTGCCCAGGTCATGGCTCCCCATCTCATCCTGCTCCATGTGCAGATGCCGAAGATGGATGGCTTTGTATTGTGCCGGTTGTTACGCGAGGCTTCCGTTACCCGCGGCACTCCTATCATTTTTATCAGCACGGCCTCGACTGTCGATGAGCGTCTACAGGGCTTTGCCTTGGGGGCGACGGACTACCTGACACAGCCCTTTGTCCCGGAGGAGGTCATGGCACGGATCTGCATCCATCTGGCGCGCAAAGCGAACTCTGTCGAGCGAACGAGAGAGCAAGACAGCCCTGCTCTCCAGGATGCCGATGAAATAATCCTGCACGCGGCCAAGCGCCTTATCAATCAACAACTCGACTCGCCGCCAGCATTGGCTGAGATGGCCCGTTTGGTCGGTACCCATGGGAAGAAGCTGACTGCGATCTTCCGGCGTCATCTGGACATGACCGTATATGCCTATATCCGGGCGGAGCGGCTGCGCAAAAGTCAGGAATTGCTGGCCAACAGTGACGCCAGTATTCAGGACATTGCTGAGCTGATCGGCTTTCGCAGCGGGGCGAATTTTGCCACAGCTTTCCGTCAGCGTACGGGCAAGACCCCCAGTGCCTTTCGCAACCACAGCCGCAGGGTAAAGCACCAGTGACCAGCCAGGCTGCAGCGTTGTGCCAGAAACCAGCACCGAAGGATCGCGTAAGAAAAGGTTTGTCCGCTCTACCAAAGATGCGGGGACGGTATTTTTGGCTTAATAGCAAATTGCCAACAGGCTGACCGCCGGGTCATCAATGACAGAACACGACACTCACGTCTTTTGAGAGGAAAGTATGCATAAGGAAGTCCCCTTCGCTCGTCTGGCGCTTGTAATGTGCCTCGGTATAGCTCCCCTGATGGCCTCTGCTGCGGAGCAAAAAACCGACCTGTTATCGGTTGTCCAGAGTACATTGGAAACCAACCCCGAATTGCGCGCACAACTGGACGCCTTCAATGCGTCGACCGAAGATCGGCGTGAGGTGTTCGGCGGTTATCTGCCGAGCATCGACCTGAGCGCCTCGATGGGGCAGGCCAATCGGGAATTTGATAATCGCGGCAGCTATTCGCGCAATTATGCGGAAGTTTCACTGACGCAGATGCTGTTCGACGGCTTCCGGGTGCGTAACGCCCTGGCCAAGGCCGATCACACCAGCCGGGTGCGCTATTACGAGTTACTCGATGAGGCCGAGACCAAGGCACTGGAAGCCAGTGAAGCCTACTTTGATGTGCTGCGGCACCGTGAGCTGGTTACATTGGCGCAGGATAATCTGGCCAACCACCAGCGTGTACAAGAGCACATCGGCCAGCGCGCCGAGCGCGGCGTCAGCAATCGTGCTGACCTGCAGCAGATCGAGGGCCGTCTGTCGCTGGCGCGTTCCAATCTGATGACCGAGGTGGCCAACCTGCAGAGCGTTACTGCCCGTTATCAGCGCCTGGTCGGCCAATTGCCAGCCAATGAACTACAGCCCTATGACGTACCGGCGACCCGAGTACCGGCGGAGCTGGGTCAAGTGCTCAGAAACGTCTATGCCAACAACCCGGCGCTGTATGCCGCCTTTGAAAATACCGAAGTGACACAGGCCGCGCTGCGCGAAACCAAGTCCAATCGCTACCCGACCCTGGAGCTCGGCCTGCGTCACGGCACATACAAGAACAACAACAGTTTCGATAATCGTAGCGACCCCAGCTCTTATGGTGACGAAAGCATCATTGAATTGCGCGCCCGCTACAACCTGTACCGGGGTGGCAGTGACCGCGCCGCCGAACGCGCTGCTTACCAGCGTATCAACCAGGCTGAAAGCCTGCGCGACAAGGCCTGTGTCGATCTGCGCCAGACCGCGACCATTGCCTACGGTGACGTACTCAACCTGCAGGCGCGCACACCGTCGCTGGACCAGCACCGCACCGCCTCTAATGCAGTGCTGGTTGCCTATCGCGAGCAGTTTGATATTGGCCGTCGCTCCCTGCTCGATGTACTCGATTCCGAAAACGAGGCATTCCAGGCAGAACGCGCCTATGCCAACGGTCAGTATGACCTGCAGATCGCTCGCCTCTACACCCTGCACAGCATGGGTGAGCTGTTGAATACCCTGTCGTTGTCCAGTGAGGCCATCCCGCCCCTGGAAGATCTGCGAGCTACGCCGGCCTATGACCAGGCCAGCCGCTATTGCGAAGTGGTGGCTGGCGGGGTGCTAGATCTCGACCAGTACCTGCAGCCGCAGCAAACTCAACAGGTAGTCAGCCTGAGCGGCGATGCACTGTTTGATGTCGGCAGTGCAGCCCTGCGCCCGGGTACCGAAGCCCGCCTGCAGAATTTGCTGCAACGCGTGCAGGAGCAGGGCGCACTGCGGTCGATCAATATCGTCGGGCATACCGATAGCACGGGCTCGGTCAGCTTGAACCGTGAGTTGTCATTGCAGAGAGCGGTATCAGTGAGGGAGTTTCTGGTTCAGCAAGGTATTGACCGGACGATGATCGCCGTTGCGGGTGCTGGAGCCGATCGTCCGGTAGCCAGTAACCAGACCGCTGAAGGCCGTGCTGAAAATCGTCGGGTTGAGCTGCATATCAACCGCGCCGAATAAGGAACCGGGCTGCGCCGCTGGCGCCGCCCCCGACATCTTTATCCGAAGGTGAACATGGAAGCAGTGCCTGACGATGCTCTGGCCGCCTGCCTGTCGTGGTTGGCTGCCAGGCATGGAAATGCCACCAGTCGCGATGCCATTGTCGATGGTCTTGCGCTGGTGGACGGTCGTCTGTCGCCTTCATTATTTGCCGAAGCAGCAGAACGGGTCGGGCTGATCGCCCGGGTCACCCGTCAGCCGCTGGGCAGGCTCAACCGGATGCTGCTGCCTTGTGTGGTATTGCTCAAGGATAACCGCGCCTGCCTGTTGCAAACGCTCGATCTTCAGGCCGGTACTGTCGATGTCCTGCTGCCAGAGCTGGGGATGCAGCCACAGCAACTGACCTTGCAGGAATTCAACGACAGCTACACCGGCCTGATGATCTACTGTCGGCCGGCCTTTCGCGCCGCCGATGGCGATGTCATTCTGGATGCCGAGGATGACAGCCGCGGGCACTGGTTCTGGAGTGTGGTTCGCACCAACCGGCCGGTATACCGCGACATTCTGCTGGCCGCGTTGTTCATCAACCTGTTTGCGCTGGCCATGCCGCTGTTCGTGATGAACGTGTATGACCGTGTGGTACCCAACCAGGCCACCGACACGCTGTGGGTATTGGCTATCGGTGCTGCCATCGTGGTCTGCGCCGATCTGGTATTGCGCCTGCTACGCAGCTGGTTCGTCGAACTGGCCGCCAGCCGTGCGGATATCAAGTTGTCGGCACGTATCATGCGACGGATTCTGGGCATGCGCCTGGAGCATCGTCCGGCCTCGGTCGGCTCTTTCGCCGCCAACGTGCAATCCTTCGAGTCGGTACGCTCCTTTATCGGTTCAATGACGGTCACCGCCCTGATTGACCTGCCGTTTTTCCTGTTGTTCGTCGTGATCATCATGCTGATTGCCTGGCCGATGGCCATTCCGGTGTTGCTGGGCGCCGTGCTGGTGGTGCTCTACGCGCTGTCGGTACAGGCGAGAATGCGGCAGCTGAGCGAGGTCTCCAGTCAGGCCAGTGCCCAGCGCAACTCGGGACTGATCGAGAGCCTGTCGTCGGTGGAAACACTGAAAAGCTTCAACGCCACCAGCCGCATGCAAGCGCGCTGGGAACAGGCCACCCAGTTTCTCGCCGGTTGCTCCGGCAAGCAGCGGCTGTTGGGCATGTCGGTCGGCGCGCTGGCGTCCTGGGTGCAGCAACTGGTCGCTGTGAGCATGATCATCGTCGGCGTGTACCTGGTGATCGACGGGCAGATCAGCCAGGGCGCCCTGATTGCCGCCTATATGCTGTCGTCCCGGGCGATGGCGCCGATCTCGCAGACCGCCTCGCTGCTGACCCAGTACTACCAGGCCGCGACGGCGCTGGAGTCGGTGGAGCAGATCATGGCCCATGAACAGGAACGCGCACCGGGCAAACAACTTGTCAGCCGTACCCATCTGCGGGGCGAGATCGAGCTGCGCAATGTCAGTTTCAGCTACCCGGATGAGCAGCGCAGCGCGCTGAATGGCATCACTGTGCATATCCGTGCGGGCGAGCGGGTCGGCATTCTCGGTTGTAACGGCTCGGGCAAGACTACCCTGGAGAAGCTCATTCTTGGTCTGTATCGCCCCACCTCCGGGCAGGTATTGATTGATGGTGTGCATCTGGAGCAGATCGACCCGGCCGAGCTGCGGCGCAGCATCGGCTATGTGCCTCAGGAGGTGCAGCTGCTCAGCGGCAGCGTCTACGACAATGTCACCCTGGGGCTGGATCGGCCGAGCACCGAGCGGCTGCATCAGGCGATCCATATTGCCGGTCTGAACACGCTGGTCGGCAACCATGCGGATGGCCTGGCCATGCCGGTGGGTGAGCGGGGTAATCGCTTGTCCGGCGGTCAGCGACAGGCGGTCGCGGTGGCCCGTGCGGTGATGGCAGACAGCAGCATGCTGTTGCTGGATGAGCCGACCAGTGCCATGGACAGCGCACTGGAAAATCACGTCCGCAAGGCGCTGATGCAGTTCAGTCAGGGCCGTACCCTGCTGTTGATTACCCACCGAGTCAGCCTGCTGGACATGGTCGACCGGCTGATTGTGATGGACGCCGGACGGATCATCGCCGATGGCCCCAAGCAGAAGGTATTGCAGGCGCTGGAACAGGGCAGTATCGCGAGGGCAGCGCCATGACCAGCGAACGCAACAGCGCGCCTGCTACCGAGCAGAAGCTCGCCGAGCAACAGGTGTTTGAACAACTTCAACGGCTGGATGCGGTGGGCGCGGTGGGCAAGCCGGGTATCGATCGCCTATTCAAGCCGCTGTTCGCCGCCTTCCGGCGTCAGCCCAGCGACTGGCAGCTTGACGCAGAGCAGAGTATGCAGGACCAGCAGGTACTCCGCGCCCGTGGCCTGCTGTATGTGATTGCGCTGATTTGTCTGGTGCTGGTGGTATGGGCGGCGCTGGCAGAGGTCGATGAAGTGACGCGGGGCGAGGGCAAGGTGATTCCCTCCCAGCAGCTGCAGGTTGTGCAATCGGTTGACGGAGGAGTGGTACAGGAGGTGCTGGTCAGCGAAGGGACCCGGGTGGCGCAGGGCGATGTACTGGTGCGGATCGACCCGACCCGCTTCGTTGCCAGCTTCCAGGAAGGCAGCGTGCGCGCCTTTGCCCTGCGCGCCAAGGTGGCGCGGCTGCACGCACTGATCAACGACCAGCCCTATGGGGCGATCATGGACGACAGCCTCACGCCGGCACAACTGCAAGTGCTGGTGCAGGAGGAAAACTACTACCACGCCAGCATCGGTGAACTGGAGCAGCGACTATCGGTCGCCCGGGAACAGGAAGCCCAGCGTCGTCAGGAATTCAACGAAGCCCAGGCCCGGTTGCGGGCGGCTGAGCAGGCTTACCGCATGTCCAGCCAGGAGCTGAATGTCACCCGGCCGCTGCTGGCTTCCGGGGCCGTCTCGGAGATCGATATCCTGCGCCTGGAGCGGGATCAGGCCGCCGCGGATGGTGAGCGGCGCTCGGCAGCCGCCCGTGCCCGTCAGGCCGAGGCCGGCATCCAGGAAGCCGAGGCGCGACTGGCTGAAGCCAATCTGACCATGCGCAACCAATGGCGTGCCGAGTTGAGCCAGGCCAGCGCGGAACTCAACAGCCTGAGCCAGAACGTCGATGGCCTGGCTGACCGGGTCAAGCATTCGGAAATTCGCTCGCCGGTCAGCGGCACCGTACAGCGATTGCTGTACAACACCATAGGCGGTGTGGTGCAGCCGGGCTCCACGGTGATCGAGATCGTCCCCGCCGATGACCGCCTGCTGGTGGAAGCGAAGATCGCACCCAAGGACATCGCCTTCCTGCGGCCGGGGCTACCCGCGACCATCAAGCTGCACGCCTATGACTTCTCCATTTATGGCGGGGTATCCGCAACCCTGCAGCACATCAGCGCCGACACCATTACCGACGAGCGCGACAACACCTATTACCTGGTGCGGGCCATGACCACTGACAGCGAGTTCATTGAACGCTTGTCGGTCATCCCCGGCATGACCGCACAGCTGGACATCATGACCGGCAAGAAAAGCATTCTGTCGTATCTGCTTAAACCCCTATTGCGCGCCAGGGCCAATGCCCTGAGCGAGCGTTGAAATCTAGTTAACAATTGTCGGCCAAGGCCGCATTGGAATCTGTAATCGAGGTCGTTATGAACACTTTGGCAACCGTGGTAAACCTGACTGGCCGTGCCTGGGCTGTAGCTGCCGATGGTGAACGTCGTGAGATCAAGGTCGGTGATCGCCTACGCGGCGATGAAATGCTGATCACCGAGCCGGGCGCCCGGGTCGATCTCGATTTCGGCGACAACCAGGTCCTGACCTTCCTCGGTGAACAGCAGCAGACCGTAGGCGAGGCGGCTGAGGCGGCCCAGGCCGAGCTGCCACCCTCGACACCACGCCCGGCAGCTGAAGATCGCGGGCAGCCCCAGGCCCAGCCTGCACAGGCAAGCGGCGAGCCGGAAGGCCACAACTTCGTCCAGTTGGTGCGCATCAACGAAATCATCGAAGCCGACGGCATCACGCCACTGACCGTCGCCCGTATCCAGGAAGTGCTGCGCCCGCTGGGGATGAGCCTGCCCGAGCGGGTCTATGAGCTGGACGAGTGGCGGGAGCATCGTGGTGGGGATGAGCGCCATGAAAGCGGCCCGGCAGCCCGCACGCCGGGCCTCACCATCGAATTGCAGGGCGCCGGCCCGGATGGCATCTACAGTGCAGAAGAAATTGGCCCGGACGGTACTGTCTCCGCCGAAGTGACCCTCGACGACCGGGTACGCGAAGGCGATCAGTTGGTGATCAAGGATGGCAAGGGCAATATCCTGCTCGACCGCCCGGTTACTGCCGAAGACCTGCGCGACGGCGTCACCGTCGAAGTACCGGTTGAGCCAGGCGATCGCAACGTCACGGTTGAAGCCACCGTCACCACACCCCAGGGCTTCACCGGCACTGACCGTGATGACAAGCTGGTGGATAACGATGTGCCCGGTGTCAGCGTCGAGCTGCAGGGTGCCGGCCCGGATGGTGTGTACAACGAGGAAGAGATCGGCCCGGACGGTACCGTGCCGGCGGAAGTGACCCTGGACGACAAGGTCGAAATCGGCGACATCCTCAAGGTGACCGACAAGGACGGCAACGTCCTGCTCGAACGTCCGGTCACCCAGGACGATCTGGATAATGGTGTCACCGTTCAGGTGCCGGTAGCGCCGGGCGACACCGAAGTCCCGGTCACCGCCACCA
>LSQX01006197.1_pt1 | contig 17457 bp, 15 predicted proteins | sample 654561 | NCBI WGS metagenome assembly LSQX01 (sample SAMN04489861, study PRJNA283612) | anaerobic digester metagenome | isolation source: 4 biogas reactors fed with cattle manure at either 37C or 55C with and... | place: Denmark: Kongens Lyngby | collected 2014
TGGTAGGGGTAAGGGGGCAACGCCCATGGCATATAAAACACTGACTGGGGGAATGATTACATTACCACTCCCCCAAAATTGCAACCTCTTTCCTACACCCCAGGAGAAAATTTAACCCTTATTCAAAAACACAGAATGTGTATGTAGTGCTTCCACTTCCATCACTCTTTTGTACTCTAACAATACCTTCTTCTTTTAAGCATGCATAATTAAACTCATCTAATAAAAAACTAAAATCATAATAATCCCATATACTAATTACTTCGCCAATGGAGTTTAATAATGTTTTTTTATCAAGGCAATAAATCCTACCATTAGGCGTATCGTAGCCCAATATGGGAAAAGTAATGTTCGTTCCTATACTGTCATCGTTTGTAAATATGCCATCAATTATTTCATTTGTCTGGAAGTCAAAGTGTTTTATCTCATCATCAATTCTAAAAGTCATTATTCCGATTCCGTATCCGTCGATAATCCAGTTATATTTAAGTTTTGACACAAGGTAATCTAAGTTTGAAGAGTTGTACGCAGTTGGAAAGTTGCATGTAAGCCCTAAAGAAGCGGGCAATAATTCGTTTTCGTCTTTATCAATAATCGCAATAACACCTGCGTTATTGCGTGTGATAAACACATCCTTTGAATAAGGTATTATTTCTTTATGCTTATAGTCAAACACTACATTCCCATCATAATCGTATATTGCGGTCGACTGCACTTTGTTTATTGTTCTCTCAACAATAACATAATCGTCGCTGATTCCAACGCGACAATTTTTTGAAAAATCCACATCGGGTACCTTACTTTGCTCAAAAACTATTTTGCCGCTTGCATCAACAGCAAATATGTTTTCAGAAGCATCATCCCAAAGGAGAAGATATTTAGTGCTGATATTAAAGCAAGGTATCAGACCGAATGAAATATTCTCACCGTCGATTCGGGCGTCGTCAAAACTTGCGATTTCATTATATTGATTATCAAAAATTCTGAGGGTATTACTTCCCCCGGAATAGTCATAGTCATAGAAAATACCATTTTGCAGTTGAATATCTGCATAATAGTAGTTGTCCCCACCAACAACAACTTGATAATTAACTTTTATATCAGTTTTAGTTTCTTTGCCCGTTTTATCTACGAGGAAAAATTGTTTACGATATCCACTATAATCATTCTCATGCTCGTCCATTGTCGCAAGCCCATACCCATTAAAAAACCCTATGTAATGTGCAGAATTGATGCTATCAAACCTGCATCCGATGTTTAAATATCCGCCGCAAACGACTGTGCCCTCTTTATCAATAAAGTCGTAAAGTCCTGTCGTATTTTTAATTGCCGCCAAGCCTTCTTGAAACGCGAACGCTTCATAGTATTGAGGTTTGATAATATATTCCCCGCTATTATCAACATATCCCCACAATCCCGTGGTTTTGTCTTTTGCAGCGCAAAGACCTTCCGAGAAAAATTCTGTTTCGCTCCAGTTTTTGTCGAGTTCCTTTACAGATGTTACTACTTTTTCTGTTGGGATTTCAGTTGCATCCGGGTCTGTGTTTGCAGGTGCCTCTGTGTTCGTGCCGCTGTTTGTAGGAGTGTTTACAGCGTTTTTATCTGCACACCCCGATAAGATAATTGTAATCATTAAAATAATGTTTACAATAAGGACCATTGATTTTTTCATAATAATACTTCCTTTCGTATTGTTTTGTACTTGCAGTTCCAAAAGGTAAACCTTTTTAGACTTCTTACTAAACAGTTTTGTAAACGCAAATAGTAGCACTAAATGATGAAATATGCTAATTAATTCAAACAATTAGATAACATATTAAACATTTATAAAGCTAATTCTACTAAGGTTATGCTAATAATTACTTTTTGTAAAAAATGCTTGACAAGCATTGAGGCGTATGGCATTATAATGGTATCTTTAAAGCATATCAAAAGGTTTACTTTTTGATACAGTATTTGTCTTTTCCCGCTTCCGCCTGCTCATTAAGCCGTCTAAAGAAAGTGGATTTACTCATGTTGCACTCAAAAAGCACTTGCTCTAACGATATTCGTTTGCATTGCCAACTGTTTACAATGTTGATGAAATCTTCTGGTGTAGGTTTTTTGGGTCTTCCAAACTTAACCCCTTTGGCTTTTGCGGCTGCAATGCCCTCCGCCTGCCGCTTTTTTATATTTTCCCTTTCACTTTGAGCCACAAAGGACAGTATTTGCAAAACAAGATCGGCTATAAATGTTCCCATCAAATCCTTAGAATTGCGTGTATCTAATAGCGGCATGTCGATTACCGAAATATCAACACCTTTTACTTTGGTAAGGATACGCCATTGGTTTTGAATTTCTTCGTAATTGCGTCCAAGCCTATCAATGCTCAACACATACAGCAAATCGCCGCGGCATAGTCTTTCGACAAGCTGTTTGTAGCAGGTTCTGTTGAAATCTTTGCCGCTTTGTTTGTCTATGAAAATATGTGTTTTGGGAACATTTAGCCTTTGCATTGCTATTATTTGTCTGTCCTCATTTTGGTCGCTGTCTGAAACACGGATGTAACCATAGATTTTCATTCGATTTACCCCCTTTTCTTGAAAAATAACATGAAAGATTAAGAAATAATGCAGCCGCCGAATACCAGCAGGGCGTTGCAAAAGAACAAGTTGGGGAAAAAAGACACTTAGTGTACCCATAAACACCGCCAATACTTGGTGAGAAACATTTATGAAAACAGAAAACAACTGCTAACCACAAATTGCTCTGTGCGGGGGATTTATTCTACCCGCTACCCGCTAAGTTCTAAGCTCTATCCACCTTCCTGGGGTTTCACCCCACTTTTCTTGAAAGAATAAAAGAACAAGTTGGGGGAAAATATTACTTTTGCCTTTCTACCCGCTACCCGCTACCCGCTAAGTTCTAATCTCTAAGCTCTAAGCTCTAAGCTCTATCCATCCCCTTGGGGTTTCACCCAAATCCCATTACTTTTCTTGGAATAAGATGGCAAAGCCGCCCAGTAACAAAAGAACAATAGAGGGGAAAGTAAGTTGTATATGGTATACAAATCAGCTCGCTCCCTCAACCACCGCCAATCCTTGTCTGGCGAGGACCTAAGAAAATAGGCAGCCGCCGAATACCACAAGAGAACTCAATATCGGGGTTCTTTTTTCTATGTAGAAAACACTACACCCCGGACGAACGCCGATGGCAATTCTAAACAATCTGCATTACTACACAACAACAAAATCAATCCGCTAATAACCTAAGAAAACTTCAAACGGGTATTTATGGGGAATTTTTGTAGAAAAGCTAAGACTCTCTCAAACCCCGAGAACTCTGTAAAGGGTTCTTTTTCTATATGTAAAAAACATACCCCAAAAAAATAAGAATATGTCCAATCTGTAAAATATTATGCAATTACAATGTTTTTACTAATACAAGTTGATTCACAGCATAATATATGGTATTATTTAACTGAAAAAGGAGTATTCTTTGCGCTTACAGTATAATTACTTATACAGCACAGTTCGATGTGCAAAGCTATTCACATTTCAATCAAAAACTATAAATGGGGGGAAGAAACATGAAAAAAATCTTCAATACACTTGCGTGTGTGCTAACGCTTATTATGGTGCTTAGCGTAATTACGCCCTTTGCTGTGGCAAAAAGCACAGATGTGCCAGAAAAAACAATTGCATACGACTTTAATTTTGCTGAACTTGCTGCTGGCTCTTTCCACAGCATGGCAATAAAGTCCGATGCAACATTATGGACTTGGGGCTCTAATGATTATGGTCAAGTAGGCTACGGCAAAAGCGGACTAGATCAATACAGCAGTGTGCCTACATTGCTTATGCACAATGTTAAAGCTGTTTCAGCAGGCGATACTCATAGCATGGCATTAAAAACTGACGGTAGCTTGTGGGCGTGGGGCAACAACCTGAACGGTCAACTCGGTATTAGCAGCGACAATACTGGTGTGTTTGTTGGCAACTTTCCTACTCCACAAAAAATCATGGATGATTGTATAGCTATTGCCGCAGGGCATTATCACAGCATGGCTATTAAGGCCGATGGTAGCCTATGGACATGGGGAGATAATTTCTTCGGTCAGCTTGGAAACGGCACTTTTGAAAATAGCATCGTACCGGTTAAGATTATGGAGGGTGCAAAAACCATTGCAGCAGGGAATATGCATAGCATGGTTATTAAAGAGGACAACAGCCTTTGGGCTTGGGGTTTAAATACATATGGTCTGCTTGGGGTTGAAACCGATACGACAGTACATACACCTATAAAAGTTATGGATGATTGCTCTACTATTTCAGCGGGTGTTTCACATAGCATGGCAATTAAAACAGACGGAAGCCTTTGGACTTGGGGTGCAAATGCGAATGGTCAGCTTGGCAACGGCGAAAGCGGACCTGATGCATTCAGCAGAACGCCTATAAAAGTTTTGGAAAAAGTTGCAAACATATCAGCTGGAAACTTTCATAGCATGGCAATAAAAAATGATGGTAGCCTGTGGGTGTGGGGAAAGGATTACGAATTTTACGAGTTCAACGAATATCCGGTACAAAGTAGCATTCCTGAAAAAATAATGGACGATGCTGAAGTGTGTGCGGGAGGCAATGGTCATAACTTGGTAATCAAAACCGATGGCAGTCTTTGGGCATGGGGTTTTAATTGGCTCGGTCAGCTTGGTGATGGTAGTTTATTTGAACGCAACACTCCCATAACGATAATGGAAAATGTGGAAGCTATTGCCGTTGGCGACACTCACAGCATGGCAATTAATGACGATGGTAGCCTATGGGTATGGGGAGATAATTTCTTCGGTCAGCTTGGCATTGAAGGCGTAGCGAGTAGTAAATTTCCAACTATGATTATGGAAGATGTAAAGGCTATCGCAGCAGATGAACATAGCATGGCAATTAAAACCGATGGTAGCCTATGGACATGGGGTTGGAATATCCAAGGACAGCTTGGAAATGGCAACACTGAAGATAGTGATATTCCTATAAAGATAATGGACGATTGCATAGCCGTAGCCGCAGGTGGCAACCATAGCATGGCAATCAAAACCGATGGTAGCCTATGGACATGGGGGGAGAATTACCATGGTGCGCTTGGCAATGGTAGTAACGAAGATAGCTTTGTTCCGATAAAGATAATGGATGATTGCATAGCCATAGCCGCAGGTTTAGGTCATAGTATGGCGCTAAAAACTGATGGCAGTTTGTGGACTTGGGGCTATAATTATTCTGGGCAGCTTGGAAATGACAGTACCGAAAGCAGCAATATTCCAGTAAAAATAATGGAGGATGTAAAAACGATTACTGCTGGCAACGGCCGTAGCATGGCTATAACATCCGATGATAGCTTGTGGGTATGGGGACATAATACTTCTGGTCAATTTGGGAATGTCGATAATAAACTTCCTATTAAAGTTTTGAAAGATGTAAAAGCGATTGCCGCAGGCGGACACCATAGTATGGCAATAAAGACTGACGGTAGTTTGTGGGCTTGGGGAAGTAATGAGCATGGGCAGCTTGGCAACGGTAGCTTTGAATTTAGCAACACACCTATAGAAATAATGCAGGATGTTGTTTCTATAGCCGCAAGTAGTTGGCATAACTTGGCGATAAATGAGGACGGGAGCTTATTCGGTTGGGGCTACAATGAGGATAGTCAGCTTGGAGACGGTTGTATGGGTTTTCGAGATGAACCTACACACATAATGGATTTAATAGTTCCTATTGAGATAGGTGATGTAAACTCTGACAGGGTTGTTAATACAGGCGATGCTGTAATGATATTGCGTGCGATTGTTAGTGATGATATTGCGCTTAACGACCGTCAAATATTAGCCGCAGATTTCAATGCAGACGATGAGGTAAACACTGGCGATGCCACGGCAATACTTTCATACATAGTAAGATAGTTTTTTCATGCAATACCTGGTTCGCCCCTGCATATTAGTTTGTAGGGGCAATGCCCTTGTTTGCTAGAAACTCCTTTTTGAATTTGGTATCTGATAGTCAAACCCCTACTGCAAATAAGTTTTTGTACCCTTATCTGATATCTTATGAAAACGATTGTTTGCGATGCAAGGTCAAATGTAACGCATGGCATTGACAGCGGAAACTTTGTAACACAAGTGCCTGCAGAGTTTCTGGCACAAGGGCGTGTTTGCATTTACAATGAAGAGGTTAAAATGTATATAGTTGAGTAGTATTCCTACTTGAAATGTTTTGAATCTAACGCCTTGCCCCAGCAGGGCGTTTTTCATACAAAAAGCCACGCAAAAGCTGCAGAAAACACACAAGCCCCAATAAACATCGCAGAAATCTTCATCTTATACTTTAAAATCTTAGAGTTATCCACAAGAATATTAGTATCCACAATAAAATAATCCGAAACCGCAAACATCGCAAGATAGAAAAATACAACAGAAAAAATTGGCATGGAATCCACAGCAACCGTAGCAAAGGGCATTTTGGCTATACCGTCAGACACAATCAACACCGCATCCATAGTAGTATTTGCTACAAAAACAAATGGAAAAGCTAAGGTTTCGCTCACAAAGCCCACAAGCGTTCCAATAAATGCCGCAATCAGAGAAACCGACGATATTGGAATCGCAATTATATTCGTGATAATGCTATAAACTTGAACACTCTTGAAAAAATACGCAGAGATAGGAAATGTACAAAGCGTTGCACTAACCGTTGAAAGTATAGTTGTTGAAAGTTTTCTGTCCAAAAAGGGAGCAAGAAGCGCTTGCAGGGGGTTGGTTAACAGCAATAAACCTAACACAGCAAAGAATGACAGCAACAACCCAACGCTGAAAATTTGAAAAGGATTTATAAATAGCATTAGAATTAAAGACGCAGAAAGCGAGGTTAGCGTATCGTTTCGCCTTGTAAAAACATCTGCGGAAAAAATGAATAGCGACATTATCTGTGAGCGAACCAACGAGGGCGGAAAGCCTGCAACTGCCGTATAAACAACCAAAAATACTGTCAAAATAGAGTATTTTACGAGCGGTGGAAGCCGTTTCAAAACCAACATTAAAACCCAAGCGAAAATCGCAATATGCAGTCCCGACAAAGCAAACAAGTGTGCAATTCCAGAATTTCTAATGTTAGAAAGCGTATCGTAGTCGATTTCGGAGGATGCCTTGGCGAGCAAAATCAAGGAAATAATATTTGAGTTTGCACCGAATAAGTCTTCGAGTTTATCTTGAAGTGTTTTGCGTATTCCCTTGAAAAAACCGTTGAGAGTTTTTGTGTGTCCTACAACCTCGATTTCACCGCTATTTGCTGTTGCTGTTGCAAAGTAGTTTACTGAGCAATGCCTTAGTCGCATATCGATATTCGGATTGTTAGCCACGAAGTTCAGAAGCATCCTGCCCTTAACTATCGTATCAATTTCAAAATTGTTGTTCACTACAATATAAAGTTTTTTGCTTATTTTTGAGCCGTTAAGCGAAACATTATCAAGCTCTATGTATTCGGTAGAGGATTCACAAATCGTACCCGATACCGAATACATAGCATTCTCGAATTTAGGGGGATAATTTATGCTTGCGAGTGCAAAGCCTATGAGAAAAGCGAAAGAAATCAGAGCAAAAGTTCTAACTTTTCGAACAAATGTGAATATTAAGAAAGCAATTACAGCAATTATGACAGCAAAATATGAAAGAAAGCTACTATTTAAGGTATACTTTATGAAAGCAGCACCCAAACCCAAGCCTAATGCAAAAAGGAATATTGGGCGGAAGTTTACTCTTTCTTGAAAAACGACACTTTCGTTCGAATCCGTTTTCCTCTCTTTGGTTTTTACCTGCTTAGCTTTCAATGCGCGTCAATACGTCTTCATCCATTCTTTTTTCTGCGCAAGAAAAAGCGAAACGAACTCCTTTGAACTCGGTAAATGCTCGGTATCATAATGAGCAAACAGAGTATTGAAGTTTGAGTTGCTCACCTCATTAAAACACTTTTTAACGAAATAAGTAAGGTTTTTTTGAATCGCTTTACTTGAAACCCCAAACTCATCAGCAAGCTCAATATAGATTTCTGTCATGGTGTGAAACAGAAAATCTTCATGTGCATAGTTAGACAATATGAACACCATGTATTGAAATCCCAAATATTTCTCGTCAAGGTCGTACGCTTGCAAGGTTTTTGTTATTCTTTCAGCAAGGTGCATCGGTTTACTTTCCTCCTTGGTTTTGGTATATATTACTATAATATATTCTAAAATGCAAGCACTTTTTGTCGAATAATATTTAAAATGAAATATTATTCAAAAAAGCTGTTTAAAAGATAATATAATTACCTAAATAATATACGATTACCATACTTGCTTATAAACTTTTGCTGTGGTATAATTTCTTGGTTATGTAAATTAACGCAAGTTAAACAGGAGGATTTCCTATGGAAATATTAAACACAATTTTGAATATTGCTTTGGTGGTTTTAGCCATCGGTTTGATTATCGTCGTATTAGCTCAAAAAAGCAAAAGCGGCGGTTTGGGTTCAGCTTTCGGTGGTGAATCGGCTGCGTTTACTTCAAGGGGCAAGGCTGCAAGTCGTGAGGTTAAACTTCAGAAGCTAACGGTAATTTTAGCTATTCTCGTAGGTGTTTTCGCTATAGCAATTTTGATTTTATCAAACTTCCTCGGCGATACAACCGAAACTACATCATTTATCGGCAAATTACTAGTTAAATAAGGTATTCTTCGTACTGTGATTTACAAACGCTTAGAAATAAGCGTTTATTTATATATGGGGGTATAAATGAATATTTTAAGTGCAATAATCCTCGGTTTGGTTCAAGGAGTGGCAGAATTTCTGCCCATATCAAGCTCGGGTCATCTGTTCATTTTACAGCAGGCTTTTGGAATACAAGAGGGTGGAATTTTCTTTTCGATTATGCTGCACATCGGAACGCTTATTGCCGTATGTATCGTGTATCGCAAAACCTTGCTCGACTTAATAAAGCACCCTTTTCAGAAAAAAACCTACTTGCTCGTAGCTTCGACCGCAGTTACGGTTGCAATCTATCTGCTATTCAAAAAGTTTTTTGACGATGCAATGGAAACAGGCTCATTGATTGGCATTTCGTTTCTGTTCACCTCCGTAATTCTGTTGATTTCTGATGCTATCTCCGCTCATGCCGATAAAAAAGGCGAAGAATACGATTTGAAAGCTATGAAATATCCTTCCGCAATAGGTATAGGCTTTATGCAAGGAATAGGGGTGTTGCCGGGAGTATCGCGCTCGGGTGCTACGATTGCAGGTGCAAAAATTTTAGGGTTAAAGCGTGAAGATGCAGCGGAGTATTCTTTCCTGCTATCTATTCCTGCAATTATTGGAGGGTTCGTAACTGAAATTCCTGATGTGTTTGAAGCAGGGCTGTCAAACGTTCCATGGTTAGAGGTGATTATCGGAATGCTCGTGGCTTTTGTTTCGGGCTATTTTGCTATTCGCTTAATGATTAAGTTAATAACCACGAAAAAACTGTGGGGATTTTCAATATACACCGCAATTCTTGGTGTGTTTATAATCCTTGACATGAACGTGTTTCACTTGATTTTTAAGTAACAAACGCAAGGACTCGTGTATTTGTACTAAAATTTTGATTTGACAGCATACTAAAAATGCAAAAACGCTTGCACAGTATGAAAAATTATGGTATTATACTGATATTATGATGAGACTGTGTTATTGTTGTTGAAGAGTGGGCGTTTTCCCGCTCTTTAATTATGAAAGGCTACATCTTAATAAATAAGGAGATAATGCTTGAAAATTACAGAAATTGTTAGCGAGCTTATTAGTGCTAAGGTAATAGAACTGGGATATTCGGTTTATGAAGTTGAATATCAAAAACAGCCTGAGGGGCATGTGCTAACCATTTATATCGACTCTGAAAAGGGCATTACATTGGAGGATTGCGAAAAAACAAGCCGTGCAATAGAACCCCTGTTAGACGAGGCAGACCCTATCAGCTCGGCTTATTACCTAAGCGTTTCGTCAATAGGTATTGACCGACCGTTAAAAATTGATGCAGATTTTCAACGCAATATCGGCAAAGAGATTGATGTTAAGCTGTATTCTCCACAGGATGGCAAAAAGATGTATAGCGGAAAGCTTGAATCTTTCGATAAGGATTCGTTTTCTTTACTGATTGTTGAAGGGAAAAAGGAAAAGCAAGTAACGATTGGTAGAAAAGATGCAGCGCATATATCTCCACATATAGATTTTAATAAATTAGGGGTGTAAAATGAAAACCGATATAATCAATGCAATAAATGAGCTTGAAAAGCAAAAGGGCATCAGCAAGGATTCCCTTCTATCGGCGGTTGAGGCTGCCATGGTTTCTGCGTACAAGCGCGCTTATGGAATTAACGCAAACGTTCGTGTTACTATTGACAGCGAAACGGGCGAGATTCAGCTATTTTCCGTACGCCGTGTGGTAGAGGTAGTTGACCCGGAGAACAAAAACATTGAGATCTCTTTGGAAGCGGCACGCGAAATCAACAGCAAGTACCAAGAAGGCGACTATGCCGAGGAAGAAATTTTTCCGAAGGATTTTGGTCGCATTGCCGCAACAGCAGCCAAGCAAATCATAGTTCAGCGCATAAGAGAAGCCGAGCGTGGAATTATCTTTGACGAGTATTCAGAAAAAGAAAACGAAGCCGTAACTGCAATCGTAAGCCACATCGAGAAAAACGGCGTAATAGTTGAGCTTGGAAAAACAGAGGGCATTATTCCCACAAACGAAATGATGCCAAACGAATCTTACACCAAGAACAAGCGAATCAAGGTTTATTTGATGGAAGTCAGAAAGACGAACAAGAATCCCCAAATATTGGTTTCAAGAACGCATTCGGGGCTGGTTAAACGCTTATTTGAGATGGAAGTGCCGGAGATTCAATCAGGGGTTGTGCACATTAAAGCGGTCGCAAGAGATGCAGGCTCAAGGTCGAAAATCGCTGTAACATCGAACAATCCGCAGGTTGACCCTGTTGGCGCTTGCGTAGGACAGCGTGGAATACGTGTTGAAAACATCGTATCCGAACTAAATAACGAAAAAATTGATATAATAGAGTGGGATAGCGACCCGGTCGTTTTCATTGCAAAGGCACTAAGCCCTGCAAAGGTAAAGCTCGTTTACATAAACGAAACCGAGAAGGCTGCGAGGGTAGTCGTAGCAGACGACCAACTTTCGCTTGCAATCGGAAAGGGCGGACAAAACGCATACTTGGCTGCAAAACTTACAGGCTGGAAAATCGACATTAAAAAGTCTTCCGAAGCCGAAGAGATGGATTTAAGCGCACCGAATATGCAACCGCGTGAAGAAACAACATTTGAGGATTTGAAGCGAGCTTTCGAGGAGAATCAATGAAGCAGAAAAAAATTCCTCAGCGTATGTGCGTTGCGTGCAGACAGATGTTTGACAAAAAAGACTTGCTACGCATAGTAAAAAAGCCCGACAATACCGTAGAAATCGACCATGTAGGCAAGGTATCGGGCAGAGGCGCATACGTCTGTAAAAATGCTGAATGTGTAGAAAAAGCAATCAAGCATAAGGGAATTGACCGTGCTTTAGGCATACAAACAGGTGAAGAGGTTCACAAAATTATTAGGGAGGAAATTGTTTGAACAACAAAATCCATGCTGCATTAGGCTTTGCAATAAAATCTGGTAAAATGGTTTCTGGGGAATTTGCTGTAAACAAAGCGGTTACCGCAAAGAAAGTTTTTTTGATTGTTGTCGATACGCAGGCGAGCGAGCGCACAAAAAAACGCTGGAAGGACGCAGGTGCACACTATGGAATCGAATATGTCGAAATAGAAGGTGCAACACAGATAGTAGGTCAAGACAATAAAATTGTTATTGCAATTACAGGAAAAGAATTTTCTGATATGATATTAAAAGAATTATGTATTGTTTCAAACAATGATACTATATATATGCACAAAAACGAACACGGAGGTGTTTATTAAATGGCAACAGAGAAACCATTGGACGTTGCAAAAAGGTACGAAGAGTCGGCAAAGAATTTGATTGAGCGCATTAACAAGATGCAATCAATTGTTGAGCATTCCATAGTGAATGCAAAACGCGTTGCCGACAACCTAAAAGCAAAAGAAATAGAAGCGGAAAACGAAGCAAAGAGGCGTGAAATTGAGCAAAGAAGATTAGAAGCGCTTGAAAGCACAAGCAATGCTTATATTTCTGATGCAGAAGAGGAAAAAGTTGAAGTCCAAGAACCGATAACAGAAGAGCATATCGAGCCGGAGATTATTGAAGAAGTGATTGTTGCTGAGCCAAAGGTTGAACAATCTAAGCCCAAGCCTGCACCTGTTCAGCAGGCACAAGCCCCTCAATGGCAAAATAAAAGAGAGCCAAAGACCGATAGACCTCCCCGCACTAATCAAGAGAGAGCGCCTAAAACGCAGACTGCTACTCCCCCTTATCAAAAGCCAAGGGATACAGATAGCAAGTTCACGCCGAGAACTGGGGACAAACCAAGCAAGCCCGGGCTTGCTCGTTCTGCTCCTCCTGCTCCTCATGCAAAGGAAAAGGTAAGCAATTACGACCCGAATAAGAGCGCATATACTCGCTCATACGATGCTGAAAAACATGCAAAAAACAAAAAGGCACAGATTAGGGAAGCGGCTCCTGAAATAGTATTCGATGATGATGCACGCATGGGCAACCGCAGGAAAGCAAGAAGGCAACAGGCTCCCCGTCATAAGCCAGAACCTGTTGTAATCGAAAAAGCAGTTCTCACTGCCGAGTTTACCTCGATAAAAGACCTTGCAGAGAAGCTGGGCAAGCCTGCTTCCGATATAATTAAGCGTCTTTTCGGCTTGGGAATTTTAGCTACGATAAACCAAGAAATCGACTTCGATACTTGTGAAGTAATTGCAGCTGACTACAATATCGAATTAGAGCTTAGAGTTGCAAAAACGCATGAAGAAGTGCTAATAGAAAGTGCAGACGAAGACACAGATGAAAGCCTGTTGATGACAAGACCTCCCATTGTTACGATAATGGGTCATGTTGACCACGGCAAAACCTCTCTGTTAGATGCTATCAGAAAGAGTGCAGTTACAGAGGGCGAGGCAGGCGGAATTACACAGCACATTGGCGCATATACGGTTTCGTGCAACGGCAAGCCTATCACATTTATTGATACTCCCGGGCATGAGGCGTTTACCTCGATGCGTGCCCGTGGCGCTCAAGTAACCGACGTTGTAATTTTAGTAGTTGCCGCAGACGATGGCATTATGCCCCAAACTGTAGAAGCTATTAACCATGCAAAGGCGGCAGGAGTTCCAATTATCGTTGCGATAAACAAGATTGATAAGGAAACAGCAAACCCCGACCGAATAAAGCAACAGCTAACCGAGCATAACCTTGTTGTTGAAGATTACGGCGGAGAAACAATTTGCGTAGATGTTTCTGCTAAGAAACGCATGGGGCTTGATTCGTTGCTTGAAATGGTTATTTTGCAGGCGGATGTTCTTGAATTAAAGGCGAATCCAAATCGCTTAGCAAAGGGCACAATAATCGAAGCAGAATTGCACAAGGGCAAAGGTCCAGTTGCGACTGTACTCGTTCAAAACGGAACTTTGCGTATAGGCGATACAATAGTAGCAGGTACGGCATACGGACGAGTTCGTGCAATGATGGACGACAAGGGCAGACGAGTTGAGGAAGCAGGTCCAAGCATACCTGTTCAGGTATTAGGATTTTCCGAAGTACCGTCCGCAGGAGATATTCTGAATGTTGCAGAAATCGACAAGCTCTCTCGCCAAGTAGCAGAAGAGCGTAAGGATAAGCAAAAGGCGGAACAGCTAAAACAGATGAGCAAGGTTTCGTTAGACGACCTGTTTACACAAATTTCCGAGGGTCAAGTTAAAGACCTAAACATTATTGTTAAGGCAGACGTACAAGGCTCTGTTGAAGCGGTAAAGCAAGCGTTAGAAAAACTCTCAACCGAAGAAGTGCGTGTAAGATGTATACATGGCGGAGTTGGTGCAATTACAAACACAGACATAATTTTTGCCTCTGCTTCAAATGCTATAGTTATTGGCTTTAATGTTCGTCCTGATGCAGGTGCTAAGCTGGCTGCAGAGCGTGAAAGCGTTGATATGCGCCTATACAGGGTAATCTATGGTGCAATCGAAGATGTGCAAAAGGCAATGCTTGGTATGTTCGAACCCGAATACAAAGAGGTTGAATTGGGTAGCATTTCCGTTCGTGATACGTTCAAGGTTTCAGGAATCGGCACTATTGTAGGCGGCTACGTGCAGGGCGGCAAGGTAACGAGGAACTCACAGGTTCGTATAGTTCGTGATGGAATAGTTATTCACGAGGGCAAAATATCTTCACTCAAACGCTTTAAGGACGATGTTCGTGAAGTCGCAACGGGTTATGAGTGCGGCATAGGCATCGAAGACTTTAATGATATTCAAGAAGGCGACATAATAGAAGCCTTTATTATGGAAGAAGTTAAGAGAACGAGCATTTAAGCGAAATAAGTATTTGGAGGGCGTATGGCTGTAAATCGGCTGGATAGGATAAATGAAGAGGTTAAAAAACAGCTTTCGGACATTATTCGAGATGTTAAAGACCCCAGAGTTAGCATAATGGCTACCATAGTTTCTGTTAGCGTAACGAACGATTATAAGTCCGCAAAGGTGCGTGTAAGCGTTTACGACACAGATCAAAAAGTACGAACAGATACAATAGATGCCTTGAATAATGCAGCAGGCTTTATATCAAGGGAGCTAGGGAACCGCATGAAGATTCGCCGCTTGCCCCAAATAACATTTTCGCTCGATAGCTCGATTGAGTACAGCGTTCATATTGGGGAAATACTAAGCAGGTTAAACATACCTAAAGACGACGATTGATGGGTAACAGGAGGGGACAATGCTAAAAAATTATGAAGGAATAAACGCAATCTCAGAGTTTTTAAAGCAGAACGATGGGTACGCTATAATAATTCATATTTCTCCAGATGGCGATTCCATTGGTTCTGGCTTGGCGCTTTATTCTGCATTGAAACTTATGGACAAGCAGTGCACTATTGTTTGCCAAGATAGGATTCCACAAACGTATTCGTTTTTGCAATACGCAAACGAAATCATCACACCCGATAAAGCCCAAAAATTTGAAACCGCAATAGCTGTCGATTGTGCTGATGTTTCACGACTTGGCGCTGCAAATAAGATTTTCGAAGGTGCTAAAAACACATTATCAATAGACCATCATGGCACTAATTCTATGTTTGCAATGCATAATGAGGTTCACCCTTATTGTGCTGCAACAGGCGAGATAATTTTTGAGCTTGTAAAGACCATGTTAGGCTTCATTTCCTCACAAATAGCCGATTGCTTATATACTGCCATAATGACGGATACGGGGAACTTTTCGTTTTCAAACACAAACTCAAATACATTCGAGGTTGCGGCGGCGCTAATGCGTTTCGGAGCGAATCCTTCCGAGTTGAACACTCTCGTATATAGGAATGTTCCGATTGCAAAAACAAAACTGTTAGGCTTTGCGCTATCAACCTTCGAGTTAAAACACAATGAAAAGATTGGAATTTCAGTTGTAACTCAACAGGATTTGCAGAGATACAATGCAAAAGGTGATGATGCTGAAGGTATAATTGACCATATTCGTGATATCGAATCGGTAGAAATTGCGATTTTTATGCGTGAGTGTCAAGACGGTTCATACAAGGTTGGACTGCGTAGCAAGGGAAATAATGATGTTGCGGCTTTAGCTCAAAACTTTGGCGGAGGTGGACACGTTCACGCCGCTGGTGTAAAAACCGACCTACCTTTTGAATCGCTTTACGATATGATTGTTTCTGCCGCTATTGACACGCTCGAAGCATAATGTTCGACGGAGTTATAAATATTCTAAAACCGCCTGGAATGACGTCCTCAAATGTTGTGCAGGATGTCAGAAGGGCTTTATCTATAAAAAGGGTGGGGCATACAGGCACTTTAGACCCAGGTGCTTGCGGTGTTTTGCCTATTTTAGTTGGCAGAGCTACAAGGCTATTCGATTACTTGGTTGACAAGGACAAGGAATACATTGCAGAGTTCACTTTCGGAGTTGAAACCGATACATTGGATTCCTACGGCACAATCACCGAGCAAAAGGAAGCAGATGTATTATTATCAGATTTAGAGCAAGCAAAAAACAAATTCATAGGCAAGATTTCACAACTTGCGCCCATGTATTCGGCTGTGAACGTAGATGGCGAAAGGCTTTACAAGGCTGCACGAAAAGGAATAGTTGTAGAGCGCACTCCTCGGAAAGCGAATATTCACTATATAGATATAATCAAACAAACAGATAAGAATCGCTTTTTGTTGCAAATAGGCTGTTCAAGAGGCACATATATCAGAACGCTTTGCCAAGATATTGCTCATGAGTTAGGCACCTTCGGTTATTTATCTTTTTTGGAAAGAACGCAATCCGGCGATTTCACAATCGAAAACGCAATCTCAATAGCCGAACTAAACGAAGCCGTTATGAACAACGAACTTGAAGCACACATAACAAATGTCGATGAAGCACTACGCTTTTTAGGTGAGATACGGCTTGAAAACAACGAAAGAGCACTTCACCTGCTTACAAATGGAGCGAGCATAGCGTATAATGGTTGCGAGGAAAACGCATTGGGATTGGTTTACTATGATGATACATTTTTAGGAATAGGCGAGATAAAATATGGTGAACTGCATATAAAAACTCAATTTTCCGAGGGATAAGGTAATGAACGTACAAGCGAACACAAAAAACAGCGTGGTGGCATTAGGCTTTTTTGATGGAGTGCATTTAGGGCATGTGCAGTTAATAAAAAGAACCTTGGAGTTAAGCGAAAAAGCGCAATCCCAACCAATCGTTTATACATTTTTAAATCACCCCATGAGCATATACGCAAAAAACGATAAGCCGCGCTTGCTATTATCAAATGAAGAGCGTTTCGAAGCAATAAAAGTAAACGGAATTTCTAATATAGTAGCAGATAATTTTGACGAAAAGCTATGTTCAACACCGCCACTTGATTTTATACTCGAATTAAAAAACAGGCTCAACTTCAAAACCGTAGTGGTTGGCTTTAACTACACCTTTGGAAAGGTCGGAGCGGGCAACACCGAAATGCTTGTTGAGATTGGCAAACAGTACGATTTTCAAGTAGAAAAAATCGCACCAGTTGTGTTTATGGGCGAAACCGTTTCAAGCACAAGAATCAGAAACGCAATAGAAAGCGGCGGAATAGAAGCAGCAAACAAAATGCTGATAAATCCGTATAAAATCTATGGCTTGGTTATTCAAAACAGACAAGTTGGTAGGCGGCTTGGCTATCCAACGGCCAATATCGTTGACATAGGGGACAAGGTAATTCCAAAGTTCGGAGTATATG
>LSQX01387057.1_pt1 | contig 17455 bp, 16 predicted proteins | sample 654561 | NCBI WGS metagenome assembly LSQX01 (sample SAMN04489861, study PRJNA283612) | anaerobic digester metagenome | isolation source: 4 biogas reactors fed with cattle manure at either 37C or 55C with and... | place: Denmark: Kongens Lyngby | collected 2014
GATGTACCCCTCCAGGAAACGATTTATAGCTCATCAACGCTCCTGTGACTCACCTTGGGCAAGCCTTTATAATTATTTTGAAATCCACATAAAATAAATAAGCATATTGGGCAAGCTATTTTTTTGGTTTTGGATTTTTCCATGCTGTAAAATAGACCTTATTGGTATTGTAATCTGTTATGGGTGAGTGGGTTATAAATAATATAAATGGGTGATGCCTGCAGGTGAATTCTCATTGGATTTGGGAGGGTAAGCTCCACCCTGAAACCTGAAACCTGAAATCTCCTTCTTTGTGCACACTCATTAGGGAAATTGCTGCAGATAAAAATATGTAACCATTTGGGAACATGGGCTTTAGCCGGTTGGTTCGCTCGCCTCGTATCCCCTGGCTTTTAGCCGGGTGTTTCACCGACTTCAGTCGGTTTTAATTCCTTAATCATCAGTATTTTACGCGTACTCTTAAATTAGGCTCAGAGGACAAATATTTATTATGTTTTTGTATTTTATGCTAAATAAAGAGTAATTCTTTGATTTAAAAACCGGTTAGAACCGGCGAACCAACCGGCTAAAGCCCATGTTCCCAAATGGTTACGATTTTCCTTACCCCTGCGCCTAACCCTGACCCCTGCGGCAGAATGTCACGCCCCAGTCCACTGTTCCCTGTTAACCACCCTTGTCTCTCCCTTGTCTCACCCTTGTCGAGACAANNAAGGGAGAGACAAGGGTGGTTAATGAGCAAGGCTTGTATCCCCTGAACTTTAGCCAGGGGATACAAACTGGAGTAAAATAACTCCGATGTAAGAGGGTGGTGGGGAAAGTCAATAACTGGTTACACCTTGTTTAAAAAACGAAGGGATGTTATGTGTAAAAATAATAATAAAAAAGGCTTGACAAAAAAAAGCCTTATGATTTGTTTGAGTCAGATTTAGATTGCTTCATTAAAAAGTGTGGCTATATTATATTGTGTTTAGCGGGAGCGTGCGTGCTTAACAGCTTGTTTTGTTCAGGTGAGTACCGAATAAAGAAAAGAGGTTGCACCTTGCTCTTGGAAGAAATTTTAACATTCTAAATAAGGAGAATAGGAATGAAAAAATTTGTATTTTTAGCAGTAATTACGGTTTTGGCTTGCGGCGGCTTGTTCGGTGCTTATATTGTGAGACTGTCTATCAACGGTCCTGTGTCAACTTCAATATATATCGATGGTAACCCAATACTTGAAAACGGTACCGAATTAAAAACAGTATTCCCTTACTTGGAAATCAGTAAACCAACAAAATCGGATCATTATGGAGTTTGGACACTTGGTCCAGTGGGTTTATTGGATTGGGAATGGCAACCGGAAAGTTTTACAATTAATTCAAGCTCGAATTTTATGGAATATAGTGAGGGTGATTATCTCTTAGTGATGGGTTTCAATGCAGGGCTCCTGAAGAACCCACTGTTCCTGTAGAGCTCAGCAGCTTTACCGCCACCATTTCGGCTCGAAATAATGTTTTGCTCACTTGGATCACCCAATCCGAGACCGACATGTTAGGCTACTACGTCTATCGCGCAACAGTTATTGATGGTACCGATGCACAGATGGTGAGCCCCTTGATTCAATCTACAAACAGCTCACAGCAGCAGACCTATGTCTTTGAAGACACCGAGCTCTTCGAATCCGGACTTTATTACTACTGGCTGCAGGCTAACGATCTGGACGGCAGTTTCAGCTTCCACGGTCCCGTGAGTGTGCTTTACGGCAGCTCAGGAGATCAGCCCACTCCGGATATTCCTTTGATCACCCAGCTTAATAGCGCCTATCCCAACCCCTTCAACCCGACGGTGTTCATCCCCTTCAGTCTGGCAGAAGCTGGCGCCGTGAGCTTTAAGATCTATAACAACCGTGGTCAGATGGTGAAACAATTTGACTTGGGCGTGAAAACCGCTGGACAACATCGCATCAGCTGGGATGGAACTGGCTATAACGGCAAGACCCTTGCCAATGGTGTGTATACAATCATGATGACCACCCAAAACAAAGCCTATCAGAGCAAGGCAGTCTTGCTTAAATAACAATCAATTTTACTTGATATTGATAAAAAGCCCGGAGTTCAAAAACCGGGCTTTTTTTTGCCTTGAAAATTATCCAAAAATGCAGGGGACAATGCTTTTTGGGTGAGAAATAGGTTGACAGAATATGGCAATATGACGGGGGTGGAATGAAATAGAAAATAAAAGAGGAATAATGGCGCGTCTTTTTAGCAAAGACTATCACGTGCAATCAGCCACCTGGTATTTCAATCAGGCCATCATCGTGTTGAGCGATGGGGATTTGGAATACTGGCGCTCTGTGGATGAAAACGGATTGTCTCACCTCAGATTCTTTCCCACGCCGGAGGTAAAACGTCACTTTAGCGAGCACGTGGATGTGGTGTATGATCCATCCCAAGAGCAGATTGTGGCGCATAACTGTTCTGAATGTGGGGATTCGCCAAGTTGCCGCCATTACCTCTCTGTATTGCGCTATGCCTATCATCATCTCAGCACTGATATCCTGGATACTCCGGCGGTGGAAACCAACCTAAAGGAAGATCTGCGCATGAGCGAGGATTGGGCAGCCATTTTGGCAGAAGCTTCCCTGGAAATAGAGGGGCTGTACAATCCCAAAATGCCCACCGTGAGGTTTTATTATTCCCGCTTTGCACAGATAGATATTCCACAATTGATAAAGCATATACAGGGCAGTGGACAGGAGGTGGAATATGACAAAGATGTGTATCAGCGTAATATACAGGCTTTCAGCAATCCGCGCCTGAGCTTTTTGGAATGGCTGTATGCAAACAGGGCGGCACAAAGCACAAAGTATGGCTATATCTCCCTCAATAAAAGCTTTCTGAGCCTGGTGTTTGATCGTTTGGGATTGTGTGGGGATTTTGTGCGCATCAAAGAAACCGGCGATCCTTTGCAGATACATCACAAGCCATATCCGCTCAGCCTGCGCATCGAGCCAGTGGGCAAAAACAGCTATGTGATGAGGCCGGTGATTGTGGATGAGATTTCCACTTGGGCGGTGGGCTATCCCACGTGGCTGCTGCTGCAAAACCAGGCATATCCTGTGTGGCTGCCTCTGACCGATGAGAAAATCCGGCAACTGATGGATAACCAACTGATCCTGAGCCTCAAAGACCTGGTTTACTATCGCACTGTGGTGTATCACGAATTGCGGCGTCATGATATCTATCTGGATTTTGACGAGCAGATACAACTGCCCTACATCGTGGATGAGGAGCCCAGAATCAGCCTGGAACTGAAGAAAATGGGAGAGATGGTGATCATGGAGGGGTGGCTGCGCTATCCTGCAGGTGAAGAGGTGCCGCTCTCTGTGACGCGCTTCAATAGCTCCCTGGTGCGCAGCGATTTTCAGAAAGATGACGAAAGTGGCAACGGCTGGTTTTATCTTGCCCCCGCTGTTTTTGAGCGCACCCAGGAATTGATGTCCAGATTTCCCCAGGCAGATAGAAGCCGGGTGGAGGAATTTTCACAGATCGCTTTTGAGGGTGATACGGCAATCATGGACCTGCGGCAAAAACTGGTAAAGATGGATGATGCGGATTGGGATGTGTTGGTATCAGAGGAGCTGAGCGAGCTCTTTATCCAAAAGATAGTGTTGAATGTGGAGATAAGCGCCACCCGCAACGAAGAGATAGATTGGTTTACATACGACGTACGCTATAGCTATCGAGATTTCAGCTTTACGCATGAGGAACTAAGGAAGTTTTTCCAATCCGGTCAGGATTATCTGCACACGCAGGAGGGGCGCACACTGTTTATCAGCAATCCGGAAATCTTCCATGAGATGGAGCACATCATCTCCCGCAGCGAGGCATACAAGGATTCCGTGTATCGGGCCAGGATGAGCGAACTGCCATATCTGCACAAGCTGTTAAAAGACCGTCCTGCCATCCGCATGATGCAGGATAGCTGGCTGAATCAGATGGCGATAGATTTGCAAAGACGCAGCCTGGAGGTGGTCACACCGCTACCGATAAACCTGCAAAGCGTGTTGCGCAGCTATCAGAAAGCAGGCGTGGCATGGCTGCAGATGCTGCAACATTATGGGCTGAATGGCATCCTGGCGGATGAGATGGGGCTGGGCAAGACCATTCAGGCGCTCAGCGTGCTGATGAATACGCCGGAGGGGAAGACCTCGCTCTTGATCTGCCCCAAAACCCTGCTCTACAACTGGGTGGCGGAGATAGCCAAATTTCATACCAATATCTCCTATCTGGTATTGGAGGGTGGCAAGGATATCAGGACCCAGATGCTGAAACAGCCAAATGTGAAGCTGCTCTTGGTGCCGTATAGCCTGGTTTTGAACGATCTGGCTCTCCTGAGCCAAATCCAGTTTCATTATATCGTGTTGGATGAGGCGCAAAATATCAAGAATGTTTCCGCCCAGCGCACGGCAGCCATCAAAAAGCTGAAGAGCGAGCATCGCATGGCGCTTTCCGGAACTCCGGTGGAGAATAACCTCACGGAGCTGTGGAGTATATACGACTTTTTGATGCCCGGCTATCTGTATAGTTTGAAGAAATTTAGGAATATCTTTATGTTGGCAGAGGACGAGGCACAAGCCCAGCAGCGCCTGCATCGGATGGTGGCGCCCTTTATGCTGCGCCGCATCAAGAAAGACGTGCTTTTGGAGCTGCCGGATAAGCAGGAACAAATCTCCTGGTGCAAATTGGGCACCGTTCAGGAAAAGGCATATCTGCAGGTGTTGGAGATGGTGAACAAACAGCTCTTCCCCGCCGGCAAATCCGGTGCCATCAATTATATACACATCCTTTCAGCACTCACCAAGCTGCGTCAAATCTGCAATCATCCCCATCTGGTGAATCCCGATATCAAGGCGGTGCCCGAAACCAGTACCAAGCTGGAACAGCTCTTGGAATTGGTGCAGGATTCCCTTGCCAGTGGTCATAAAATCTTGGTCTTCTCCCAGTTTGTGACAATGCTGGAGATCATCCGTAAGAGCTTTGACCAGATAGGCTTGGATTACTCCTATCTGGATGGCAAGACCAAAAATAGGATGGCTGTGGTGCAGGAATTTGAGACCAATCCGGAGAAGCGCGTGTTTTTGATCAGCCTCAAAACAGGCGGCACCGGCCTCAACCTTACCAGCGCAGATACCGTGATCCTGTATGACCCCTGGTGGAACCCCATGGGCGAAAACCAGGCCATAGACCGCGTGCACCGCATTGGTCAAACGAAGAAGGTGCAGGTATTCCGCCTCATTTCCAAAGGTACGGTGGAGGAAAAGATACTGGCTTTGCAACAGAACAAACTGGCGATGTTTGATGCAGTGGTTTCAGGGGGACAGCAGCTCTTGAGCAACCTGACGGGAGAACAGCTAAAAGAACTGTTTACCTATTGATTAAGGCCTGTGCTTAGGGGGCAAATCTGGGCAAAGGCAAAGGCTGGCAATACTGCATCTTTGCGCTGCCACAATATCTGCGTTCTATCAAATGTTATATACTTTTTGCATCGGCATACTGCTCATTATGTTATCTGGGCATCATGAATGGCATTATCGCATTTTGAACCGCGTATCCCTATGTATTATAGAGGGTGGTGTGGGAACAGAGAAATTTGGCTATGGGGCTGGATTTGATAATTTATCTTGACAGTATACGGCAAAAATCACTCATGGCACTATTGAGAAAAAATATAAGGAAGGAGAGATAATGATCACCATCGACTGGAAGGAACGGCTGGATAAAGACACACTGGACTACTTGGAAAACAAGCTGCCCAACAAGGATTATGACTTTGATATAATTTTTAATGCCTATCCAGAGCGGGTGAATGGGAAAATCCCTTCCGAAGTGATCACCTATGTGAGCCGAACCCTTGTCTCCAAAATGGGCAAAACCCATGTGAAATATCTGCCTTTTTACCGTCATCTGTGGTTTAAGAAAGGAGAGGTGGGACGAAACGGTTTTATCACTATGATGAGCAGGCTATTGCCCAAAAAGCCGGAACTGTATATGCCACTATTTGAAGAGGCGATGGAAAGCGGAACGCCGTCGGATTTGTCTCCACTATTGGAAAGGGTGTTCCTGCCGCTTTTGCGCAAAAAGCCGAATGAATATCTGCCCGTCGTATATAAATGGGATGCAAACCCCAACCCGGAGATTCCCAAAGCCACGGTGAACCTTTTGATCAAGCTGATGAGGCGTGAGGCGGATAGCATCGATGGCATCGTGGCGCACTATGTAAACCAATGGTTGAAGCCTTTGGAAGAGAGCCAGATAAACCACATCACCCTGATGAGGGCACTTTATAAAATAGACTTGGATAAATATATGCAAGTGTGGAAGGAGCACGGTCATCTGCGTGATCCGGAAACGGTGGAGATCCTCTGTGCATCCGTGATTGATTGGGACCCGCAGATAGAGGAATTTGTGCAAACCTGGACGCTGAGCGGCAATGCCCGCGTGAAAAAAGCCGCCATGACTGCACAGCGCACATTGCAAAAAAGAAAAAAGAAGGTTAAAAGCTGATGGATCTCAGCATATTTATCACTCTGGAAGGCATGGAAAAGATACAGCGGCGCATAGCCCATCTGATGAATGACGAACGCCCGGAGATTATCAAAGCTGTGGCAACCGCCCGGGAATTTGGGGATCTGTCTGAAAATGCAGAATACAAGGCAGCCCGTGAGAGGCAGCGCGCGGTGGATGGTGAAATAGACCATCTGCGCCGGCGTGCAGCCATCCTCAAGGTGGTGGATACCAGCACCTTTCCCAAGGATAAGGTTCGCTTTGGGAGCACTTGCCACACCGAGGATATATCCACCGGAGAGAAGGTGACCTTCCGGGTGGTGGGCGCCGATGAATTGAACTTTTTTACTGAAGAATCCTACCAGGCTGTTTCGGCTGTTTCTCCCATAGGCAGTGCGCTTTTGGGCAAGGGGCAATCCGAAGTGGCATTGGTGAAGGCACCGATGGGCGAAAGACAGCTCAAGGTGTTGCAAATCTTATAAATAAAACATAATGGAGATATAAATGACAAAAAAGGATGCCAAAAAAAGCGATCTGCTGTATGAACGGAAGAACTTTTTTAAGGATGCTTCCCCGGCAGAACAAGACGCAGCCTTCAGCTATGCAGAGCCATACAAGAAGTTTCTGGATCAGGCAAAGACCGTGAGAGAAACCGTGGCTTATGTAGAAAACCTGCTTAAAAAACATAAGTTTCAACCCCTGGGTGCCAAAAACGCCAAGAAGCGCGTTTACAGCATCTTCCGTGGCAAGACCATGGCGTTTGCCGTGATGGGCAGCAAACCCATCAGCGAGGGATTTAACATGGTGGCAGCCCATATCGATACGCCCCGCGTGGACCTGAAACAAAATCCCCTTTACGAAGATGCATCCAGCACCATGGCTTGCATGCGCACCCATTATTATGGCGGCATCAAAAAGTATCAGTGGGTTTCCACCCCCTTGGCACTGCACGGCGCCATCATCAAAAAAGACGGCAGCGTGCTGGAGATCAGCCTGGGTGAAAAAGAGGATGAACCCGTATTCATCATCCCTGACCTTTTGCCCCACCTTGCCAGAAAAGAACAATATACCAAAAACCTTGCCGATGCCATCGATGCCTCTCGCATGAACCTGGTATTTGGCGGTATGCAAGAGCCCAACAACGAAGACAAAGAAGCCGTGAAACTGTATGCCCTGAAGCAACTGAACGCCCGCTATGGCATCACGGAAGCAGACTTTATCTCTGCGGAGCTGGAGCTGGTTCCTGCCACACGCAGCCGCGATGCCGGCATAGATTCCAGCATGGTGGTGGGCTATGGACAGGACGACCGCATCTGCTCCTACGCAGCGCTCACCGCTTTGATAGACAATCTGGATGCCAAACCCAGCAAAACGATGATCGTGTACTTTTCTGATAAAGAGGAAGTGGGCAGCCAAGGCAATACCGGCGCCCAATCCGTATTCCTGGAAGACTTTGTGGGCAGGCTCTTGAAAGCCAATGGGGAATGTGATTCCTCTGCCAACCTGCGCAATACCTTTATGAATTCCCAAATCCTCTCTGCAGACGTTACTGCAGCCATGGATCCAAACTATCCCGGCGTGCACGAACGCCAAAATGCCACGCTTTTCAACCACGGCGTGGGCATCTCCAAATTCACCGGTGCCGGTGGCAAATCCGGCTGTAACGATGCCAATGCAGAGTTCGTAGCCAAAGTAATCCGCATCTTCAACGATGCCGGAGTGTATTGGCAGATGGGCGCTTTGGGCAAGGTGGATGAAGGCGGCGGCGGTACCATCGCCTATATCCTTGCCAATCTGGGCGCAGAAGTAATAGATTGTGGTACAGGTCTGATGGGCATGCACTCACTTTATGAGATGTGCAGCAAAGCGGATTTGTATTCCACATACAGGGGCTATAAAGCATTTCTTACAAGCTTATAAACCAAATAATACAAGGAGTGTAACATGAAAAAAAGTCTTTTACTGCTTGTTCTTACCGCCTTGGTGATGGTAGGATGTGTAAGTAACCGGACTTTCAGGGTGGAAAAGGATAAGATCCAGACTCTGATGTCCAAGCAAGGAGAGCAAGAAACCGAGCTGGAAGTCTTGCGCAAAGATATCCTTGCCCAAAAAGAGAGGATCAGTGAGCTGCTTCTTGAATTGGAGGCAGACAAAATAGCTCTTTATGAATCCGAGCTTCCTCTGATTTATGAAGAGCTTGCCAGCTTGAATGACAGAGCCACAAATCTGGTTGCCATGCAAGATGAGCTGAGCCGCAAGGTGAAAGAAGGGTCTGATGCATATGCTGCAAACGCCCTTGAAATAGCAGAGCTGAACAAGGAACATACCGAGCTGAAACTGCAGGTGAGAAGCAAAACTGAAGAGTATGCCGATAATGCCTCTGATATAGACAGGCTGCGTGAAGAGTTGGAACTCTATCGAGCAGACACTGATTTTGTGTTGAATGCCTTTACCGAGACCCTTGTTGACCTCAAAAACCAACCTGAGCCCGAACCACAAGTGATGTCCATAGATGAGCCCATGTTGATTACTGTGGATCATGGAGACTTGGACAAGGAGATTGAGAAGCTGTGGAGAGAGCTGGAAACCTATCGCGAAGACACAGATTTTGTGTTGGATGCCTTTATGGATATGTTGGCCGAGCTCAAGGAAAACTCAGGCGATGCTGCTCAACAAGAATATATGACAGGTGCCTTGGACACCATCTCCAGCCGTTTGGGCAACATTGATATGGAAATAGAAAACCTGCGTGACGACCTGTCGGAAAGCCTGAGCGTTGTGCGCAATGAGCGTGAAACCGAATTGGTGACCATCGCCAGGGATATCAATTCCCTGCGCTATAGAGTGGATGAGATGTGGGGAGAAGTGGCGGAACCTCTTGCCGACCTTTCAGACGTGATCTCTCAAGAGCGCGCCAAAAAAGAACAAAGACGCCAACAGGATATCGCCACCCAATACAAGGCGGCTCTGACCCTGTATAACAAGAATCAATTTGAAGAATCCATCCTCAAATTTGAGGAATTCCTGCATCAATTCCCCAATGAACCCCTGAGCGCCAACGCTTACTATTGGATTGGAGAAAACTATTATGGCGCAAAGGAATGGAGCGTGGCAGCCTTTTATTTCCAACAGGTGAAAAATATGTTTCCCGAACATCCCAAAGCTGCTGATGCATCCATGAAGCTGGCGATGTGTCAATACAATATGGAAGACATCTACGCTGCCCATGTGGAATTGCTCCAATTGAAAGAAGACCATCCCGATTATAGACGGATGGATTTGATAAACAAATATCTTAGATTATCTGAATAAAACATAATGCCCAAATGCCTGTGGCTGATACTGGGATTGCTCTTGTGGTCAAGCTTTGCACCGGCCCTCACGCTGGATGCAGAGCTTGCCGATATTTGCCATCAAATAGTAAACGGTATCACTACAGATGAACCCTTAATACTGGATATTCGAGCCGGTGAGTGGAGCCAGGCCTTGGCAACCGAGATCAAAAAGTTGCTTTTGGAACAAGGCGCTGATCTTCGTGAAATAATGCCACGGCAACACTCCCCGGCTTTCTTTGATGAGGAAACAGACAACCTGGATGAAGAGGAATCTTACGATCTGGAAAGCTTGAACCTCACAAAGGCAATCCTGCTTTTGGTGGAAATGGAACTGCAATGGCAGACGGTGAGCAAGAAAGGATTCCTCACCTACAGCAGCCAAAGAAAGCCACTGTACGTCTTTAATATCAAGCAGATAGAGCTGCCCTCCAGGCAGCTCAGAAAGCTGGATACCATTAGTAAAGAATTGAATACAAGCCACACTCAAAACCAAACCCTCCACGGAATTAAATGGTATGAACCGATGCTGGTAACTGCTGCTTTGGCATCAATCATCTACCTCTTGTGGACAATAGAATAAAGCGGAGACAAACACACAAATGCAAACACGACACGGCGCCCTCATTCTCCTTATCCTGATAGCTTTAATGGCTTCCTGTGCCAAAAATATCAGCTATGACACCAGCGAACAAAAGCTGCAAAAAGCAGATGAACTCTTTGCTAAAAAGAAGTTTGCCCGTGCGGCAGAACTGTATGGAGATATCTATTTTGAACGCTCCTCTGCCAGCACCGCCTATGCGCTGTTGCGTGAAGCAGACAGCTTTTTTAATATCAACCGCTTTCCTGATGCCCGCGCTGCTTATGAAGAATTTATAAACACATTCCCCAAACACGATGATGTGGCAACGGCATACTTTCAGACGGCACTATGTATGTATCACGAATCCTTGCCTGCTCAATACGATCAGGCGGAAACCCGTGCTTCAATCGCCTCCTTCCGTGTGTTTATCGAGCGCTTTCCCAACGACCCCCGCACCAAAGATGCCATTGAATATATCCGCAAGGGGCAAAACAAAATCATCGAGAAACGCTTCCAAAGCGGGTATATCAGCTATAAAATGAAGGATTACAGCGCTGCATTGATGTATTTTGACGAGGTAATCGAGCTGGGCAATACAAACGAGCCAGACCGTAAATCGCTTTACTATAGCGCCATCATCGCCAAGCGTCAAAAAAATGCAGATGCCGCCAGTGCCTTTTATCAGAAGCTGGTGGATAAGTATCCAGACAGCAAAGAAGCCAAAAAACTGCGCCGCAAGTTCTAACGCCTTGAGCCACACTTCCTGCAAACTCACCGCCCTCTTTGGCGGCAATTTTGATCCCATTCACAATGGACATCTATATGTTGCCCGTCAATTGTTGCAAGATCCCCTTATCGGGGAGCTGGCATTTTTGCCCGTGGGAAATCACCATTTTAAAAGTGGCCATACCGTGCTGGATTATCAGGTGCGGCACCGGTTGATTGCCAAGGTTTTGGAGCCTGGGATGCTGCTTTGGGATGAGGATAACCAAGCCCAAGGCTATACCAGTCAATTGATTCAAAGGCTGCAGCTCAAATACCCCGGAATGAGATTTGGCTTTGTGATCGGCAGCGACAATCTGCCCCAACTGCCCTCCTGGTATGATTATCAGTGGCTGCAAGCGCATGTTTATTTTATCGTTATCCCCCGTCCCGGATATGCCGTCATCCCTCCTGATCCGGCACCACAATATATCGTGAAACACCTCACCCCGCCGGATATATCCTCCAGTCAGATTCGCTCTCTTATTGCCAAACAACAATCCATCCAAGGGCTTGTGCCCCAGGTAGTCATAGATGAAATCACCCAATTATACACAACAGCAAACACATAAAGAACAGAAACCCCGGTTTTTAGACCGCATACCCCTCAGTCAAAAACAGAGCCTGGGAGAAGAGATTGCCAATAGCATCACCCACGGCACCGGCGTAGGGCTTTCCATTGCGGCACTGGTGGTTTTGGTGGTATTCGCCGCCCGTCAGAGCGATATTTGGAAGATAGTATCCTTTAGCATCTACGGTGCTACGATGATCGCCCTCTATCTGGCATCCACGCTCTATCACGCCTTCCCCCAACCCAGGGTAAAGGCGTTCTTCCGCATTTTGGATCACTCCTCCATCTTCCTGCTCATCGCCGGCACCTATACACCCATCACCATCGGACACCTGAGGGGAGCATGGGGCTGGACTCTGTTTGGTATCATCTGGTTGCTCACCATCCTGGGCATCAATCTCAAGATCTTTGCCATGGGTAAATTTAAGGCGCTATCCATTGCCATCTATATTCTTATGGGCTGGATGGTGCTCATCATCATCGATCCCCTCCGGAGTCAGGTTTCCCCACAAATGCTGATGTGGATGCTGGCAGGAGGAGTGTGTTATACCCTGGGAGTGGTGTTTTATGTATTCAAAAAAATGCCCTACCATCACGCCGTGTGGCATCTCTTTGTACTGGCTGGCAGCATCTGCCATTTCTTTGGAATGCTCTGTTTGATGCAATCCTGATAGAGCTCCCGCTCATAATCTGCCATGCCCACAATCGTTTTTTTACAGTATAAATAAAGGTAATAGATGAAACAAAGTAAGATATACGTTCTGCAAGAAAAGCCTCTCACGAGTGCTATTATAAACCTCTCTCTCCCCAGCGTGCTGAGCATGATGGTGAGCATCCTGTACAACCTCACCGATACCTTTTTTATCGGCAAATTGAACGATCCCGTCCTGGTGGCTGCGGTATCCATCTCCCTGCCGCTATTCACCTTTCAGATGGCGATTGCCGGTATCTTTGGCAATGGTGGAGGCAGCTATCTCTCCCGGCTCTTGGGCAGAAAGGATTATCAAGGTGCGCGCGAAACCGCCACCACTGCCATCGTCACTTCTGGCATCGTCTCCATCATCATTGCCGTTGGAGGCACCCTCCTCATCCCCAGTTTCCTAAGGGCTGTGGGAGCCAGCGAACAAACCTATCAACCCGCATATAACTATATGTTTTGGATTATGTTGGGCACCCCCTTTATCATGCTCAAATTCACCTTGGTACAGCTCTTGAGGGCAGAGGGGGCAGCCAAGGCTGCAATGGCTGGACTGATGCTGGGAACCGGCCTCAATATCATCTTGGATCCTCTCTTTATCTTTGTGTTCAATATGAGTGTAACCGGAGCCGCGGTGGCCACCGTGATCGGACAGGCGATAGCCACCGGCTTCTTTATCTATTATTACCTATCCGGCCACAGCATCGCCTCCCCCGCTCTGCGCTTTTTACGCTTTGATCTGGAAATCTACAAACAGATCCTCTTTATCGGCATCCCTGCCTCTTTGAGCCAGATCATGATGGGCATTGGCAATATGATTTCCTACCGTTTGGGTGGATACTATTCTGATCTCCACGTGGCGGCATTGGGTGTGGCATCAAGGGTATTCAGCATTCCCTCATTTGTCTTTATCGGGATTTCCGTGGGCGTACAGCCCCTCATTGGCTTCAACTATGGAGCCCACAATTATCCCCGCATGAAAAAAGCCATCCGCCAATCCATCACCATCTGCCTTTGGATGTCTATCTTCTTCCTGCTGCTCTTCATCTTTTTCCCGGTGCAAATACTGTCTGCCTTTACCAAGGAAAAAGACGTCATCACCTATGGCTCATCCGTATTGGCAGCCTATATATTCGTGATTCCGGTGATGGCAATGGGCATGATCCTGATGACCAGCCTCCAATCCATGGGCAAGGCATTTCAGGCATTTATCATTGCCATCTCCCGCCAGGGCATTGTGTATATCCCGCTGATATTCCTGCTGAATGCCCAGCTCAGCTTTGAAGGCCTGGTGTTGGCGCTGCCCCTGGCGGATATGATCACCACCGCTCTGTCCTTTACCTTTGTGTACCACATCCTCAAAAACCTCAAAGCGGATAAGATGATACAACCCCATGAGATACCCATGGAAGAAGAGGTGTCTCTGGTAGGCTGATACACCAGCGGCATCATCAGGATAGAAACACAGCCTTCTGCCCCTTTCCCGCACTGCATTGAGGGATATGATGGGGCTTGAGCCCGGTCTTGCCCTGCGAATATACTTCCCCACCCAATCCCTAAACACTCGATTTATGTTGACAATAAGTCTCAGATCAATAGTGTGGCTTTTATGGATAAAACTTATGGAAATAATCAAAACAGATAGACTTGTAAAGGATTACGACCTTGGTAAGATCAAGGTGAGAGCTCTCGATGGCGTGGATATCGTGATCGAGAGCGGAGAATTTGTGGCTATAATGGGACCCTCCGGCAGCGGGAAAAGCACCCTGATGCACATCATCGGCTGTCTGGATTCACCCAGCGAAGGCGAATACTATTTGGATGGTCTTTTGGTGAGCCAAATGGAGCGCCGCAAGTTAGCCGCCGTACGCAATGCCAAAATCGGCTTTGTGTTCCAGAGTTTTAACCTCCTCCCCCATCTGAACGTGCTCAAAAATGTGGAGCTCCCCCTCATGTATGCGGGCATGGGCTCCAAAGAGCGCAATCGTCAGGCACGCAACATCCTGGATAGCGTGGGATTGAGCGATAGGCTGAGGCACAAACCCTCAGAGCTTTCCGGAGGGCAGCGCCAGAGAGTGGCGATAGCCCGCGCCATCGTCAATTCCCCCTCCATCTTATTGGCAGATGAGCCCACTGGCAATCTGGACAGCACCTCCGGTGGTGATATCTTAGAGATATTCGGTCAATTACACCGTCAGGGCAATACTGTCATCATAGTCACCCACGATCCCAACGTGGCAGAGCGTGCAGACCGCATCATTCAAATCTACGACGGGAAAATCAGCGATGGCGATATCCTGGGCTGAATCCCTCCACATCGGGCTGGCTGATATTGCCACCCGCAAGGTGCGCACCATCGTTACCGTGGCAGGCATCGTATTGGGTGTGATGAGCATCATGGTGGTTTTGGCAATCGTAAACAGTATGAATGCCAATACCTTGGATTGGATGCAACAGCGCGGAGGCCTGAATAAAATAGAGATCAGCCGCAATTGGCGCTATGACTTTTCCAAAGGCGGAGAAGCCAGCTTCACCATGCGTGAGGTGGATTACCTCCGCTCCCAGCTTCCAGATCTGGAGGCGTTCAATCCCCAGGTGCAGGTGTGGGGCAAAACCCTGCAGAATGGAGAGCTCACTTTTGAGGGAACCGTCAAGGGCGTCTACCCCGATATGCTGAAGGTGGAAGATTGGTCTATGCAAAAGGGACGCTTTGTAAATCTGGATGATATCAAACAGCATCAAAACGTGGTGGTCTTGGGCTCCACTGTGGCAACCGAACTCTTTGGCAGCCGCGAGCCCTTGGGACGCTATATCACCCTGGGCTCCCAAAAGATGATGGTGATAGGGGTATTGACACCCAAAAACTGGAAGAAAGAGGGAACTGATTCCTTTGGCAACATGCTGGAATACATGAACCGTCAAGCCTTTGTGCCGCTCTCCACGATGCTGAGCAAGATAGAACCCAGCCAAAAGGTAAATTCCATCGAAATCAAGACCCACGATGGCGAGCAAGCCACCCAGCTAAAACAGCAGGTGGAGGCAATTGTGCTCAATATCAAGGGTGGCAAGCGGCTGTTCAGAGTCTCCTCCGCCAAAGAAGAGATGGAGATGATGAAGGCCAGCATGCTGGTTTTTTCTTCCATCTTTATGCTGATAGCCGTGATATCGCTGTTGGTGGGTGGCATTGTGATCATGAATATCATGCTGGCATCCATCAAGGAGCGCACCCGTGAGATAGGCGTCAGAATGGCAATTGGCGCGCGGGGCTTTGATATTATGCTCCAATTTTTGGTGCAAACCATCCTGATCACCACCATGGGCGGCGTCTTTGGCATCCTCTGCGGTTGGGCGATTTTGGGTGTGGTGGGAGACTTTTTGGATATCGAGCTGCATGCCGCGGCCAATATGGTATGGGTGGCTCTGATGGTATCCGTGGGTGTGGGCTTGCTGTTTGGCATTGCCCCTGCCTATCGTGCCAGCCGGTTGGACCCCGTGATTGCGCTGAGGGAGGATTAAGATTTGACAGATAAAAATAGGACAAAAAGACTATCCTTGACGGCATCAGTTTATGCTTATTTCAAAACGTTCTTTGATGGCATAATCAAGGTTATTGGGATGCTATCCCACCCCCGCAAGCGTAAGATTTTGCTCAAGAACAGCGGGGAATTCCTGAAGGCGTTTTACCACAAAATCACCAATGAAGGCGTACTCAAGGATGCCTCATCACTTGCATACATCACTCTTTTGGGCTTTGTTCCCTTTGTGGCTTTCCTCTTTATGATCACGCCGGATTTGCCTTTTTTGAATGTAAAAGAAAAGATTTCAGATTTGGCAAGGTCATACTTCATCCCCGGTTCGGCAGATGTTATCTTGAGGTATTTGGACGATTTTATCCAGCGCCGCACAGCTTTTAATGTGGTGGGTTTCATCATCCTGTTTGTCACCTCCTATTCTCTTTTCCGCTCCATTCGCAATACTTTCGATCGCATCTTGGGCACTACCAAATGGAAGCCACAGGGTTTGATGTCTCAATTGATCAAGTTTTTTGGCACCCTCATCTTTGGACTCATCATCATGGTCCTGCTCTTTTCTGCCACCTCTTTGCCCATCATTTCCATGGTGCTCAAGCTGCCTTTCCTCAAGCCTATCAGCGTGTTTGCTCCCGTAGTGCTACAATTCTTTGGCTTTATCATGCTCTACACGCTGTTGCCCTCTGTGCGTGTCAGCCGGAAAGCCCTGTTTTGGGGCGCATTTTGGACCACCGTCGTGTGGATGGGGCTCAAATCCGGGTTTGATGCCTATATCTACAATCTCACCAGTATCCAGAGGGTGTATGGGGTGATGTCTGCCCTGCCCATCCTGCTCACCTGGATCTATTTTAACTGGGTGATCATCATCGGCGGCATCGTCCTTGTGGGCATCCTGGAAAACGGTAAGGATAGCGTTCCCCAAAAGATATCTCAAAGATCAGTTCGCATCACCATGGAAATGTACAGCGATGATCGTTTGGAACGGAAATTGGAGGGATTGGTGGATAAAAAAGCCCTCATTTCCACCCTGCAGGATGAGCACGAGGAGGAAGACCAATGAAACGCTATGCCCTCATCTCCGTGAGTGATAAGACTGGTATCCACACACTGGCTCAAGGTTTGGAGGCATTGGGCTATCAGATCCTCTCCACCTCCAACACGGCTCGCCATCTGAAAGACTATTGCCAGAGCGTAATGGAGATATCCGATCTCACCGCCTTCCCGGAAATACTGGATGGACGCGTAAAAACCCTGCACCCCGTCATCCATGCGGGGATTTTGGCACGCCGTGATAACGAGGAACACACCCACACCCTGCAAGAGATGGATATCAGCCCCATCGATGTGGTGGTGGTAAATCTCTATCCTTTTGCCCAAACCCGTGCCCGCAAGGATGCCACTCATCACCAGATCATCGAAAACATCGATATCGGCG
>LSQX01169081.1_pt3 | contig 17450 bp, 18 predicted proteins | sample 654561 | NCBI WGS metagenome assembly LSQX01 (sample SAMN04489861, study PRJNA283612) | anaerobic digester metagenome | isolation source: 4 biogas reactors fed with cattle manure at either 37C or 55C with and... | place: Denmark: Kongens Lyngby | collected 2014
ATTGGCGATGTGATTATCGGCAAGCAGTGTTTTATCGGTGCCGGCGCTGTTTTAAGGGGAGATTACGGCAGCATCATCATCGGTGACGGTGCCAATGTCCAGGAAAATTGCATGATCCATGCCCAGCCCGGTACTGCTGCCCTGGTGGAAGGAAATGTAGATATTGGACATGGTTGTGTCATCCACGGGCCCTGCACCATTAAAAAAAATGTAGTGATCGGCATGGGGACTGTCATATGTGAGAACTGCAGGGTGGGAACCGGCAGTTTTATCGGAGCCGGCAGTGTGTTGCCTGCCAAAGCAGTCATTCCTGACCATAAGTTAGCCTATGGCAATCCGGCCAGAGTGATCAAGGATACCACTGATTACCAGCGTAATTTCATCCAGGCTGCCATCGATATCTATAAGGACCTCTGTGTACGTTACAAGGATTCGTTTAAGCCAATCGAAGACCCGGAAAGCCTATATGAAAATACCGGAAAATAGTATAAAATATTTTAGAATAGTTATCTGAACTCTGTACGTATTTATATTTTTACCAGAATACCTGTAAGAGCCATGAAAATAACATAGTATTATTTATTTCAACAGAGAAAGAAGGAAAACAACTTGAATGCAGAATTTGAACATCTTTATAGTCGAGATCCCCGGGCAGCGATGATGACGATCAATGAAATGGAGGACTTATTAAAAGACGCTATTGATCATGGCCCCATACTGGGACCGGATACCAAATTATATGAAAAGCAGGGGAAATTTTACCGGGTAACCATGCCTTGTCTGGCTTGCCTGGGCTTAAAGGAATATGATAAAACGATCCCCTTTGTAGAAGTTCTTATACTAGACGCCTATGACTTATAAATTATATGGTCAGGATCAGTTCGTCCTGGCCGTTTCTTTTTAATTGTCAAACGTTATGTGGATCATGTTATTTGTGGCGGTTGACAGGTAAAAGGCTGCTGATCTAAAGTTGAGGAGAGGGTCATATGAATCAGTATTCATTATATGCACAAAAACTAAAAGATCTTCTGGGTCTTTTAAGGGAACCGGTGGCAGTGAAGCTGGTTCATAATGAAAATGAACTTAACAGCATGAATGTAAGCGGTTATGATGCTGAAACCAAATGCCGCTACTGTCAGGCAGTGATGCGAGCTAGTCACGGGGAAAAAGTGATTTTGAACGCTGACAATATCACCTGTGCTGCTGCCGCTGCTGCTTTCGGCCTGAAGACACTGCATCCCAAGCTGGCCTCCGGGGCGGCTCACCATAACGTAGGTACTTTCGGCACCCAGGAAGCGGCGCAGAAAATGATGAGTGATATGCCCCGCCTTCCTTTTGGCAGCTATCATTTTGTTGTGGTATCTCCCCTTGCAAGTTGCGAGTTTGAACCGGTTGTAGTTTTAGTGGAAGCACCTCCGGAAAATCTTATGTGGGTGGCCCTGGCCTTAATTTATACCACCGGGGAGCGTCTGCAGTTTTCCACTTCGGTGGTACAAGCCACTTGTGTAGATTCTACTGTCGTTCCCTTTACTACCGGGAGGCTCAATGCCACCCTGGGATGTATCGGCTGCCGGGAGGCCACCGATCTTATGCCTGTTGAAAACCTTATCGGCATACCCTATCTCCTTTTGCCGGTGATCATGGAAAATCTCAGCGCCATGGAAGAAGTGATAGACAAAAACAGGACAAAAAGTATCTATGAGCGTTTCAAGAAAAATAAAATCTAAAAAGTCTCCCTGCTGCTACTTCTGCCAAAACTCTTTACCCAAAGGCCTTGTTTTAATTTAATCGTCCAGCTTTCTTCACTCACATACATATATCACACTTTATCATGATTGCTGCTCATAAACGGTCTATTTACTTATGGTGAAAAGTTGCTTGTCAGACAGCTCCTTGACTTCTTCCCTGGAGAATTTTCTTTTGGCTTTTAGAGTGATGGCCATGTTATTTTTTCCCCACTGTGTTTCCCCCGGTCCTTCACTGTTTTCATAAGTAAAGCGGGCGGGGTTAGCCAAACGTGCTTTGGTAATGCCCTGGATGCAATCTGCAAGACAGCTGCTGCCTTTTACTGCTACTGTAAGTGCTTCATCATTGAGCTTCCCCAATTCATCTTCGGCAATGGCAGCCATTCTGGAAGCCAGATACAAATCGCGGCAGTCTTCCCCGTGATGGACCATGGCTTGCTCGAAAATAAATTCATAGCGCATTGCCCGGTCTTTGCCTTTTATGTATGAAGTTTTGGGGGAGAAAACAATGTCCTTTTCAAAATAAGGTTTGATATCCAGTACCGGCGTCCCTCCAATGGCATCCAGCCCGCTCACATGAAGCAGATTTCCTTCTACCCTTTCCAGTGCGGCCAGACACATTCCGATAGGATTGGGCCTGTTAAAAGCACGCAGGGCGAAAACACCGTATTCGGGAAAATCGGGGTTTACTTTCTTGGGAACGATTTTTAAAATGTCTCTTTCCGCTTTGTGAAACCAGGCTAAAACCCAGATGTGAGAATTTTCTTCGATCCCCTGCAAAGCTTCATGATAATCAGGAAAAACTTCGATAATCGCTTTTTCTCCGCCCAGCGGCATTTTTTTCAATGCATCATCTGTATCTGAGTGTACGATGCCTATCGGTTTTAATAATATGTCATCCATCCTGATCAAGCCTCCTTGTACGAGTTCATTTATTTTAGCATACTCTTTTATTCCTTTGATGTCCCGTAAACAGGTAATTTACTTTAAAATACAGGTTAAGGTAATTGATAAGATTGTTTTAGCGTTATAATGAAAAAAACTGTATGAAGGATTAAGTGCTAAGACTTATGCATCGCAAATTAAATTTAAAAAGAGTGAAGATCATGAGTAACGAAATTATCATGGAAAAACAAGATCATATCGGCCTATTTTTTTAGGCGTTTTACCGTCTGCCACACCGGGATCCCAGACCATCTCCATCGATTTTACATCACCTTGACTTTTTCTATCTTCCATCTGCCCCGCTGGGTCCCCGAACCATTTCCCATCAATTTAACACAGAATAAAGCAGGTCCCCCCACCCTGCCATCCCGTTTTAGATTCCGGCCAATGCTCCCAAAATACGCAAACCGATCCCTTTTGTAACTGTAAACCTGTTACATAAATGTTACAGTTGTAAACCTTATGTAATATTTTTTTCATTGGCCCAATTATCCTGTACACCTTAATAAATCCTGTTTATGGGCATGAATGAGGCTTGTTTAATCAGTGGCATAGTATTTGCTATCAGAAATATTAAAAATCTAATTACCAGCAGTAAGAGGAGGTGTAAATATTCTGCTGGGGTTCGGGTTATCGATCAAAATCTGTATTTTTGATAACTGGAGGTGAAATGTGTGGCCCATAAACTTTCTCGAAGAAGTTTTCTAAAGTGGACAGGAATTTCAGTAGGCGGCGGCATGGTTCTGGGCGCCGGCTCCAATCAATTGCGGCTCTCCAATCTGGTGCTGGCAGCAGATCAAGCACCAGCTCAGGAGGAAGAAGGAGAATGGAGACATACTGCCTGTGCCATGTGTTTGATGTGTCCAATGCAGGTTAAAGTTAAAAACGAAAAAATCATTGATGTACAGGGCGAAGACATTTATCCCTGGAAGGGCAAGGTTTGTGCTAAAGCTTTCGGAGGAATTTGGGGAAGGATCTATGCTCCCGACCGAATCCTTCATCCTTTAAAAAGAGTCGGTGAAAGAGGCGAAGGAAAGTTTGTCCGCTGTACCTGGGATGAGGTCATTGAAGCAACAGCCAATAAAATCAAGGAATATATGGACGCGGGACACCCGGAATGGTATGAAACCTGGTGGGGATGCCCGGTGCAGACTGACAACATGTATTTCCTGCATTACTGGGCTCGGATAACCGGCACCAGCATTTCCTATATGCATGGACAGATCTGTTTTGGGGACAATACTGCAGAAAAATCCATTACTTTTGGCGGCAACCGTGCCGGTGACCTGGTTGGCGGAACGGCTGATTATCTGAACTGCAAGTATGCAGTGATCGCTGCTCAGAACTTCCCCGGTTCTGTTTTTACACCTGGTACCACCTGTGGTTCATCTGCCTTCTTCCCGGTATTTTTAAAAGCCCGTGAAAATGGCTTCAAGTACACTTTGCTGGATCCAAAACTTACTGACAGCGGAGCCTTGGCCAATGAATGGCTGCCCATAAAACCAGGAACGGATGCAGTCTTTGCCATGGCAGTTGCCAATGTTCTGCTGAAAGAAAAGCTTTATGATGAGGAATTTCTATTGACTTATACCAATGCAGCCCAGTTGATCAATAGTGCCACCAAGGAAGCCATAAAAGACGCAGAGGGGAATTACATGCTTTGGGATGGTGCATCCAATGCAGCAGTTGTCCTGACCGAAGCCGGAACTATGCAAGGTGAACTGGGCATCGGTACAACCTATGAAATAAACGGTGTCAAATGCCAGACCGCTTTGGGCGCCTGGGCACAGGATATTGCTGAATATACCCCCGATAAAGCAATTGAAATCTGCGAAATACCATTCAGCACAGATAAAATCTATGAAATCGCCCACAATTTGGGTTACAATCGTCCAGCAGTAATATTCTCCGGCGGCTTTACCACCGGGCGTTATGCCAACTGGTTCCAGGTATTAAGATGTTACAGTGCAGTGAACTTGCTTCTGGGCAATATCGAAAGGCCTGGCGGCTGGTATTTCCCCAAGAAAAAATTCAATGTAGGTACGGGCTGGCCAACATATCCTGAGGTACCGGAATATCCCGATCCAGAACTGCAAGTGGTTCCCGGTGCCTGGGCCAACTTGGTTTCCATTAAATCATTGGACAAAGTCCCCTGTTATTCTGATCCGCCAAAATACCATCCCGCTACCGTAGCTCTTCCATGGGAACATTTTGATGCCATGCGGGCTGGAAAAATCAAGGCGCTCTTCTCCACTGCTGAAAACTCTGCAATCACCCAAGTGGATACTACCTTGGTCTATGAATGCCTCCATGGGCTGGAACTGATCGTAGTTGGCGAACAACTGCCCAAGGAATTTGTGGAGCTTGCTGATTATGTAATACCGGAAGCATCTTATGTAGAGAGAAACCATTTATACACCTTTACATCTCTTGGCCAGGATGGAAAGGAACATCCCACGGCCATGATGCGTTCGGCTGCAATCCAGCCTCAGGGTGAATCGAAACCGGTTTCCTGGTTTTATACAGAAGTGGGTAAACGGCTGGGATTGGGCGATTACTTTGAAAATATCGATCAGCAATATGGTTACTGGGATCCTATGCTAAAAAAAGCTGGATTATCCGTTACTTCCAAAGATCTGGTAGAAAATGGCCCTTATTCTGAATCAATTCCTATGGAATACGATGTCTTGAGTATGCCGATCCCTACCCCCAGCAAACGTTTTGAATTCTACTCCAATGAGCTGGCTGAGAATTGTTACTATCATCCTGACTCTCCCTGGCAAAGCATGGAATATGTTCATCCGCTGCCGGTTTATATACCCATTGTCAAACCGCAAAACGAAGATGAATTTTATCTGATCAGCGGTAAAGCCACCTGGCACCAGAAAAACGCCACCCAGGATAATCGCTACCTGATGGAATCAGGGATCGAAGGCGGCTGCCCCTATACGCCAGTTTACTTGAATGCCGAGAGAGCAGCGGAACTGGGTATAAAGGAAAACGATGTGATCGAAATAGAATGTATCGGACCAGTCATGTCCGACGAAGTATGCGTACACGATGATTCCAATATCGGATTCAAAGATACCGTAAGAGTACACCTCAGCGAAGGGTTGCACCCCGCTGTTGCCTTCACTCATTTTGCTGCCGGGCATAAGTCTAACCTGATGCTTTCCAAGGTCCGTGAAGGAATCGTGCACAGCGAGTTTGTTCCTCTGACCGTTGAGCCATATGGCGGCGGCTGCGGTAAAAATTACAGTATTGTTAAGATCAGACGAGTGGGGGTGTAAAGTGCTATGGCCAGATATGGAATGGTGATCGATCTTAAAAAGTGTGTACGCTGCCGTACCTGTTATATTACATGCAAAATATTCCATAACATACCCAATGAATTTGACAGCGGGCATTCCTATTCCCGAATCAAGCTGGTTGAACCGGAAGTAGGCAAATATCCTTCCGTTCACAGGTTCTTCATGCCGGTTCACTGTATGCACTGTGATGAAGCACCCTGTGTAAATGTTTGTCCAACTGGAGCCAGTTATATTGGCGAAAATGGAATCGTGCACTTCGATACGGAAAAATGTATCGGATGCAAATATTGTATTTTGGCTTGTCCCTATCAGGCACGCTACTATAATCATGAAACAGGTCTGGCAGATAAGTGTGATTTTTGTGCAGATAGACTCGAAGCTGGCCTGCAGCCTTATTGTGTGGAAAAATGCATTGGTAATGCCATCGTGATCGGTGATCTTGATGATCCTAACAGCGAAGTGTCCAAGATCATCAGAACGGAAGGAGCAGTACCCTTGTCTCCGCACCTGGGTACCAAGCCTAAAGTTTTCTACTGTAATATCAAATAGTTTTTCTGCCAAAAATCTTGACTTATAGGAGGTGTAAATATGCTGCATGCGCAGACAATGTGGGGTTGGCCAATTGCATGGTATCTGTTCCTGGCAGGTGTGTCGGCAGGTACCTATATCGTTGCTGCTTTCTGGCAATACGCAAAAAAACAAAATTATCTCGTTAAGATTGGTATATATTTAACTGCTCCCTGCCTGGGGCTGAGTATTTTCCTGTTGTGGATCGACCTGGGGCAGCGGTTTAAATTCCCCTATGCTTTTCTAAGGCCCCACGAATCATGGATATCAATAGGTGCCTGGCTTTTGACCTTGTTCTTCATCCTGGTAGCGATCCAGTGGTTGAAACAATTTTTCGCCCGGAAACAGGAACAAACTCCTGATTATCCAGGTTGGGTCTGGGTCGCAGGAGTCATACTGGCGTTTCTAACTGCCATTTATACCGGGATCCTGTTAGGTGTAGCCCAGGCGATCCCCTTCTGGAATACCCCGCTCTTGCCGGTATTATTCCTGGTCTCTGCTCTTTCAACCGGAATCGGTGCAGTTATGCTTATGGCGGTCATTTTCAAGAAAAAACAAGCTGCTGATATTGAGGAAGGTTTTCATTTAATGGCTAAAGCAGATGTAGGGATGATCATATTTGAAATCTTATGTATTATTTTTTATCTTTACTTTATGGCCAAGTCCGGCGTGGCTGCCTCTGCTTCAGCTGCTATGATCGTAAGCGGTCCTCTGGCTGTGATCTTCTGGCTGTGTTTTGCTGTGCTCGGCCTGATCCTTCCTTTGATCATGGAATTAAACTCTTTGCAAGGGAGCACAGTCAAGATCAATGTGACCCAGACTGCGGTAATGTCTGTCTGCCTTTTAATAGGTGGTCTGGCACTGCGTTATATCATTCTGGCTGCCGGTATTTATGAGTCGGTCTCCCCTTTCCTATAAACCCTTATTAATTTGGAGGGCCTTTTTAAGGTCCTTCAACTTACTTAAACTAAGCGAATGAGAGGCATGGTGATTATTTTGAGTACTATCGATCCTTATCTCAGAGGTAATGTTTATCAGCATTTATCTGTACTTTATCAATATCAGGAAGATGATCTGTTTAATAGTTTTAGAAACCAAAAACAGGAAATAGCCCATCTGTTTAATGAATTAGCCGTTGCTATGTCCCTGCCGCTGAAAGAGGATATCGATCGTTTTGTCAAATCTCTCGATCATGTGGATCTGCAAGACGTCCAGGCTGAATATGTGAGATTATTTGATTACCGTCCTGCCTGTCCTTCCTTTGAGTCTTTCTTTTTGAAATCTTCCAATCAACTGGCTTATATGGAGGATATCAATCCGGCTAAAATGCAGATCGCCATCGAGGAGTTTTATCGCAAGTACGGAATAGAACCGGCTCATTTCGGGGAACTGCCTCCTGATCATATTACAACTGAGCTGGAGTTCATGTACTACCTGGCATTTTGTGAAGGTCAGACTCAGGAAAATAAGGAATGCAATATATACGCAACTGCACAATGCGAATTCATGCAGGATCACCTTATCCTTTGGGTACCAAAATTCTGCGAGATCATGGAGAAACACGCTGATTTGGAATTCTACCGGCTTTTGTCGGTCTTGACCAGAAACTTTGTTTCCAGAGATGCCAGTTATCTACATTCTGGTATGGAGGGATCACTTTGTTAAAACGTAAAGTAGGGGTTTTATTCTGCTCACGTAAGACTGAGCCAGACCAGAATCCTGAGATTATTGAACTCAATGACTTCTGTCTCAGTCATCCGGATATTGCTTTTTTCGATGCGGTCAAAGAAGAATACCTGCGCGGTTATCTGCTTAAGAAGGTCCGTTCCCGGGCAGAGGGTTTGTTGATATTAGGCAGCATCGACAGGAAGCAGATGGATGTATGCCTGGACGCCCTGGAAAGCACTGATATTCCCATATTTGCCTGTGAATTTATAAATATTGGAGGATTAACACCCGAAAAAGATGGTGAGCAAATCAAACTGCTTATCAAGGCTTATACCGCCAAAATATTGGCTGGTTGGGAGGTAGCCAGCAAGGCTGCACCTGTCAGTCTGGTCAAAATGTTTGAGGCAATTGACAGGCCGGCCATGAATCGGCGCCAGTTTCTGAGAATGCCCTTAAAGTTGGGCAAATATGAAGAAGTTCCGGTCATCAACAGCCAAAGCTGTATCGCTTTTAACAGCTCCTGTCAATTATGTGTGGATGCCTGCCCTACTGAATCCCTTGTCAAAAAGGACGGCACTATTCACATTAAAAATGAAAAATGTGTAAAATGCGGCTGGTGCTCAGTTTCCTGTCCTTATGGCTGTATCCAGATCCCATCCTTCACGGTGCCGGCGGGATTGGCCCTGTTACAGGAATTAGCACCGGGATTAGCATTAAACAGCGATTTGTCACTGCTGATCAGCTGTGCTGCCGGTTGTGAAGAATTATCCAAAGCAGAGCTCGGCTCTAATTTTATTACGATCCGGGTCCCCAGCCTGGCTTCGGTATCTTATCTGCATTTGATCAAAGCTGTAAAAGCAGGATTCAAGAGAATCCTTTTACTGTGTCCGGGGGAGAACTGTCCCCGTAAGGTCTCCCTGGAGAAGTGGCAGCAAATGTTTCTGTTTGTAAAGCAACTGCTGGAATCGGTTGACTCTTTTTCTCCTTTGGAATTGATCATCATCAGGGATAAAAGTGAAATCAACCGCCAGTTGAATCAAACACAGGATAATACCAGCACTTTTTATCAGCCGCAAAACCATGCGGAAACCGTCTACACCAGGCAGTTTGATTACCGGCAGGATTTTGTCCTGAGCCTTAGAAAACTGCTCAAAAACCGTCCGGAGAAAAACAACAAGTATTATGATTCACCACTTCCTTTTTACCGCATTTCCATTGATCCTGAGCGTTGTTCCATGTGCGGGTCCTGCTGGGAAAAATGTCCCTCCGGTGCCATCACTTTGGAGAAAAACCCGCAAGGAAATCTGATCCGGTTCAACTATGTGAAATGTATCAATTGCCGCACCTGTATGATCAACTGCGCTGAAGAAGCGGTTTCTATCGAGAAGGTTCTGGATCTTGCCTGTCTTGATAAAGGGGGCAATGAAGTACTGAAAATGGATAAGATCATCAAATGCAAAGGCTGCCAGAAGCCGATCGGCACCAGGTCTCTAATTACAAAGGTGAACCAGGATCTGGTTGAAAAAGGATGGATGAATAATGCTGAAAAAATCTATTATTGCAGCAACTGCCAGACAATGGATATTGAAAATGAACTGCTGAACTTTCTGTTGCCCTAAAACAGCAGCAAGATCAGCAGGATCTGAATCTCTTTAAATTTTGCACTTATACTGAAAATTAGGCTAGTATGTTATAATATTACATAATACTGCAGTGGAGTACAATTTTCGATAAGTGTTGTATGAATTTCATAAGCCTTGTGCATGATGCAGGAAACCATTTGTATAAACCTGCTTGACTTTTTCAAGTTTAGCTGATCAGTTTTACTGGGTCTATCGAAAGAAAGTAGGTGAATTCCTGGTGAATCAAGCTTTCCTGTCGAAAAATGAACTTCTGTTTGAGTGGAAGCAGTTTATTGATACCGGCGCAATTGGCACCACCGATCATAATGCAGCCATAATGGATTCATGGAAAAGGTCTTATTATGCCGGTGTAGATCCTTATCAGGATCTGCCCTATATTATTTATAAACATAAGTCCAAGAAGCTTTCAGAAGAATTATCCACCCTTATTTCCATCAGTTGTCCAATTATCAATCAAACCTACGGGATCATCAAAGGTTCCGGATTCCATTTATTTTTAACAGATAAAAATGCTCGTCTGATTGAATGTGTGCCAATCATCAGAAGAGTGATTGATCATTGGGATGAAGATTTTCTAGGTACCAATGCCATTGGCCTGGCTGTTTTAAGCTGGCAGGTTGCCCAGGTAGCCGGGGTTGAACACTACTGTCATGCACTCCATGGCTTTACAACTTCTGCCGCACCCATTCTGGACAGCCAAGGTGAACTCCATGGTGTCTTGGGTCTGATCGGCCCCGCAGATGAAGATCATAGCCACGTTTTGTCTGCACTGGTAAAGGCAGCAGATAAAATGAAGGATTGTCTTACCATAGAAGAGTTAAGTCACAAGTACATGTCGATCTCGGAGTCTTTAAACAAAATCATCAACAGTGTGCCTGATGGAGTCATGATACTTGATGCTTATGGTGTGATTGAGTATATAAACACCGTTGGCAAAAAGATCTTAAACTATAACAGTAAGGATCTGACCGGGCTGCATTTTCATCATCTGAGTGATACCCTGGTCAAGGAGAATATAAATTATAACAAGTATCCTTTTGCCAAGGTAAATATTTTTCTCAAAGATTTAAACAAAAAGCATCACTGCGAAACTGACATGCAAATGATCAAAGATGAAAACGGACATATTATCAATGCAATCATTTTTATCCGCTATGATGCATGCACTGGTGTTAATCACCATTATCACCGTAGTGATAAAGCTGGATTCAACAATATAATGGGAAAAAGCAAAAAACTGCTGGAGAGTATTAAAATCGCCCGTATTGCAGCAGATAACATGAGCAATATCCTGCTGCAGGGTGAAAGCGGTACCGGCAAGGATATTTTTGCCCAGGCCATACATTATGAAAGCCCCAGACGCAGCGGGCCTTTTGTTGCCGTAAACTGCGGCGCGATCCCACACGAACTGGTAAGCAGTGAACTGTTTGGTTATGTTGACGGTGCCTTTTCAGGTGCCAGAAAAGGAGGCGCACCAGGTAAATTTGAAGCAGCCCAGAGTGGTACCTTATTCCTTGATGAAATCAGCGATATGCCCCTGGAATCACAGATAGCCTTGCTAAGAGTTCTCCAGGACAGAAAAGTGATCCGCATTGGAGACCACAAAGAAATTCCAGTGGATATACGTATTATCTGTGCCACAAATAGAAATCTGTATGAGGAAGTCCTGGCAGGCAGATTCCGGGAAGATCTGTACTATCGTATCAATGTGATCTCCATCTTTCTTCCCCCTTTGCGGGAAAGACCGGAGGATATCCCCCTCCTGATCAAATATTATTTATCCAGGATGGGCATATCACCAGAGCTGATCGCTAAAATTATCAACTCCCCCTTAATAGAAGAATTGATCCATTATAATTGGCCGGGAAATGTTAGAGAACTGCAGAATGCCATTGAGAGACTGGTGGTAAACATTCGCAAACAGGACAATTTTGATCTAAGTGATGTGGATTTAAATCTATTCGGTAGCTGCTGCAGCAATTGTGTTATGAATAACAGCTGCATTATGGACTACGGAGAAGAAGCATACCGACAGCGAAAGCAAAAGATCGTCATGCTGGATGAATGCGAACGAATCAGAGCACTGATGGAAAAACATAACGGCAATAAATCCCAGGTGGCCAGAGAAATGGGTTATTCCCGAGTCACTCTGTACCGAAAATTAAAACTCTACGGTATTTAAATAACAAGGGCGCTTTCTTTTCCTTAAAGCGTCCTTGTTGCATATTGCGGGCTGGAATACAGATGCATGCATTTATCGGCAAGGTATGTATGAACAAAAATCTCCAGCGCATTGAGATCAATAAAGCTCATAGACCCTCCGCTTAATTTATGATTTTTCCTTTTCAGGTTATATATGACCTCCTATGGTCCAGCTAACTGTGATTCTTGTGTTCGCAAAAATGCTGCCTGCTTAGCTATATTTTGCTGCTTGTTTCAGAATTTCAGCTTTATCAGTTTTCTCCCAGTGAAAATCCGGATCCAAACGGCCGAAATGACCATAACAGGCGGTCTTTTTATAAATAGGCCTGCGCAGTTTCAAATCATTTATTATAGCCCCGGGCCTAAGATCAAAATGTTTATTGATGAGTTCAACGATCTGTTCGTCTGAAACCTTGCCGGTTCCATAGGTTTCAATATATATTGAAACTGGATTGGCTATTCCTATAGCATAGGCTAGCTGTATTTCACATTTATCTGCCAAGCCTGCAGCAACGATGTTTTTTGCTACATATCTCGCTGCATAAGCTGCTGAGCGGTCAACCTTAGTGGGATCTTTACCGGAAAATGCTCCCCCACCGTGCCTGGCCATTCCGCCATACGTATCAGCAATGATTTTACGACCTGTTAGTCCTGTATCTGCTTGAGGGCCGCCAATCACAAAACGCCCAGTGGGATTAATATAGAACCTGGTCCGTTCATCCAGTAATTCTGCTGGTATGACAACCTTTATGACCTGTTCAATGATGTCCCTCTCGATTGTTTCATGTTCCACCCCGCTGTTATGCTGAGCAGATACAACTACAGTATCAACTCTCGATGGTTTGCCATTTTCATACTCCACTGTAATCTGGGTTTTACCATCTGGTTTTAAATAACTTATTCTCTTTTGTTTGCGAACATCAGCCAACCTCTTGGCCATTTTACTGGCTAATAATATTGGCATAGGCATAAGTTCAGGTGTTTCATTACTGGCATAACCAAACATCATTCCCTGGTCACCTGCACCGATGGTGCAAGAATCGCTGGCATGAGAATTATTACTTTTAAATTCCAGAGATTTATCGACTCCCATGGCAATATCCTTCGATTGCTCATCCAACGTAGTTATTACCGCACAAGTTTCTGAATCAAAACCGTATTTTGCGCGGGTGTATCCTACATCTTTAAGGGTTTTACGAACAATCTTTGGTATGTCTACATAGCAATTGGCACTAACTTCACCTGAAACCATAACCATGCCTGTAGAAACCAGCGTTTCAACTGCAACCCTTCCCATAGGATCTTCTTTTATTATGGCATCTAAAATTGAGTCTGAAATCAGGTCAGCTATTTTGTCGGGGTGTCCCTCAGTTACTGATTCAGAAGTCATAAGTTGTTTCGCCAAATTCAACACTTCCTGTCATCTTTATTATCAGCTATTCCTTATTATCAGCTATTCCTCGTGGATCGCTTCCAGGGGGCAAACATCTATACAAGCTTCACATTCCAGACAAATTTCTGTATCAATGAATGCTTTTTCATCGATTATAGATATGGCACCAACCGGACATGTATCAACGCAAACCCCGCATCCTATGCAGCTGTCATCAACATACATTATGCAACTCTCCCTTTACGATAAATCATTAAAGTCAACAATAATGTTGTTCTTCAACTAAATATATGGCCAGGACTTTTTATCGTCCTGACCAATTTCCAGGTAAAGTATATATAATGATCAATCTTCCTCTTTCCTGGCTTTTACTTCAGATATCTCTCGGCGGATTGCCTCCAGACTATCTTCCAAATACCTGGCCTGCTGTTCCAGGCTGTCTAAACGATCATTCTCACCTGTATATACCGGATATGGATATGGGGCCATATACCCCCAGCCAAAACCAAAGCTGCGACCTCTGCCGCCGCCTCTGCGGACTCCCCGTCCCCAGCCGCCGAAAAAGCGCCCCTGGTTATAACCTGTATAATCAGGAACTGCATTGCCTGTACAATATCCTCCTCGACGTCCAGTCTTTGGTCCCATTCCCAGTGGGCCTGTACGGTCTCCTCCTGGCATTCTGTTCACCTCCTTTGAAGATATCAAATGAGCCTTGTTTTTCCTTATGTGGAGTTCATATTTCCCTGCCTCTCCTATGGCGCTTGCGCTTTTGCTTCCCAGCGCAGTCGTCATAATAATGCCCGTTTACGTACATATGGAGAACTTCTTCCACTGGGCCGAAAACATTTGAAATGATTTCAATATTTTTAGCTTGTACTGCCATGGCATATGTTTGGGAAATAGCTCCACATATCAATACCTTTGTTTCCCATTCTGCTAGTTTTTCGGCCCGGTCAAAAGGTAATGCTGATTCAAATCTTAGGGTTATCAATTGTGTTACCGCACTATCTGATATATCGATCAACAGGAAATATTTTGATACATCAAAAACGGGCGATATGCAATTCTCCCATAATGATATTGCTGCTCTCATAATACTTTTGATTATTTGCAAATCTCATGCCATCTTTATGTATATTATAAATTTCGCCTAATTATAGGGGCTTAATCATTATTTGGATACTTTTTCTTTTTTTTTATTTGCATTATGCAATCTTTTAATATTGCATGCATAGCATTCTGCAATGGTTATGGGTATAATAAATACAAAAACAGAACGGGGAAATAAACATAAACAGGAAATTAATAAACAATACCAACCACGATATTATTTTAGATTCCATAAACGAAGGCGTTTTTACCGTTGACATGAACTTCAGGATCACCAGTTTTAATGCTGCTGCGCAAAGGATCACGGGGATCCCCCGGGAAGAAGCCTTGGGTCGTATGTGTTATGAAATCTTGCGGGCCAATGTTTGTGAAACCAATTGTGCCTTAAAATATACTTTTGATACTGGTCATCCCATTATCAACAGCACAGCCGGCATAATTGATCATAAAGGCCGGCAGGTGCCTATCCGCCTCTCCACTGCCATCTTACGAAATGAGGACGGTGAGATTATCGGTGGAGTAGAGACATTCCAGGACTTAAGCTACATCGAACAACTACAGAAGCAGTTGGAATCAAGATACAGTTATGAAGACATTATCGGGCGCAGTCCCCGGATGCTGGAACTATTCAATATCCTGCCCCAGGTAGCGGGAAGCAGCAGTACAGTATTCTTGGAAGGGGCCAGCGGAACCGGCAAAGAGCTTTTTGCCCGCGCGATTCATAATCTGTCATCCAGGAAAAAGAAAAGATTTGTGGGTGTTAATTGTGCCGCCTTGCCGGATACGCTTTTAGAAAGTGAATTGTTTGGTGTCAAAGCCGGTGCTTTCACAGATGCCAAACGTGATAAACCGGGACGTTTTGCTTTGGCTGACGGGGGCACCATATTTCTGGATGAAATTGCTGACATGTCTCCTGCCATGCAGGTCAAACTGCTTAGAGTGCTGCAGGAAAGAGTCATCGAACCCCTTGGTTCCCTGGAACCGCTGGCTATTGATACCCGGGTTATCGCCGCCACCAACCGGGACTTAAGTGAAATGGTGAAAAACAGTTCCTTCCGGGAGGATCTGTATTACCGCATCTGTGTTATTCATATGAAACTTCCTTCATTACGGGAACGGAAAGAGGATCTTCCCCTTTTGATCGATCATATGCTGTATAAGCATAACAGACTGCAGAACAAAGATATCGCCGGAGTTTCCGATGAAGTCATGTCCATCCTCATGAACTACGATTTTCCCGGCAATATCCGCGAGCTCGAAAATATCATCGAGCAGGCCTTTGTCATTTGCCGGGGCAGAATCATCGAGCCTCAGCACCTGCCCGCATGCCTGCGCTCTACCAGAGACTCTGGATTTGGAGAACTGGGCTCGCTCAGCCTGGAGTCCATGGAAAAACAAATGATCATGGAAGTACTAAAAAGACATAATGGACATCGAAAAAAGGCTGCCCATGATCTGAATATCGATGTGAGCACCCTTTATCGTAAAATAAAAGCCTATAAAATCCCAGTATCTGAACTTGACGGACGCCATAAAGGGTCACCCGGTTAACTCCAAGCTTGCCATTTTTTACAGTTCCAGAATATTCTTGCGATAATAACCGCTGTATAATACTGCTGCTGGATTATGCGCCAGAACTCGGTCTTTTACAATGATGGTTGTTACCGGTGCATCAGAATATTTGGTAAAGAGCATATCAAGTCCCACACATAACCCGCAGATAATATTCATATCCGTCTTTTTCTGATTAAGAAAAAGTGCTTGTCCAATTGGATTGCACATAACTTCATCAGAATCCGGTTTAATTTGTTCATAATTTAGACTATTCTTTAAGTGTCCTCCATTTTTACAGACCACCATATATACTTCAAATTCCTTCCTCATGTACTCAGTGATGGTCTGTACTTCTCTTACCAGGCCCACACAAGCAGCGATCCCCATTCTGGTATATCCCATTTCCCGTGCAAAAAGACGTGTTTCTTCCAGACGGGTCTGCTGCATATAATGCCTGGCTTCAATGGCTGCTGAAGCCCTGCTCATTTTTAGGTTCTCCGGTTCATTATATTTTTCCATAATCCCCCGGTTGATCTCCGGATAACAGTTTTTGCCCTTCCGACATCTTTGTTTCAAGCATTGGGAACAGTCTTTATCAACTGACTTTCCTTCCTGTTGCTCTGATTTTTTTGCTAATTCTTCATTTTCCATACAAAATTCACCACATTTCCTTGCAAATATAATCTTTTAATGCATATTCTATGTGAGCATATGCCCATTAATATCCTAATAGTATTTTTTTCTAATAAATCTGTCATATTTATTTATTGGTGTCAAAAATAATATCGCTCCAAGCCAAATTCTCGGATCCTTTTTAAAAGGCTGCAGAAAGTAAAAAACACTGCCATTGACAGTGTTTTTGCTTCATATATATTAATATCTATTTTCCCAATTCCTCAGCGAGGGCTTTGGTCTTCTCGGAAAGAATCATTGCAATGCCAGCAGCATCTTTATTTTTCCCCAATATTAACGTTGAAGCCAGTTCAGCAAAGATATTCTTAATTTCCAAAAACAGCTTGGTTATCATCTATATATCACCCTCCGCTCTTTACTGTTTTAAGAAACTTATGTTAGTTCTAATCTTATTCTAATATACATCTTAAATATATACAATATAACTTTTATTTCTATAAAATAAATAGAAATCCCAAGCTATTTGTGCTATCTTCGATGCAGAATATGATGCTTTAAGCTTCTAGTCTAACTTTGCCGTAATTCTGGCCACAATTCCTTTTATATCCTCTGAATCATAATCTTCTATTTTACCCTGGTCCACCAGTTGATTCAGCCTGGCATCCCATGGCAATCCGCC
>LSQX01098793.1_pt2 | contig 17446 bp, 15 predicted proteins | sample 654561 | NCBI WGS metagenome assembly LSQX01 (sample SAMN04489861, study PRJNA283612) | anaerobic digester metagenome | isolation source: 4 biogas reactors fed with cattle manure at either 37C or 55C with and... | place: Denmark: Kongens Lyngby | collected 2014
TACCGCGCGGCTGATTTTGAAACAGCCAGGGGGGGGAATGCTTCGGATGTATTGAATAAGCTACCTTCGGTATCGGTATCGCAGGATGGGGAGGTTTCGGTGCGCGGGACGGCGGATTTCATGGTTTACCTCAATGGCAAGCCTACCCGGATTGATCCATCCACCCTCCTGTCGCAAATTCCAGCCGAGCAGATCGAATCAATCGATGTCATCACCGTACCAACTGCCCGGTACGATGCCCAGGGGAAAGGTGGCATCATCAACATTAATACCCGAACGAGTGCGCTCGATGGCCTTTCGGTCCAGGTGAACGGTATGCTTGGTGGTGCGCCATGGGCCGACCAAACGGATGAGATCAGCGGATACCGTCTCAACGATAACCGCTACGGTGGCGGAATCAATCTGCTCTACGGTAAACAGAAACTCAGCCTTTTCGGGGGAGTAAGCTATAACTACAAAAACGTGAATAGCCACCGCGATGGTCAGGCCCGGATCCTGAATGAGCAGGACGGATCCTATAAGCATATGATAGCCGCGGGACAGAAGCCGGAGTGGTACGAGAATTTTACTGCCAATGCCGGAATGGAATACCGGTTTTCGGAAGCTACGCAGCTCTCGGCATCCTATTACCATGGCACGCGAACCGATGGGCGTTCGGCTTTCTATGTGTATCAGAATTTTTATGCCGACCGCGATAAGAATCCAATCGATGGTATCCCGGTCAACGAGGAGTGGATCTATAATCCCAATATGGATCACCGATACGGCAGCTTCCATACCGCTAACGCCGATCTTACCCACCGGTTCAACAAAAAATCGGTCTTAACAGCTTCGCTGCTTTATGAACGTTCAACCTTGAGTAGAGATATTGAAAATCCTGATTATCAGTTTGATAAGGATTTGAATCAGATTAAAGAAATGAGTTCGTACTACAGGCAACAGGATAACACTCCGCTTGATGGGTACCTGTTAAGTCTGAACTGGGCCCGGGAGTTCAGTAATGGGCACACCTTGAATCTTGGATTGCAGCCTCAGTATTTCACGATTAGCGGGCTTTTTACCTATGACACGCTGGATTTGGCCAATGATCAGATGGGAAGTTATACCAACCTGGAAAACGGACTCGATCTGTCGAGGGGGATCTATGCCGGGTATGCAGATTATAAAGGGTCGTGGGGTAAATTTAATTTTGTGGCCGGACTCCGTTTAGAGTACACCGATCAGCAAATGGAGATCGGCAATCCGGATTTCTTCACCATTTTTGATCGTCCCACCGAATCTCGTTATGAACTGCAACAGCTCGACTGGTTTCCGTCGCTACATGCTGCCTATGACCTTGGGAAAGGCAGTCTGAATTTCGCTGCCAGCCGAAGGATCAGCAGGCCGCCCATCAAGAATATGGCTCCCTTTCTCTATCGTCGGCATTACGAAGTGTATGAAGTTGGCGATCCGGCTCTCAAGCCAGAGTATATCACCAATGTGGAGCTCGGATACGAGAAGAAGGCCGGTAATCAGCAGTTTGGTCTGACAGCTTTTTACCGCGCAGTTGATAATGCGATATTTCGTGTGAACACGGTCTATGAAGAGGAGATGGTGCTCGTGAGAAGTTTTACCAATGCTGGTAATTCAAAAGCTCTTGGTGCCGAACTCAGTGCCAACCTGGTTGCTGGACAGTTTGCCAGATTTTTCATTGGCGGATCGGTGTATAATTATCATGTACAAGGGGATATCTTTGGATATCAGGAAGATAATACGAGTGTCAACTGGACACTGAAGGCTAATGCCACCCTAATTTTTAGCAAATACCTGAGGTTCACGGCCGATTTCAATTACCGCTCGGCATCGGTCACAGCCCAGGGTAGGGATAAGGCGTTTTATCTGACCAACCTGGCCCTGAATTATACCCCGAAAAAGGTGGAGAACCTAAATTTTTCATTCCGAATGCTTGATATCCTGGGATCCAATAGCAGTGGAATGGCCACTAGAGTATTCGACCCCAACGGTGTGCAGATTTTTTATCAGGATAATACCTTTTATCGGAATGGTCCGGTGGCTGAGTTGGGGGTAACTTATACCATCAACAAATACACCAACGGCCAGCGAAAGGCAGAGAGCTCGTTTGGGAAAGCAGAATTTTAATCGGCCGCCAATCTTTTCCGGGTTACCTCAACTCCAACTCGCCAGCTTGGTATTTTTCGTATGCTTGGCGAAGGGTAAGATTGTGGGCTCCAGTTACTATTTTGGTTTTCAAGTGTCTAAGCGCATTGGAAGCATTTTCACCAGGGCCGTTGCCAGTGATAAGAACATCGGGGTTAAGGTTAGCCAGCTTCTGAGTGGTGGCTGTACCGGCACCATGACCCATTTGGTCGACTTCTGAATTATCAATGATGGTCAGCTGATCATTCTCCTCATCAAAAAGGGCTAAATATTTGGCTCTTCCAAAACGAGAATCGATCAGGGAATTCCAATCCTGGCCGGTAGAGGTAAAAAGGATTTTCATATAGATTTCTTATTATGTGTTGATTTCTTTGACTTTATTCCATACTTCGCTCAGAATGGCAGTTAGTTTGCTTGGGTATTCGACAATGGTTTTCCCTTCCAGCATAGCTTGTTGGAAGAGTGGGTTGAATTCTATATCAGCCAGATAATCAATATGTTCATCTGCTAAGAATTCTCTGATCCGTGCTGTGTTTTCCTGATTCAGGTCATATTTATTGATGACACATCCCGATCTGATTTTAAACCGCTTGATGAGCTGGTGTATGCGTTTCAGGTCGTGATGGGCTGACAGGCTTGGTTCGGTAACCAGGAGGACGTAATTGGCCCCGCTAAGGGAAGAGATCACTGGGCAGCCAATACCTGGAGAGCCATCCACAATCACCCAATCTTGTTCATTTTCTTTTGCCAGATCGTTTGCTTTTTGCTTTACAAGGGCAACCAGCCTCCCGGAATTTTCGGCTCCGATATCCAGTCGCGCGTGAATCATTGTACCGCCGATCCGGTTTGTAGAATGGTATAGTTCGCCCGATCGCCGTTTTTCCATGGTGATGGCTTTTTCGGGGCAAGTGATTTCGCAGTACCCACACCCCTCGCAGTTCAGTGGATCAACCATGTAAAGCCCACTATTAGAATTGATTGCATTAAATCGGCAAGTTTGTTCACAAATTCCGCAGCTAGTGCATTGGTCTTGATGGATAACGGCCAATTCTCCGCCGAAGAATTCCTGTGTTTGTGCAAAATCCGGTTTTAGCAGCAGATGCATATTAGCGGCATCGACATCACAGTCAGCGACTACTGCATTCTTACCAGCAAGCACTGCCAGTGCAGCTGCGACAGAAGTTTTTCCGGTGCCTCCTTTTCCTGATAGGATGACAATTTCTTTCATAACATCATAGATTAAGGCCGAGCCGGGTTTGGATTTCACTCAATGCCTCTGCGAAATGATCGATTTTGTCAAATACCATTTCACCGCGGGAATAGAGGCTGGCAATTTCACGATCGAACCGAACGCGTGCGAGGATCGGGATTTTTTCTTTCTCGCAATACTCTTCTACTGCGGTATCCCCGATACCATATCGATTGATGACTACGCCGAAGGGTTTTTCCATTAAGCGCATGGTTTCAACAGCGAGCTTGAGGTCGTTAAGTCCGAATGGGGTTGGCTCGGTCACCAGAATTACCTCATCGACCTCTTTTACAGATGCTACCATTGGACAGGAAGTTCCTGGGGGGCAATCGTAGATATGTAGTGGGGTTTTTTGGTATTGGTCAGACAGATGTTGCTGTGCCAGGTGGATCATTGGTACNNTTGCTGTGCCAGATGGATCATCGGTACAGCCTGTTCTTCTCCAACTTCCAATCGGCTTTCCACCAAGGTGAAATTCTCTTTCTGCCAGGTGCTAATCGTACCGATTTTATGTTCCTTCATGGGCAGTGCTTGTTCGGGGCACAATTCCGAGCAGGCATAGCAGCTATGGCAAAGTTCTTTGAAGACAACGATCATTTCACCCAGCTTAACGATAGCATGGAATCGGCAAACTGTGGTACAGACATCGCACAGGACACATTTTCCCTGGTCCCATTCGGGGATGAGCTTATATTGATCGGTTGTGGTTTTGGGAGGATCAGCCATAAAAACCGATGTGTTGGGTTCTTCCACGTCGAGATCAGCCAGAACGACCGGCATATCCCGACTGATTTTTGCGGCTAGATTAGTGGCCAGCAGGGTCTTCCCTGTTCCTCCCTTACCACTGGCCACGGCGATAGAGTGAACGGGCCGTTTAGTCATAGCTCAGGCGGGTCTCTTCATCCGTAAGCGTTGGCTGGATAGCCTGTTGCATAAACGGCGTGTTCCAGGTTTTCAGGTTTTGATGGGTGGTGTAGTATTTCTGCGGAATGGGATGGGTTCCAAAGATTACCTTCATTCCGTATTTCTCGGTGATGAATTTTTCAAAATAGTGCAGTCGGGGGCAGGGTGGGTAACCAACCAGCAGTCCGGTGGCTAGGTGAACGTGTGTTACGCCGTTCTTTTTCATCTCCGCTGGAGCATACTCGATATTTCCTCCTGGGCAGCCACCGCAGGTGGTGTAGCCGGCAATTTCTACTTCCTGATCTTTATAGATCTCAAAAGCTCCTTCACGTTGTTGCAGTGACCTGAAGCATTTGCCACCTGCACAGGTATGATACCGATCGCAGATGATGATTCCGATTTTAATTTTTTCCATTTTGTGTATTATAAACAATGAAATTTCCTTTTTCTACACCGACCAGGTCGGCGATCACCTCACATTTGACCATTAGTAGAAAGAATATTCTGGGATCCTGTTTCTCGATTAAGCCTTCCAGGTTTCCCTGTCCTTTGGAGATAATCAGATCGGCGGAGTCATAAAGCTTTCTGAAGGCCGGGTCTGACTTTTCCAAGATAGTAGTTGGAACATCGTAACCGTTGCTAATTACTTGTGCAACTTCTTTCATTCCAACTTCTTGGGCATCGACTAGGGTGACGTCATTAATAGCTGGTCCACCTCTGACAGCAAAGGTAACCCCTGAGTGGTTCATGGTTTCAATCAGGAGTTTATCAAAGACGATTTCTCCTGCATTGTCACCAAGGTACAAGATACTTTTAGCACGATGAATGGCTTTCCAGAGGGCATCTGAATGATTGATAGCAAATTCAGCTGTAATGACAGATTCAATGGTCTGTTCTACATCAAAGACTGGATTGGCACCGTAGTCCATAATGTTGCCGGCAATAGCCAAACGGAGAGCCAGATCAAATGGATCAGCTGATTTGAGAACCTTTGGTTTCCACTCACGGGAAAGTTTGATTGCCTGTTGATTGCAATCCTTTTTTTCCTGAAGGAATGGGTCTTTAACCCCGGTCATGCTTCTGAGGAAGAGATGTAGTTGGCGTTGCACATCCGGACTAATGCTTGACTGGCCTTGGTTCATCAGCTTGTCGAAATAGCTTTTGAATTGCCGGTTTTGGTCTTCAGAGAGGGCATATTTTTTTTGCTGCCGCTCCCAGGTCCGGATAAAACAGTCCCGACAACGCGGATCAGTTAACATAACAGAGCATTAATGATTACAATAATTTGCAGTGAGGCTCAGATTATTGGCCAGAAAATCTTCAACCAATTCCTTAGGAGCTTTAATCGGAGCTCCAACGAACACATTGATATTCTGTTGGTTGAATAGGCTGATAGCCTGTTGGCCCATTCCTCCGGCAATCACATCGGTAACGCCGAATTGGGCTATCCAACGGGGGTATAAACCGGGTTGATGTTCTGGTGGAACGATCTCCTGGTGATTAATAATGTTGTTGTTTTCAACGCTGATTACGGCAAATTTTTGGCAATGCCCGAAATGGGCACATAGTTCCCCATTCTCCATGGGAACGGCAATTTTGTAGTTCATAATGCTAAGTTATTGTCAATTAAATGATTAAAATCCTCTACGAAATCGGTTTTGTCTTCCCATACCACGACCGCGACCACGGCCAGCAGATCCGAAGCCTCCACCGAAGCCTCCACCGAAGCCTTGACCCCGGCGCCAGCCCATTCCCATTCGGTCCTGAGGGTTGAATTCTGCATTTGGATTGTTTTGAATCTCCTGCATGGGATTAACATCCTGATTATTACCTGCTCCATAGTTAGTGCAGCGTCCCATACGGCGGCCGGTCATCGGACCTTGTCCTTCCGGTCCTGTTCTGTTGAAATTTGGCATAGTATTGTATGTTAATGATTTAGCAAATTGATGATATTCTGAATTTTACGTTCTGTATCCTGGATTACGACCAGTTGGATCTGAAGGCTATCCAGTAGGTTTTTAATTTTTGGGCCAAATTCTCCGGAAATAATCAAGTCAGGGTTCTTTGAAGCCACTAGTTCAACGGAGGCTATTCCTGCTCCTTCTTTTAGATCTTTGTTAGGGTTAGGAATGAATTCTACCGATCCGGATTCCGTGTCATAAACAACAAAGAATTCACAACGCCCAAAGCGGGAGTCAAGTTTGGAGTCCAGATGATTACCAGTGGATGTCATGATTGCTTTCATTCCGGATAGTTTTTACAATTCTGTCCCCTGCGTCTCATTCGTCCGTAACCCCTTGTTCTCTTCTTTGTCCTGTACCTGGCTCCACCAGATGAATCGGGCTTTTATTTTCTGCAATCGGAGAAAAGTGAAGATGTCCGCAAAGAGGACAATGGGTAACTTTCTGGTCTTTATTCGGATGATTAAAATGACATCCGCAACCAAGGCATCGATACCATTGGGTGTCGAAGTAAACCTGGCCTCCGCCAATAGAAATCTGGCGACCTTCCACCAGTGCCACTGCTAGTTTCTGTAAAGCTCCGGCGTATATCCGTGTAAAGGTGGGGCGCGAAATGCCCATCTCTATCGAGGCCAACTCGTGATTTAGCCCATCATAATCGCACAAACGTATTGCTTCGTACTCTTCGTAAAACAGTGTTACCGGCTCTGAAATTCTGAGGTCCGGATTGGGCCCATATGGCTTGAATCCCTTTACTGGCGGGGGATTAACTACTCTGCGGAGTATCTTATTTTTAGGTGACACGATATCAATTGAACATTTGTCCGATACAAATATAATGAACAATAGTTCAATTGACAACTATTATGTAACGTGATTTTAAGCGGATCAGATCCGGATAAAGATTTTTTTCTTATAGAGCCAAAAGCAGATATACCATAGCAGGAAAAGGACTGTTAAACCGGTAATGAGATCAGCAGTCCAGGTACCAGCCCAGCTAAACAGTCCGTAAGAAAATGGTTTCACGATTGTTCGAATCAGGCTTGATCCGCCCACGGAAGCGAAGAGGTAGATGAACAGGGGGTTCATTCCAACGATATTGAAAAAGAGGATCTTCCTGAATTTCAACACATCGATTATCCAATAAAAGAGAGCCATTGCGAGGAGGGTCCAGCCGCCTGAGACGAAGACGAAGGTAGAGGTTGCGATCCGCTTGATGATTGGGGTCAGTGGCGTGAGGCTATATCCTATTGCCAGTGCGACGACTCCGGCGATGACCATAATCCTGATTTTTTTCTGCCAGGGTTTGGAGCTGATCAGTAATTGTCCAACGAGGACACCCCAGATGGTGTGGGCAGCGGTTGGTATTGCATTGAACATGGCCCAATGGTCGACCACTTCAAATCCTGAGATGAGGATATTGAACCAGGCGCCGAAGCTCTCGCCTGGGGTAAAGGGGTTGGTAAAGCCGGGTACCCAGAAAAGGCGGTAAAGTGCTTCGGTCAAGCCGATCAGCAGAACACTCACCAGGATTTGAACCCACGGGGCTTTACGCATGATCAGATAGGCAATCAGATAGGTTACAGAAAGTTGTGCTAAAACGTTTTGAAACTGAAAGGTGATTTTTCCGGGGCCGATACAATAGAGGGCCCAACCCAGGAACAGGAGTAGAAATGAGCGTTTCAGGACATGGAGGGTTAGTTGCCGGCGTGTGTGTCCTTGTGAGGTCCGGCGGGAGAAGGAGAAGGGCATCGCAACTCCGACAATGAACATAAAGAACGGCTGAACCAGATCCCAGAAGTGCAGCCCAGCCCATTCTTGGTGATGTAGCTGTTTTCCAATGAAGTATAGGGGTGTGCCCTCGAGTTCTGGGGTCATTAATAACGGGAAAAGGTACACCGATTCAGCGACCAAGAGAAACATGGTTAATCCTCTGAAGAAATCCAGGGAGAGCAGACGCTCACTTTTGTTTTCCATTTGGGTTAGTTTTTGGAGTTAGGTTTTTTATTGGAATGAGACCCGCTGGAGCAGGTATCGTTGGTTCCCCTCAATGGAGAGGATATACATACCCGGTCTGATTTGATTCTGTGAACGAAAAGTGATGCGATTTAGTCCGGGAATTACTGAAATATCTTGATAATCAACTACCTGGCCGGTAATCGAAGTGATCACTAGGCGGGCTTTTTCCTGACGATCGGCATTAAATTCTGCGATCAGCGTTTGGTGGATAGAGGCCGGATTGGGATAAATCAACTGGAACCGGTCGGTAGTGGTAGTTTCGATGTTGCTGAGCTGATCGAACCTTGGCACGCGGGGAAAGGGGAGAAAGGCCAGGTTGCCTTCGCATTGGGTATTAGGGGCGGCGGTTGAGACCATCAGCTGAGTATTTAGGTTATTATATCCGGTTGCGGCTTCCCAGGTTCCAGCGTTAGCAACGCGGATGCTGTATTCGGGCCGGTCGAATAGTTCATATTCGGGATCTGGAAGATTGAGGTAAACCTGGTAGGTTCCTTCGGCCATATTGTTTGGAAGCCGGATCTCATGATTAATCCGGATGGTCTCATTCGGAAACCAGAACTGGGGATTGTCGGGCAGTTTTACCCAATATTTCTCGGGACCTGAGGTGTTGATCAGGATCAGCTCGACATCACGGGGGTTATAGGTGGATGCCCATCCGTAATTGTTGATAGTCAGGTCGATAGAAAAGCACCCGCCGGGTTTGCCCTCTGATGAGAAGGTCCCTTGATCGAGTACGAAGCGATAGCCGAGTCTTTTCTTTACCTCATCCATGCATCCACGATCTTCCCAATCGTTCAGGACAGTCCGGTGGTATCCGATATTAAGGTATGACCAGTGGAAACGTTCCATTACCATCAGGGCATTAACGCAGCCCGAATAGCTGCTGGGGTTGCATGTTTCGCCACCCATAGGGAGATACCGGGTATCCTTTTCCAGGAAAGCTTTCTCTACGGCAGCGAGTTATTATGTTTGGTATATGGATGTTACTGGGATGAGTCATTATTAACTAATATCATTATTATGGCAAAATTTGAAGTTTACCAGAGTGGAAAGAAGATGGAGTATCGTTTTCGCCTGAAGGCCGACAATGGTCAGATTATTCTCTCAAGTGAGGGATATACCACCAAAGCCGCCTGTCTCAATGGTGTTGAGTCGGTTAAAAAGAATGCCGCTGATCCGAAGCGTTTTAACAAAACAACCACTCCTTCAGGCTTGTTTCGGTTCAACTTAACTGCCGCCAATAGTCAGGTCATTGGAACCAGCCAGAACTACAAGAGTGAAAGCGGTTGTGACAATGGCATGGCTTCGGTGGGTAAGAATGCCCCAATGGCTAGTGTTGTTGAAGCGGACGAATAGCTCCTCTTGACAGTTTGTTCCTGCCGGTTCTTCCCGATTTCGGGGGAGGGATTTTGTAGGTAAACCTGATTGGTTTATCCTATTTTTGCGTATGATTCGAAGAATCTTCGTCGTTTTTGCTGTGGTAGTTGCCGGACTGGCTCTGCTTGTTACGCTGTTCGTTCTGGCGGTGAGCATTGGTGTGTTCGGGCCCTTACCCGGGAAGAATCAGCTTCTCAACTACCGCAACAAGACGGCCTCACTGGTGTGGTCGGAGGAGGGAGAGCTGATTGGGAAATATTTCGAACAGAACCGGACCAACATCACCTATCCACAGATCCCCGCGCACCTGATCCATGCGCTGGTGGCCACGGAGGACGCGCGCTACTTCGAGCATGAAGGCATTGATTCGAGGAGTCTGCTTCGTGTTCTCTTCAAATCAGTTTTAGCGGGCGACCGCAGCTCAGGAGGAGGCAGTACCATTAGTCAGCAGCTCGTGAAAAATATGTATGGCCGGCGGAGCTACGGACCGCTGACTATGCCGGTCAACAAAACTCGCGAAGCCATCCTGGCACGCCGGATGGAGCGATATTTCTCAAAAGAGGAGATCCTCGCGTTATACCTGAACACCGTTTCGTTCGGGGAGAACGTTTATGGTATCGAGGCCGCCACCCGCCGCTTTTTCAACACCAGTGTTGAGCAGCTGAAACCAGAGGATTCGGCGTTGTTGATCGGTATGCTCAAAGCCAATACTTCGTACAATCCAAGGCTCTACCCGGAGGCTGCCCTGAAACGGCGAAATGTCGTGCTGATGCAAATGGCTCGCTATCAGTTTATTCCGGAAAAGGAGTCCGATTCACTCGCAAAACTCCCCATTCAGCTGGATTACGCCAATCTCGAATCGCGCGGGCCGGCTCAGTATTTTCTGGTGCGGGTGAAGCAGGAGGCCCGGCAAATCCTGGAGCAGGTTAGTAAAACCACGGATCGTGAGTGGGATCTCGAGGAGGATGGTTTGCAGATCCGCACGTCATTAAACCTGACGATGCAACAGCATGCTAACCGTGCTTTTCGCGAGCACCTCCGTGTGATGCAAAAAAGACTAGAGTCTCAATACCAGTCTGGGTATTATAAGCGTGAACTTCAGGAGATTACGGCAAGAGAGCTCAAGCGGCTCGACTTATACGACCGGGCTGGGGAGGTGAGGCGGCAGGAAGTCTTCTCTTGGGATGGCTATCGGGCTGATTCCATCACGGTGGCCGACAGTCTACGGCAATCGCTTCTTCTGCTGCACGCTGGACTGCTGGCTTTGGATCCAACGACAGGTGCCATCCGGACCTGGGTTGGCGGGATCGATTTCCGGACGCAGCCTTATGATCAGGTGACGGCTCGCCGTCAACTGGCATCTACCTTTAAACCAATACTTTACGCTGCAGCTCTCGAATCTGGCGTCAAGCCCTGCCACTATCTGGATAACGACCCGATCACCTTGGAGTCGCCCGAACCATGGTCGCCATCAAATTTTGACAACAGCACTGGCGGAAACTACTCTCTCTCCGGTGCGCTGATCCGGTCGATGAACATTCCAACGGTGAATCTCTTTTTTGAAGTGGGATTTGAGCCACTCGAGCAGCTCTGGAACAAGATGGGGTTCTCATTTTCATTAGATTATCAGCCTTCGTTGGCATTGGGTACGGCTGAGGCCAGTATCTTGGAGAGTGCTGTTGCCTATGCGGCGTTTGCCAATGGCGGAATTCTAGTTGAGCCTTCTGCGATTGTCTCCATCAGCACTCCTGACGGGCAAGTTATTTATCAGAACAGCTATACGGGAACGGGGGTGCGGGTGCTCAGCCAACAAACGACAAGATTGATGAACCATATCCTGCAGCGGGTGGTGCGGGAGGGTACCGGGGCATCTCTGGGCTCTGCCTATGGAATCAACCATCCGGTAGCCGGAAAAACTGGTAGCTCACAAAATTATGGTGATGCGTGGTTTGCCGCTTTTACCCCTGCCCTGGTGATGGTATCGCGCGTGGGAGCCTCTTCTACTGCCATCCATTTCAGTCAGGGATCTAACGGTACCGGTAGTGCCCTGGCTCTTCCACTGGTGGGCCGTACGCTGAGAGGAATCCAGTCGAATGCCACCCTGCGAAAAAGATACCTGATTCCCTTTGAGTCGCTACCGGAAGATCTGGCAAAACTGGTGGAGTGCCCGGATTATCGTGAGGATAATCTCATTGATAAGATTGAAGATCTGATAATCAGGGAAGTAGAGCCTGACAAGAAAGGTGAGCGAAACATTCGCAAGGCTATCCGTTCCATCCTGGATATTTTCAAGAGGAAGCATTAAGACGGCAGTGAGCTACTTTTTTCGTGGAGGAGCTACATGAACCGGATGACCAAGATACAACTCAGCGGCTTCCATCAGGGTTTCTGATATGGTGGGATGGGGATGGATGCTCATGGCAAGATCACCAACGCGGGCGGCCATCTCTATACCTAACACGGCCTCCGAGATCAGATCTCCAGCACCTTTTCCAACAATGCCGGCTCCCAGGATGCGATCGGTGTCTTCCTCAATGATGAGCTTAGTCAGCCCTGCCGGATCTCCATTGGCCACCGCCCGCCCCGATGCCGCCCACGGAAACTTCACCGACCGGTACGCAATGCCCTGATCCTGGCACTCTTGCTCCGAAAGACCAGCTACCGCAATCTCCGGGTCAGTGTAAACTACCGCGGGGATGGCACGTGCGTCAAAGGCAGCTTTCTTGCCGGCAATCACCTCTGCCGCAATTCGTCCTTGGTAACTGGCTTTGTGAGCCAGCAGTGCCCCTCCGGTGACATCCCCTATGGCAAAGATGTGCGGAACATTGGTGCGACTTTCCTCATTGATGCGAATAAATCCGCTTCCGTCAATCTCCACACCCGCCTCTTCTAGTCCCAGCGCCGACGTGTCGGGCTTCATGCCTGCTGAGATCAGAACTGCATCATACTCCCTGGTAAAAGGATCACCGGTCAACTGGTTGTTTTTGAATGCTCCCATCGTGGCCGTAACCTTCCCGTCATGCTCCTCCAAACTGGTTACGCGCGTCTCAAAAAACTGCTCCTTAAAGAGATCCTTGTTCTGCTTGAGATATACAGCGGTCAGCTCTTTATCCATAGTGGGCATGACTGTTGAAAGCACCTCAACAAGAGATACTTCCGATCCAAGAGCTCGATAAATAGTGGCTGATTCCATTCCGATGTACCCACCGCCAATGACCAGGAGTTTTTCAGGAATGGTTTTCAGCTCCAGGGCGATTTCCGCATTCATGATCCGGTCGGTGTATTCTTTTACGAATGGCAGTTTGACGGGTGTAACACCGGTGGCGATGATGGCCTGTTTGAACCGGAATACTTCCGTTTCTTTTGATTTAACCAGCAAAGTGTTAGGGCCGGTGAATTTTGCCCATCCCTGGATGTAGTTAATCTTTCTTGCTTTAGTCAGCTGACCGAGTCCGCCGGTGAGTTGTTTGATGACTCCCTCTTTCCAGGCTTTAACTTTTTCCCGTTCGATAACCGGCTCCTGAAAGGTGAGGCCCCATGCGGAGGCTTTCATCGCTTCCTCTTTGACGCGGGCCAGGTGCAGGAGTGCTTTGGTGGGGATGCAGCCGCGGTAAAGGCAGACACCACCTGGGTTGGGCTGGGCATCAATCAGGGTGACCTGCAGGCCCAGATCCGCAGCCATGAATGCCGCCCGGTATCCTCCAGGCCCGGCTCCGATGACTACCAGTTCATGTTCTTTTATGTTGTCCATCAGTCTTTCTTTTTGATTTACAGTAACATAGTCAGTGGTTGCTCCAATGCCTGAGCTATCCAAACCAAGAAGCGGGCTCCGTCGGCACCATCGATCAGGCGGTGATCATAGCTCAGGGAGAGCGGCAGCATATTGCGGGCTACGAACTCTCCATCGCGGTACACCTGCTCCATGGCTGACCGTGAGACTCCCAGAATGGCTACCTGGTGGGGGTAAACGATGGGAGTGAAGGCAGTGCCACCGATGCCGCCCAGGTTGGAGATGGTGAAATTGCCACCCTGCATCTCTTCGCTGGTGAGTTTCCGGTTGCGGGCTCGTTCGGCCAGCTCGTTCAGCTCGGCAGAAAGGGCCGTGATGCTCTTCTTATCCACATCTCTGACCACCGGAACCAACAGTCCCTGTTCCGTATCTACGGCTATACCGATGTGAACGTAGTCTTTATAGATGATCTGACGGTTTTTCATGTCCACACTGGCATTAAACTTCGGGAATTCCCGCAGGGCCATGGCCGAGACCTTGAGCAGAATGGCTGTCATCGTCAGTTTCCCACCAGCTTTTTCGACCCGGGTCCGATGAATCTGCCTAAATTGCTCCACTCCGGTGATATCCGCCTTATCAAACTGCACCACCTGCGGAATGGTCTGCCAAGAGCGGACGGTGCTTTCGGCCGTGATCTGCCTGATGCGGCTCATGGGTTCAAAAGCTACTGAGCCCCACTGGGAAAAATCGGGCACCTCGGCATATTCGGTAGTGGTTGATGGTAATGAGCTATTAATAAGCTGTTTAGTAAAGGCTTTGACATCTGCATCAGTAATTCGGCCGGCATGCCCTGTGCCTTTCACTTTGGCAATGTCCACCCCCAGCTCCCTAGCCAAACGCCTGACAGTCGGGGAGGCGGGAACCAGTTTGGAGGTAGCCGGCGTTGCCTCCTCCGGTTGAGGTGTGACTGTCAAGGGCTTTTGTTTCTCCGGCTCCGGTTTTTGTTTCTCCGGCTCCGGCTGTGGCTTATCGCTTGCAGGCTTGGCGTCACTTTCGACCTGTTCCGTTTCAACTACCAGTATCGTTTGTCCAACGCGGATCTCATCGCCCTTGTTAACCTTGATATCAACTATCTCTCCGCCTATCGGTGATGGAATATCGGTGGCTGCTTTGTCGGTTTCAATCTCGATGATGGACTGATCTTTCTCAATCACATCGCCCACCTGTACCAGCACCCTGGAGAGGTATCCAGATACCACATTATCAGCTATTTCAGGCAGTTTTACTTCAGTTTTCATTGTTTGCTTGTTTCATTATTCATTAAACCAAGGCCGGATTGATTTTATCGGGTTGGATACCCAGCTTCTTCATCGCTTTGGGAAGAATCTTACCATCGATTTTGCCTTCTTCATGAAGTTTGGCCAGGGTGGTGTACACGATATGTTTAGCATTAACCTCGAAATGGTCGCGCAGAGAGGCACGTTCTTCACTCAGCCCGAACCCGTCGGTTCCCAGTGCAACGAATCTTCCCGGGAAATAGGTGGCTACTGAGAGCGGCAGTGCTTTCATGTAGTCGCTAGCCGCGATGAACAGACCAGGTTCATTGCCAGTCAGGAATCTGATGTGACTCTCTTTTAAATCATTGGGGTTCAGAGTGTTGTGGCGCTCTACTTCACGGGCATCATCATACAGGTTTTTATAGCTGGTGACGCTCCAGATGTGGGGGTGAATGCCGTAATCTGATTTCAGGATGTCAGCGGCTTTGATCACCTCGTTCATTATTGCTCCGCTGCCCAGCAGGTTAAGGTTATGGGTATTTTCTTCCTCGTAGCGGTATTGGTACATTCCTTTCAGGATGTGAGCTTTGGTACAAGGAGGTTTAGCCGGTTGGAGGTATTTCTCGTTGGTCACGGTGATATAGTAGATCACATCATTTCCTTCGAGGTACATATCCCGGATTCCCTCTTCCACGATGATGGCCAGTTCGTAGGCAAAGGCTGGGTCATAGGCTTTTACGGCAGGGTAGGCCAGGGCCAGCAGATGGCTGTGACCATCCTGATGTTGGAGGCCTTCGCCTGCCAGCGTGGTTCGTCCGGAGGTTCCACCGATCATAAATCCGCGTGCCCGGATATCTCCGGCCGCCCAGATCAGATCGCCGATCCGCTGGAATCCGAACATGGAATAGAAGATGAAGAAGGGAATACTGTTCATTCCGTGGGTGGAATAGCTGGTTCCGGCAGCGATGAACGAAGACATGGAGCCTGATTCCGTGATACCTTCTTCCAATATGGCCCCATTTTTGGCCTCTTTGTAGTACATCAAGCTATCGCGATCCACTGGTTCATAGAGCTGTCCCTTATGGCTGTAGATGCCCACCTGGCGAAACAGCGAGTCCATTCCAAATGTCCTTGACTCATCAGGCACGATTGGCACGATCAGTTTTCCTATATTCTTGTCCTTCAGTAGTTTAGTAAGTATTTGGACCATCACCATGGTGGTTGCAACCGCTTTGTCACCAGAATCTTTACTATACTCCATAAAGATTTCATGGTCTGGCATTTCGAAGCGGAGCTTATGGTCAACTCGTTTAGGCAGGTAGCCGCCCAGTTTTTCTCGTTGTTGACGGAGGTATTTTAGCTCTTCACTATCCTCATCAGGCTTATAAAACGGTGCTTTCCCGATATCAGCGTCGGAGATGGGAATACCAAATCGGCTGCGGAAAGTTTTCAGCTCCTCTTCGTTGAGTTTTTTCTGTTGATGGGTGATATTGCGTCCTTCGCCGGCTTCGCCCATACCATAACCCTTTATGGTAGAAGCGAGTATAACCGTTGGCGATCCTTTATGGTGGAAGGCGGCATGGTATGCGTTGTACACCTTGAGGGGGTCATGACCGCCACGGGTGAATTTTTCAAGTTGTTCGTCGGAATAGTTTTCGACCATCTTCAAGGTTTGGTCGTATTTGCCAAAGAAATCTTTTCGGATATAGTCGCCCGAAGAGATGATATATTTCTGTCGCTGTCCGTCGACCAGTTCTCCAAACCGGCGAGTGAGGATTCCATCCGTATCTTTTTCGAAGAGCGGATCCCAATCCCTGCCGTGTATCAGTTTTATGACATTCCATCCGGCGCCGTGGAAAGCTGATTCCAGCTCCTGGATGATTGATCCGTTGCCGCGAACTGGTCCGTCGAGGCGCTGCAGGTTGCAATTCACCACGAAGATGAGGTTATCCAGTTCCTCCCGCGAGGCCAGGGTGAGAGCGCCCATGGATTCGGGCTCATCCATTTCACCATCGCCGAGGAAGGCCCAGACTTTCTGGTCTGATTTAGGTATCAGTCCGTTATCCTCCAGATAGCGATTAAACCTTGCCTGGTAGATTGCCATGAGTGGACCGAGGCCCATGGAGACTGTTGGGAACTGCCAGAACTCTTTCATGGAGCGGGGATGGGGGTATGAGGATAGTCCGCCGCCCTCTTTGAGCTCGCGACGGAAGTTATTCAGGTCATGTTCCGTGAGTCGTCCTTCGAGGAAAGCTCTGGCATAGATTCCGGGGGCGGCATGACCCTGGATGTACACCAGATCAGGTCGCCGTCCGTCGTCTCCGCCGCGGAAGAAGTGATTGAAGCCTACCTCATATAGCGTTGCACTGGAGGCAAAGGTGGAGATGTGTCCACCGATGCCATCGGATTCCTTATTAGCTCTGACCACCATCGCCATGGCATTCCAGCGGATGATGCTCTTGATCTTTCGCTCGATTTCCCGGCTACCGGGGTAGGGTTTCTCTTTCGATGCTGGAATGGTGTTGATATAGGGAGTATTACCCTGATAGGTAAAGTCAATCCCTTTCAATTGTGAGCGGGACTGGAGCATCAAAAGAATCTCTCTGGCGCGTTCAGAACCCTCATTTTCTATGATATAATCTAGCGAATCGATCCATTCTTGGTTCTCCGCTTCAAACATCTTGGCTAACTCCTTGTTTTCCATAAAAGTTTTGCACTTAATTAGTTAAATTCAAGACCAATAGGTAAACAAATGGAGGGAGAAAAGGTTTTA
>LSQX01407622.1_pt1 | contig 17445 bp, 17 predicted proteins | sample 654561 | NCBI WGS metagenome assembly LSQX01 (sample SAMN04489861, study PRJNA283612) | anaerobic digester metagenome | isolation source: 4 biogas reactors fed with cattle manure at either 37C or 55C with and... | place: Denmark: Kongens Lyngby | collected 2014
GTTTCTATTAATGAAGCAGTAGAATTAGCTAAAAAATACAGTGGAGAAAAAACTGGTTCTTTTATTAATGGAATATTAGGGAATTTCTACCGCAGTCTAAAAAAATGAATAACGAAAACAATGAAACTTATTAAAAATACAAGTATAAACGTGTTTTTATAAAGTATTCAGATACATATACATGTTGGAAAGGAAAGAAATACCATGTCAATCATTATAGATGGGAAAGCCATTTCAAAGAGAATAAGAGAGTCCATCAAAAGAAAAGTTGATGAATGCAAAATGAATGGACTGATACCTAACCTGTCTGTTGTCCTTGTCGGAGAAGATCCGGCTTCTAAAGTATATGCACGAAATAAGCAAAAAGCTTGCAAAGAAGTAGGTATTAAGTCTACAGTGGTAAAATTGGAAGAAAATACTTCAGAGCAGGAACTCCTAGAAATCATTTATAGATTAAATCAAGATAATACGATACACGGTATATTAGTACAATTACCATTGCCAAATCATATAGATGAAAAACGCATCATTAACGCTATAGACCTTTCTAAGGATGTCGACGGATTCCATCCCATGCATTCTGGTATGTTAATGAATGGACAAGCTATTTTAGAACCATGCACACCAAAAGGAATTATACGCTTAATAGAGGAGACAAAACAAAATATTGAAGGAAAAAACGCAGTAGTGATTGGACGAAGTAATATTGTAGGCAAACCTGTGGCTATAATGCTTCTACAAAAGAATGCAACTGTCACGATTGCCCATTCCAGAACAGAAAATCTTGCAAAGCTGGCAAGTACAGCTGATATTTTAGTTGTAGCTATTGGTAAACCACGATTTATTGATAGAAATTATGTAAAAGAAGGAGCTATAGTTATTGACGTTGGCATAACAAGCGTAAATGGCGCCTTGGTCGGTGATGTAGATTTTGACGATGTTAAGGAAAAAGCCGGTTATATAACCCCTGTTCCAGGCGGAGTAGGGCCTATGACGATAACTATGTTATTAGAGAATACATTAATTGCAGCAAAAGGTGCTATATGAATAACGTCATACTTTCTGTCCATCAACTAAATGATTACGTCCGGGTTTTGCTGGCCAGAGATCCATTGTTGCAAATGGTAAAAGTTCGTGGAGAAATTTCTAATTTTAAGCATCATTCATCAGAGCATATGTACTTCTCATTAAAGGATGAACAGGATAAAATACAATGCGTTTTATTTAAACAAAGAAGTTCAGGTATTCGCTTTTATCCTCAAAACGGAATGAAAGTAGTGATTAGCGGTACTGTTTCCATTTACAAGCGGGAAGGACAATATCAGCTATATGTGGAAGAAATGACAATGGATGGATTAGGAGACCTTCATCTCGCTTTTGAGAGGTTGAAAAAAAAGTTGCGAGAGGAAGGCCTTTTTGATGATACGCATAAAAAGCCTTTACCTACATTGCCAAAAAAGGTAGCTGTTATCACTTCTCCAACTGGAGCAGCAATAAAAGATATAATCCGAGTTGTTCATCAGCGTAATCCCTATGTAGATATATTGATTATTCCAGTTGCGGTACAGGGTAATGACGCTGCTAATCAAATTGCAAAAGCAATAGATTATGCCAATACCAGAAAAGACATTGACTTGATTATTACAGGACGAGGCGGCGGTTCCATAGAAGAACTATGGGCTTTTAACGAAGAAGTGGTAGCCAGAGCAATATTTAACTCCAGATTACCAGTTGTCACTGCAGTAGGGCATGAAACAGACTATACTATTGCAGATTTTGTAGCTGATATCAGAGCGGCTACACCATCTAATGCAGCGGAACTAGCTGTCCCTGAAGCTGATGTTTTACAATCTAATATAAATATCCTTAGAAAAAATTTGATAGATGGAATCAATAACTATTTACAGAAAAAGAATTATGAGCTCAGTTTACTACAAGATAGCTATGTGTTTAAAACACCATACTTGTTTGTAGCACAACATAATCAATATTTAGATCAACTGTTTCAAAAATTAAATAATGCTATTATGTATGGTATGAAGGAAAAAAAAGAGCAACTAGCAAGGTTAGCAGCATCATTGCAAGCTCTTAGCCCATTAAAGGTGCTTTCCAGAGGTTATGTGATTGCTACTCCATACGGCCAAGAAACACCGATAAGTTCTGTTAATGAACTTTCACCTGCACAAAATATTATCTTAAAGTTACAAGATGGGCAAGTTAGCTGCACAGTAAATGAAATAACTTATCAGACGATGAAAAAAATTGACTCTATTTACTAAGTATTTAGGAAATGAGACCTGAAAGACATCTGGTAGACTAAATAAGGGAAAGGACTACATATTGAGACTAAAAAGTGTGAAATAATATGAAAAAAGGTAACATAAAATGAACGCTCATTTCCAGGAAGTAATAGTTGTTTGACAATTTCCAATATACCAGCGATATTCCGGATCTCATTCATTTATAACAAAAATGAAGTAAAAGGAGCATAACACATGGAAATAAAATCATTTGATAAGATTCAAAATATTACCTATGAGGACGCAGTTAAGGAATTGGAAACAATTGTAGATACCTTGGAAAAAGGTAATGTTACATTAGAAGAATCTTTAACTCTATTCAAAAAAGGTGTGGAATTAACTAGCTTTTGTAATCAAAAATTAACCGAGGCACGTGGTATAGTCCAGCTCTTGACACGAAGTCAAACAGGAGACATAGAAGAAATAGAGCTTGATCTTGAAGAAGAGGAGCTGAAATAGTGTATGGATTTTAATGCTGTTTATCAAACTAAAGTAGATTATCTTCAAAGCGGGCTAACTACACTTATTAAAAATCGTTCAGGCCATCCAACTTTGTTAAAAGCTATAGAATACAGCTTGCATTCAGGCTGAAAAAGATTGCGCCCAGTACTTTTTCTATCTGCTTATGAACTGGCTTGTCAAAACAACACTAATAATAATATACGAATAAGAGATAATGCAGTTTTGGCTNNCGTGGAATTCCCACCAATCACAAAGTGTTTGGTGAGGCTATGGCAATCTTGGCTGGAGATGGTTTACTGAATCTGGCTTATGAAGTAATGCTGGAACATATACCTAAAGAATCAGAGCTGCTTTTCAGATATGTGAAGGCTTTGTTAATCATTGCCCGTTCTGCAGGGATATCTGGCATGATAAGTGGACAAAGTGCTGATATAGAAAACCAAGGTAAACCTTTATGCGAAGATACTCTTCATTATATCCACACCCATAAAACAGAAGCACTAATAACAGCTTCACTTCAGGCAGGAGCTTTACTTGGCCATGATTCACCTGAGCTATTCAATGCTGTTACAGGGTATGGTAAAGCTTTAGGACTTGCTTTTCAGATTACTGACGATATACTAGATATTACTGGTGATATTGCTCAATTAGGTAAAAACACCGGAAAGGATGAAAAGTTAGGCAAACAGACTTATCCGGCAAGATATGGTTTAGAACGTTCTAAAAACCTGGCTAGAAAATATATATACCAAGCTGTCTCTTATATAGATGTGTTTGGAGTAAAAGCAGAGTTCTTAAAAGTTTTGGCACTAAACATACTAAATAGGAAACATTGAGGTGGTCGACTTTGTTATTCATTAAAGAATTATCATATAACAAAGTTCTCTGGATCAGTATACTTGCATGGTTTGTTGCCCAATGTATAAAAGTTATTTTAACTATTATATTAGGAAAAAAGTTGGATTTAACCCGCTTTGTCGGTTCTGGAGGAATGCCGAGCTCACATTCGGCATTAGTTGTTAGTATGTCTACATCCATTGGTATGCAGGAAGGATTTCGCTCTGTAGTATTTGCTTTGTCCGTAGCCGTTGCTCTGATTGTTATGTATGATGCTGCAGGAGTTCGCAGAGCTGCAGGAAAGCAGGCAGAGGTCTTAAATGATATTTTAGAGGAATTTCAAGCACATAGGGATATACCAGAAGAAAAACTAAAAGAATTATTAGGACATACACCGGTAGAAGTTATTGCAGGAGCTGCCCTAGGCATATTAGTATCTATTATATTAAATTAAGCAACAAACTAAAGTACTTTGGCTTTGGTCAATTTAATGTTTTCTGAATTTCTTGAAGGTTGCTAATATGTATGTTATATTTTAGTTTGCATTACTAATTGATTTTTAGAATCTAAGTAAATGCGAATTAAAGAGAGGTAAATAGATGAAATTACTAGAAAAAATAAAAGAACCACATGATTTAAAAAAATTATCAATTAAAGAAATGGAATTTTTAGCTCAAGAAATACGACAGTTTATATTGGAAAATGTTGCTGAAACGGGAGGTCATCTGGCATCTAATCTCGGTGTAGTAGAATTGACGCTTGCTATACATTATGTTTTTGATAGTCCAATTGATAAAATAATTTGGGATGTAGGCCACCAAAGTTATGTGCACAAAATTTTAACTTCACGCAAGGAACTCTTTTCTACTCTTCGCAGGTTTGGCGGACTTAGTGGTTTTCCAAAGCGAAGCGAGAGTATTCACGACGTTTTCGAAACAGGACATAGCAGCACCTCATTGTCAGCTGCATTAGGAATGGCTAAGGCGAGAGATTTAAAAAAAGAAAAATATAATGTTATAGCTGTAATCGGTGATGGAGCCTTAACCGGGGGAATGGCTTTAGAAGCGTTAAATGATGCAGGAAGACTGGAAAGCAACCTTATTATTATTTTAAACGATAATGAAATGTCTATTGCTCCTAATGTAGGAGCAATGTCATCTTATCTCTCAAAAATTCGTTCCAATCCTCGTTACAAAAAAGTAAAAAAAATAGTATCTAAATTGCTTCATAGTTTCCCGTGGTGTGGTAACTGGCTTGCTGAAAAAATCGAAAAATTAAAAAACAGTTTTAAATACTTATTTGTGTCGGGTGTTCTATTTGAGGAACTTGGTTATACCTATATGGGTCCTGTAGATGGTCATGATTTACCGATGCTAGTTCGCTATTTGAACCAAGTAAAGCAAATACAAGGTCCTACCTTAATTCATGTAGTTACCCAAAAAGGAAAGGGATATTATTACTCAGAAACTAACCCAGTGCAGTATCATGGTGTATCTCCATTTGATTTAAAAAAAGGGAAAAGAAAGGATTTGCACAGCAACGGTCTAATTACATTTTCTGATACTTTAGGACTGTATTTGGTACATCTAGCGCGCCAGTTTCCTGAATTAACAGCGATTACCGCTGCCATGCCGCAAGGAACCGGATTGGTTCATTTTCAGAAAGCCTATCCCCATCGTTTTTTTGATGTAGGTATTGCCGAACAACATGCAGTAACATTTGCTGCTGGTATGGCCGCAAATGGCTTAAAACCTGTTGTTGCCGTATATTCCACATTCCTACAAAGGGCGTACGATCAAATACTTCACGATGTATGCAGGCAAAACCTGCCTATAATTTTTGCTATAGATCGTGCGGGATTAGTAGGGGAAGATGGAGATACTCATCATGGGGTATTTGACATTAGCTTCCTTAGACATATTCCCAACTTAATAATAATGACACCTAAAAATACTGAAGAGCTGAAAAACATGCTTGACTTTGCCTTAAAAGCAAATTGTCCTGTAGCAATCAGATATCCTAAAGAAACCAGCAAAAAGCTTGCTGACCTACCTTCAGGACCAATTCACAATTTTGATTGGGAAGTTCTACAAGATGGCCGAGAAGTCGCTATCTTAGCAACAGGTTCTATGGTTGAAAACGCACTGGACACAGCAAATTTCTTAAATAATTATGGAATCTATCCAACTGTCGTCAATGCGCGGATAATTAAACCATTGGATAGAATCCTTCTGGATAATTTAGCATACAACAATTTTTCTCTTCTAGTGACAATGGAAGATAATGTGATACAGGGTGGATTTGGCAGTGCAGTTAATGAATATATCATTGGGCTGCATGAAAGTATAAAAGTCATAAATATAGGTATTTCAGATAAATTTATAGAACATGGTACTATTCAGGAACTTAAAGCATCACTAAATTTAGATACAGTTTCATTAGCAGAAAAAATACTCAACCATACTGATAAGGGGGTATTATATGCAACACCAGAAAAAAGAAAGAGTTGATGTACTGTTGGTTGAACGTGGTCTTGCAGATAGCCGTGAGAAAGCAAAACGTTTAATTATGGCAGGTTTGATCTTTGCAGATCAACAACGAATTGATAAACCAGGCATCAGAATTCCTTTGGATAGTTGCTTAATTATAAGAGGAAATGAAAACCCCTATGTCAGTAGAGGTGGCCTGAAACTGGAAAAAGCATTAAATCGTTTTTCAGTAACTGTTAAAGATCGCATTTGGATGGATGTTGGAGCATCTACGGGAGGGTTTACTCATTGCCTATTATGTAATGGTGCAAGAAAAGTATATGCAATAGATGTAGGATATGGACAATTAGCATGGAAATTAAGGCAAGATCCCAGAGTTGTTGCAATGGAGAAAACCAACATTCGTTACTTAAAAAAAAGTGATTTGAAAGATATCCCGGAAGGTGCAGTTATTGATGTGTCTTTTATATCTCTAACACTTGTATTGCCTGTTGTTATCGATCTTCTAAATGAAAAAAGTACTATAATTGCTCTTGTTAAGCCTCAGTTTGAAGTAGGAAAAGGGAAGGTGGGAAAAAAAGGAGTTGTTCGGGATGCCAACTTGCACATTGAAGTTTTAGAATCATTAACTGAATTCATTAAAACATTATGCTTAGAGTTTAGGGGTTTAGATTTTTCACCTATTACTGGACCGGAAGGCAACATAGAGTTTTTAATGCATATTGAAAAAGGTGAATATGTTAATGAATCTAAATGCATCCCTGCAATTAAAGATATTGTTTATGAAGCTCATAAATTTTTCAAAGATAAGTAGGTGTAAACATGATAAGAGTTGGAATAGTCTCAAATTTAACAAAAGATACTACAGGTGAATATACGAGAAGAGTGGTGCTTGGGGTTCTTGAACGCAATATGCAACCATTGGTTACTAGCCCCGTGTATCAGCTAATTAAAATAGGTGATGTAGTAGATGAAAGTGAACTATACGAGTTTTCAGATTTAATTTTAGTATTAGGTGGCGATGGAACAATCCTGCAATCTTCTCGTAAAGCAGCTGAATTTCAAAAACCGATTCTAGGTATTAATATAGGACATCTTGGTTTTTTGGCTGAAGCAGAAATGACTAATTTATCTTCCATTCTGGATGCCTTATCATCAAAATCCTTTGACATTGACAGAAGAATGATGTTAGAAGTACAATTAAAAAGAGAAGGAAAAATTGTAAATAAGTCTTTGGCTTTAAATGATGTTAATATTTATAAAGGGTCTTATAGTCGTATGATACACTTAAATCTTTGGATCGATGGAGAATTTGTAAATTATTATGCAGCAGATGGATTGCTTATTTCTACTCCTACAGGTTCAACGGCTTATTCTTTGTCAGCCGGAGGTCCTATTATCTATCCGGGAATGGAATGTATGTTGGTAACCCCTGTATGTCCACATACCTTAACATCCAGGCCTATTGTGGCTGACGCCTCTTCCATAATTGAGGTTGAAGGTACAAATAAGAGTAGAAATGTAATAGTTACAGTAGATGGACAAGAAGCAGTACCCTTACAAACTGGAGATCGAATCATAGTATTTAAATCAAAATTTGAGACACAATTAATACGTATTTTTGGGTATAGCTTTTATCATTTATTACGAAGCAAATTATCATCACGAAAGGAGTAATATTTTTCCACGTAGTGTAAATAGAATGGGGAGATTAGAATGAAATACAATAGACAAGCCATGATTCTGAAGATAATAGAAGAAAAAGATATTGAGACTCAGGAAGAATTGGTAAAGGAACTACGTAACAGAGGAATGGATGTTACTCAGGCAACAGTTTCCAGGGACATTAAAGAATTAAGACTGGTAAAAGTAATGAGTAAAACCGGGGGTTCCAAATATGCTACTATTGAACGTCAGGATTCTGATATCTCTGAACGTTTGTTTCGAGTATTTTCAGAATCTGTAATCTCTATAGAGCACGCTAAAAACCTAATTGTAATAAAAACCATTGTCGCAGGTGCACAAGGCGCAGCTTCAGCCATTGATGCTATGAATTGGCCTGAAGTTATAGGATGTATCGCTGGAGATGATACAATTCTGGTGGTAGTACGTGATGATTCTTTAATAGAAGATGTATTACGGCGTTTTTCAAAAATGATGCGTCAATAAGCTTTATGCTTGGGGGTATTAGATGATACTAGAAATATCCATAAAAAATATCGCTTTAATTGACGAACTGATAATCGAATTTGGGGAAGGGTTTAATGTATTAACCGGTGAGACAGGCGCAGGCAAATCCATAATAATTGATTCTGTAAATTTAGCCCTTGGAGAAAGAGCAGATCGAGAACTAATACAAACAGGCAAAGATTTTGCCCGTGTAGAAATGCTTTTCTCATTAGACGATACTAGCAATAAAATTAAAGAAATACTAGCAGATATGGGGATACCATTAGAAGAGGATGGAAGTCTCCTTATAATGCGTGAAATAACATTACAAGGCCGTAATCTTTGTAAGGTAAATGGTCGCACTGTCACTTTGTCCATGCTAAGGGAAATTAGCAGTCATCTGGTTGATATTCATGGTCAACATCAACATCAATCTTTATTAAATCCAGACTCACACATTGAATTATTAGATAAATTAGGCGGCATCGAACTTGAAAAGCAAAAATCAAAAGTTCAAGACGTTTGGTCTGCCCTTCAAACCGTTAATAAAGAAATTATAAAACTCCAAAACTGGAATAAGGATGGCGAGCGTCGTAAGGATATTTTACGCTATCAGATCGAGGAGATTTACAATGCCTCTCTTCAACCTGGCGAGGAAGAGGAAATTAGAAGAGAAAGAGCCATCTTGATTAATGCTGAAAAAATTGCTAATGCAGTAGCATCAAGTTATTATGAGCTTTATTCAGGCGATGCAAATAGTGTTTCAATAATTGATAAGCTATCCAAAATCATCAGCCAACTTGAAGAAATTGAAGGAATTGATGATTCATTAGATTCTATTCTGGAGGGTCTTAGAAGCATTCTATATACTTTAGAGGATTTATCCCATGAATTGAGATCTTATAGAGATAATTTTGATTTTGATCCAGGTCGATTAGCAGAATTAGAAAACAGATTGGAACAAATCTTTTCATTGAAACGTAAATATGGGAACACTATTGAAGAGATATTAAATTTAAAAGAAAGTTTAGAAAAAGAACTAAATGTTTTAGAGAACAGTCAGGAACGACTAGATGAACTAATAACAACTTACAATAAACTATATAAATTAGTAATTGAACGATGTAGTAAACTTTCAGAAATGAGAAAAAAGTGCGCACTTCTGCTTGAACAGAGGTTAGCAAACGAGTTGGCAGATCTTAACATGAATCGTGCTAATTTTGTAGTGTCAATAACATCTCCCGAATTTGCTAATGAAGATTCTACCGATATTAAAGGAATAACAAGGAACGGTTTTGATACAGTTAATTTTTTAATTTCTACTAATGCAGGTGAACCTTTAAAACCTTTAGAAAAAATTGTTTCTGGAGGAGAAATGTCTAGGCTGATGCTTGCATTTAAAACAATTTTAGGTGATTTGGATGAAATTCCAACTATGATATTTGATGAAATTGATGTAGGTATAAGCGGCAGAACAGCACAAAAAGTAGCCGAAAAAATTTGTTCTATTTCCAGAAATCGTCAAGTTATATGTGTGACTCATCTCCCACAGATAGCAGCAATGGCAGATAAACATTTTGCCATAGAGAAATTGGAAGCAGATGGACGAACTCGAACTGTAGTAAACAAATTAAACTATAATGAACGAAAAAAAGAAATTGCCAGACTTATTGGAGGTACATTGTTAACTCCATTGAGTCTGGAACATGCAGACGAATTAATTAAATCTGCTTTACTTATTAAAGAAAACCACAAATGAAGTTCTATCTAAACTTCGATATCACTCTTTCACATATTCCCAGTATAAATCACGACTGTAAGGTTACCTTAAAATTAGTTATAATCTATTTTTTTTCAAACAGAAAACGAGGATGCAGGAGCGTGAAAGATGATAAAGAAAAGGAAAAAGAAAATAATTGGGGTTTTACTAACAGCATTACTACTAGTATTTAATTATTCGTCAATGGTGCAGGAGATTGTCCGATTTCCTGCTGAATTGCAATTGTTCGAAGGAGATACCCAAATATTAGAATTCGATTTGCCCATACGAGCAAAAATCCGAAATGAACAAAATGAAGTGAACGTTTTAAAATTTAATGGGGATTCCTTGATAAATAAGAAAACATATAATATTAATGAACCTTTATATATAGAGCCTATTACGCAAGGGAATGTAAACTTAGAATTAATGCTATTTGGTTTCTTTCCTATTAAGCAATTAACCATACATGTAACATCGCCTAAAAGGTTAATACCGGGAGGAAATTCAATCGGTGTTTCGCTCTATACCGATGGTGCATTAATTGTAGGCACTTCGGATGTAACAGATAAACATGGAATTACTCACTTCCCAGCTATAGATGCCGGTTTACTGCCTGGTGACATTATAACAAAGGTTAACGGTGTAGCTGTAAAAGATGCGACGCATTTATCCCATTTGGTAAACAAGGTAAAGGGCAAGGAAGTTGAATTGGAATATAAAAGAGATAATCGTGTTCTTATTGCCCGTATTCGTCCAGTGGCAGACGAAAGAGATTCAAAATATAGACTTGGCCTCTGGGTTAGAGATAGTACTGCTGGGGTCGGAACGTTAACATTTATAGACCCGGAAACTCAATATATGGGTGCGCTCGGGCATGCTATAACAGATGTTGATACCGGCACTTTGCTATCTGTAAAAGGTGGAGAAATATCTGAATCTACCATTATTGATGTAAAAATTGGAAAAAAGGGGCTTCCCGGAGAATTGGTAGGCAATTTTTCTCATGACCGAAAGGTTCTTGGTAAAATAATCAAGAATACTGGATTTGGTATTTATGGAAAATCCATTAGCAAAATACAGAATCCTATATACAAGGCTCCTTTGCCAATAGCATATCAATATCAAGTCAGACCTGGGAAAGCTACTATACTGACAACAGTTGATGACAAAGGTATTCAGGAATATGATATTGAAATCATTAGGGTAAACAGACAGACATCACCAAATCCCAAAGGTTTAGTTTTAGAAATTACAGATACAAGATTATTAGAAAAAACAGGCGGTATCGTTCAGGGTATGAGTGGCAGCCCCATAATACAGAATGGAAGAATTATAGGTGCAGTAACTCATGTTTTCGTAAACGATCCAAAAAAAGGCTATGGTATTTTTATAGAATGGATGTTGGATGAAGTGAATAAAATAATAGATTAGAACAGACAGTAATACGCACATTTATTTTTCCTAATCATAACCTTTCTTCCTAGCAGGATTACCAGCTATTTTGTCGAATATATAGATCGAACAGGAAATCCAGGAAGCATTTAGCAAATCTCATTTTTTATAAATGTGATATAGGGGTGTTTTTATGAATGACAGGATAACTGTACTCATTGCTGATGATAATAAAGATTTTTGTAATATAATAGCTGAATATTTATCTAAACAGGATGATATGGAAGTTGTAGCCGTGGCTTATGATGGAGTTGAAGCATTAGACCTAATTCACAAACTTCAGCCGGATTTAGTGGTTTTAGACATTATAATGCCTCAAATGGATGGGTTAGGAGTATTGGAGAAACTTAACGAGGAGAAAATGGAACAAAAGCCTAAGATAATAATTCTTTCTGCTGTTGGCCAGGATAAAATTACACAACGAGCAATTTCATTAGGTGCTGATTATTATATCGTTAAACCTTTTAATCTGGAAATTTTTTTAAGGCGTATTCGAGAGTTGACATTCCATCAACATACTTCGTCCTATCTCATTCAGAGAGCACCTTCCTATATCTTTAATACTAAGCCACAAAGTAAAAAAAATGAGAAGAATCTGGAATCTGATATAACAAGTATTATCCATGAAATCGGTGTACCCGCCCATATTAAAGGATATCAATACCTAAGAGAGGCCATTACCATGGTAGTAAATGATATGGATCTATTAAGCGGTATAACCATAAAACTATATCCTGGTATAGCTAAAAAATTTAATACCACCCCCAGCCGAGTAGAGCGTGCAATTCGCCATGCCATCGAAGTGGCATGGAGTCGCGGAAGAATAGAAACCATAAATAAATTATTCGGGTATACAATCCATGATGAAAAAGGAAAACCAACCAACGGAGAGTTTATTGCAATGATAGCTGATAAATTGCGTATGCAGACTCGAAATACATAGTGAATTCATATGATTCAAAGTAAGCGTCAAATAGAATAGGACATGAGAACTAAAAATCATTCTTCCTCTTCCCAAGCATACAGCTCAGGCTCTTTTTTGGACCTTGGTATAAAAACCCTTTCAGGTAAAACGGTGCTGTCTGGCAATAGATCTTCAGCAGACGCCGCATATCCAGGCTTGCCAAGATTCGGCATCTGGGTTAGAACCCACATTAAGTACTCAAAAGGATTAAATCCGTTTTCAATAGCGGTTACAACAAGGCTGTAATATACAGCACTGGCCCTTGCACCTGCTGGGGTGTTTGCAAATAACCAATTTTTTCTTCCTATCACAAAAGGTTTTATGCTGCGTTCAGCACGGTTGTTGCTGATCTCCAGCCGCCCGTCGGTTAGGTATCTTTCAATATACTTTTTCTGCGAGCGGGCATAGGATACTGCCTTACCCAGCATACTGCTGGGCAGTGCACCTAAGCCTTCCATCCAATTGTAGAATTCATCGAACAGAGCTTTTGATATGCGTTGTCTATTGTCCAAACGCTCCTCCGGGGTCAACGAAGCAAATTCCCTTTCATAGCGGAACAGTCGGTCGCAGTAATACACACCTTTCAAAAGGTCTGAATCCTTCCTTTTATCTTTTGGCAGGATTTTCAGCCCATCAAAGAATTTACGTCGAAGATGCGCCAGACAGCCTACAACTATTATGTTATCAGGCAGTTTGTGGTATGCTTCGTAGCCATCCGTATGTATAAAACCACTGAATCCTCTCAAAAATTCCCTTGGGCGTATATACCTTCTGTCTGGTTGATAATCATAAAGTATGATCTGGCTTTTCGCCTCTCCGCTGGTTCTGTAAAGCCACATATAACTTTTTGACTGTGCCGCCCTTCCAGGTTCCTTTAAAACCTGAACCGTGGTTTCATCAACGTGTAAAACGCTGTGCTTCAGGAGCTTAAGCCTCATCTTTTCATACAAAGGTTCAAGCCAGTCATTACTTGCCTTTAGGAGCCAGTTTGCCATGGTCTGCCTCGATAGTAAAATGCCGTTTTGTTTCCATTCCTGCTCCTGACGATATAGCGGGGAGCCCATCATAAATTTTTGCACAGCTCCATGTGCATCATCCCTCCCGATACCACTATAGCACACAGATAGAAACTGCCCTAATACTTGTTTCCGATTCTCGAATCATGATAAATAATGCGCTGAACATTGTCGCATAATATATCAAATGCTGAGTTTCTTTTATCATTTTGTGCACTGTTAATTGCATCCAAAACCAAGGCATCGAATATCAGGCGGGCAGATAATTTATGATAGCCGCAATCGTATAATATGGCATTAATATCTTCCTCTGTTATTTTTGCAGGATATGCTGCCAGCAAAACGGCAACTATTATTTCACGAGGGACATCAGATTCTCCGTTATAGCAGCTTCTTAATCTCACAGCCAAGGATTCCCTGGCTCTTCTTAGTGCTTTTTCGCCTTCATTATCATAATAGTCATAACCGCAAAACTGAAAAGTTCCAATTAAAGCCTTGGCCAAATCATCAAAGCTAACATCTTCTTCGCAAAAAGTATTAACTGATTCGCAGAAAGTTTCGGTTGTAAACTTTCTGATTGACCCAAATTCATCCCAGTTTGCTTCTAAAAAATTCCGAAATTCATTTATATTATCCAGGTTTCCTATTTCTATCTGTTCCTCATACTCTTCCCTTATATTTACTGTTCCCATATTATTATTATTATTGTTATTAATTCCTCTTCCTGAGTATCCAACTGCCAGATTATAGAAACTCTGTATATCCATTTTGTTTCTTATGCTAAAATCATATATTAAGTCTTTGTAATTTCTGTAATGTACCCATGGATGGTTTGTGCTTATAATGAATTCCCTTGCTTCATCATAATTCAGTTCAAGAAGAATGCAAAGCTGGAAGGCCATATCCCTGTTAATTCCCCTTATGTCATTCAGCCAGTTATCCACCCTTCTTCTGACAGAATCCCTTTTGGCTGTGTTAAACGGGCTTTTTAAAATAAGTTGAATCAACTCATTTCGTCCGATACCTTTTTGTTCCATAATACTGTTTAAGGCAGCTGTCACCGAAAACCTGTCCCTTATAATATCCTCATGTTCGTTAAGTATATTGCCGATATCTTCCCTGCCAATCAACCCTCTTATCAGTCTGCTTTCTTCATTCATTTTGAGAACCCTCCATTGACTACAATTATCGGGACGAACCTTTGCAGTTCTCCGGTGCCGGCAGCCATAAACGGTAGCAGGCATTAGACTATAAATTTCTATTTCATTATATAATTTTGCTGCCAAAAATTACATGAAAATTCAAAAATATCAACTCCTGAATATCAATATGTTTCATCGGCCCGTTCTATGCTTTGCTGCATATTCCAGACATCAGGCATTCTGATACGATGAAGATTTAATAGTCTCTTTCATATGCGCCTCTTTGTCCATATTAGTATTGCAATAAACTTATTGAGATCTTACGTGTATATATATTATCATCCTGCTTTAGGCAAAAATACTTTGCAATCTTTTTCAATTTTTCAACTTACTTATATGCGCCGATATAATTTACCTATAACATTGGGTAGAAATTGACCCACACCAAGCCAATGGCTGCTATAAATATGCATATGTGGTTATATCCCATTCTTCAGCACAGAAAAAAAAGCGATCTGAAGCAGCATTGATAAATATCATCCACTAAACCTATATCTATGGATCATCAACTCGCAATACTGAGTAACTGATAAAAAGCCTCAGTATTGATTCCCCTTCGCAGCGCCAGGTTTCTGGGATATCCAAATGTCTAAATTATCAGGCGGCTGCTTTCTAATTGCCTGTACGTCCTCAAAGCCGGCCAATTCCACATGTATCGGTTCTATAATAAATGTTGGGGTAAGAAAGCAGGAAAAATAAAAAGCATAAGCGAAAACCTACCGAGTAAATAAACCACCACGAATATTCACAGGAGGTTTTGCTTATGCTTAATTCTAATTATATACAAAGTTTGTTTGGAATCAAAGACGGAATAATAAAAAATATAGAAAATGATGATGACGGATCAATAATCCATGTACATTTTGGTAGTGTCAAGAATTTTTCGCACATTTAGAGGCGACCCTATTGCGCCTACAGTTATCCTTAACTCCTTAGTGAACCACCAAGGCCCTGCAGGATGGCTGTCAAGGGCGTGCCATAGCACGGGCTTTAGCCTTTACCCTTGACAGGCAGTCAAAGGGCCTTATCATCTTGATAGGAGTTAAGGAAGCTCAGATAGCCCGAACATCATCAGCTATGTTATTTAGAAGATCTATATTAAGATATCGTTTTTCTCCCCACGCAGTCCCAGCAACATGCCTGAGACGTGCGCATACCAGCATTAGAGCTGAATGCCCATCCGGGAAAGAGCCGACTACCCGGGTTCTACGCCTGATTTCCCGCATCATACGTTCTATACTATTGTTAGTCCGGATCCTGGTCCAGTGTTCTCTTGGAAAGTGCATATAGCTAAGGGTTTCTTCTATCCCTTTCTCTAACTTAGCTGCCGCTTCAGGCAGTTTCATGCTTCGCAGTTTTTGAACAACTGATGCTGCTTTTTCACGGGCACTTTCAATATTTTCCTGTGCATGGATAGCTTTTAGCATGGCTGCTACATCCTTCATCTTGCTTTTTGGTACCACTGATAACATGTTTCGATAAAAATGTACCACGCAGCGCTGAAAAGCAGCCTCAGGGAATACTTCACCTAATGCTTCTACCAGCCCCAGGCACTTGTCTCCAACTACAAGTTTCGTTCCCTTTAACCCTCGTTCTTTCAGGTGTCTTAGAAAATTAAGCCAGCTTTCTTTATCTTCACGGCCGCCTTCAATAGCTCCCAGAACTTCACGGTATCCGTCATTATTTACAGCTAATGCCACAAGGATGGAAACATTCTCAAATTCGCCGCCCCAACTGCGCTTAAGAAAAATTCCATCCAGATAAACATATGGATACTCACCGGTTAAAGGACGATTTCTCCAGTTTTCTATATGTACATATACCTTTTTGTTTAGTTCACTGATGGTTCCAGGAGATACTTTTGTACCCCAAAGTGCTTCTGTGATATCCTCCACACGCCGGACAGAGACACCTGCCAGATACATTTCTATTAAGGCTTCCTCTATAGAACTTTCTCTTCGTTTATATCGTTCTATTATGGCTGTTTCAAAAGGCAGTTTCCTTAGCTTGGGCACCTTGAGATCCACCTCTCCGGCTTTCGTTAGAAGCTTGCGATGATAGTAGCCTGCACGTGTATCTTTTCTGGCTTCTGTTCTCTCATACCGATGTGCATTGGTTAATCTGTCTGCTTCCTGATCCAGCAGCTGATTTAGTGTTTCTTCTACAGTTCCTCGAACTAATTCGCTAAGTTGCTCCTTTATTACTTCTTCGTTTAGGTGTATAATGTTGTCCATAAGGCGATCCTCCTTTGTGTTGTTTTTGTGTGGTAACTTAAATATACACGATGGGATCGCCTTATTCAATTTCAAATGTGCGAAAAATATTATACCTTATCTACATTTTGAAGTGAGAAGAGATATCCATGAATGCCCTTCCTGCAGAGAATTAACGGACAGCATTCATGATTATAGAATACAGAAGATTAAAGGTCCTCCGCTAGGAGAGAAATTTATTCTTTTTCATTATCGTAAAAGACGTTACGTTTGTTCTGCATGTGGAAAGCGTTTTTATGAGAATAATTCATTTGTCCCAAGATATCATCGTATGTCTTCGAGCCTGGTTTCATATATGTTGAAAGAATTAAAAAGCACCAATTCCAGGTCAAGTGTTGCTGAGAGGTGCAATGTATCTGTCAGCACCGTTTCACGTGTATTTGACTTAATTTCGCCTGATAAGCCGAAGCTTCCGGAGGTTTTGTCTATTGACGAGTTCAAGGGTAACGCTGAGACAGGCAAGTATCAGTGTATCATTACGGACCCTAAAAGCCGCAGAGTTTTAGATATTCTTCCCGG
>LSQX01040718.1_pt1 | contig 17440 bp, 13 predicted proteins | sample 654561 | NCBI WGS metagenome assembly LSQX01 (sample SAMN04489861, study PRJNA283612) | anaerobic digester metagenome | isolation source: 4 biogas reactors fed with cattle manure at either 37C or 55C with and... | place: Denmark: Kongens Lyngby | collected 2014
GTAGCAACACCTACGATGTTTCCTGTTCCTACGGTTGCGGCTAACGCTGTCGATAGAGCGCCAAAACTTGTTACGTCTCCCTCGCCACCCTCTTCGTTTTTAACCATATACTTTAGGGCTTTTCCAAGCTGCCTAAATTGCAAGAAACCGAGCCTAAATGATAGAAGTAGTCCAACGCCCATGATTAGGACCATCATTGGGACTCCCCATACCCATCCGCCGATGGTGTTGAGCATATCAGTGAAAGCTGCCATATAAATCCTCCTTTTTTCACCTATAATTAAAAATAGAAAATCGTTGTTTAACACTTTTATGATGTGATAATATAACGATATAACGAGTTTTTATAGAAGTCAAATAAAAAATCTTAAAAAAGTTTATGTAAAATACACAAAAACAAAACGCGATAGTCAAAAAGCAAGGAAATTGTATGCTTTTAAGTACAACAAAAGAAGAAAGTGTGAACAAAAAAACATAATGCATTTTTTGAATAGTATTGGAACAAACTGTTCTTTGACAGAAAAATATCCAAACAGAGCGCTTGGGGTGCATTGTAAGTATCTCGATGCTTCATCACAAGAAACATTTCACTCGTATTACAACGCGCTACACACAAAAAACCGCCACCCGATAGGATGACGGTCTAGGTTGTTTCGCTGTATTTTCGCTTATAACACTAAAGTTTATTCAGCTTCGATTTCAGAATCAATCTCTTTCGACATGAAGCCTTCATCAAGTTCGCCGGAGTTCAATCTTTTGAAGTAATCCTTTGTTTCTTTTGCAACGACTCCGCTTAGTGCAAAGAGTGCAATAAGGTTAGGGAAGGCCATGAGGCCGTTAAAGATATCTGCTATAGACCATACGAAAGTCAATGTTAGGAATGGCCCAATTAAAACTGCTGCAATATAGAACCAGCGATAAGTTTTTACAGCCTTCATATTTCCATTCGTAAAGTATTCAAGACACTTCTCAGCATAGTAGTTCCATCCTAGAATTGTAGTAAAAGCAAAGAGCGCAAGGCAAATTGTTAGTATAAATGCACTTGCGGTGTGGCTCCAAGGGAGGCCCTCTCCGAAAGCATAGATTGTAACATTAACGCCTTCTAGTCCTTGCTTGTAAGCACCAGTAAGAACAATAGATAAACCTGTCATTGTGCAAATAACAATAGTATCAAGGAAAGTACCTGTCATCGATACAAGACCCTGTCTTACAGGCTCGTTAGTTTGAGCAGCCGCAGCTGCGATTGGAGCGGATCCAAGACCAGCTTCATTCGAGAAAATTCCTCTTGCGATTCCTTTTTGCATAGCAGCCATCATAGCGCCAAGCGCACCTCCAGCAACAGCCCTGATGCCAAAAGCTCCCTGGAAAATTTCAACAATTGCACCTGGAAGAGCCTTGATGTTGAAAATCATAATTGAAACTGTTGTAACTACATAAAGAAGAATCATTGCAGGAACAATCTTAGAAGCTACACTTGAAATCCTTTGTATTCCACCTATTACTACTAGAGCAACACAGAGTGTTACTGCTACTGCGGAGATAGTTGTAGCCCATGTATAGTCCATATCGCCAATGCTGAATGCAATGTGCTTTGAGTTTGGATCAAAAAGCGCATTGAAAGATGAGGTGATAGAGTTAATTTGAGTAAAAGTACCTGTACCCATAATGCCGGCTGCTGCACCAAAGAAAGCAAACATCATACCGAGCCATTTATATTTTGGGCCAAGACCGTTCTCTATATAGTAGAAAGGTCCGCCGAGCATGTGACCATCTTTGTTTACTCTGAACTTGATTGCCAAAAGACCTTCGGCATACTTTGTTGCCATTCCAAGGCAGGCAGCAAATATCATCCAGAAAAGAGCACCTGGGCCTCCGGCAACGATAGCCGTCGCAACTCCTACGATATTACCCGTTCCTACTGTGGCCGCTAATGCTGTCGCCAAGGCACCGAAGCTTGTTACATCACCTTCGCCATTTTCTTCATTTTTGACCATATATTTGAGGGCCCTTCCGAGCTCTCTGAACTGCAGAAATCCTAGTTTAATTGATAGTATTAGTCCCACACCTAAGATCAGAACCATCATTGGGATGCCCCACACCAATCCGTCGATGGTGCTTAGCATCTCTGTAAAAGTTGCCATATAAATCCTCCTTTTTTCGAACGCGCGTAAAAGCACTGACCAATCTGCGCATTTTTTGCCAATGCAGTGATGATATAATGAGTTTTTATAGAAGTCAAATAGAAAATTAGCAGAAAGTTTATGAGATTTATACAAAAACAAGAGAGTAAACAGTAAAACCCTACTAAAATTGTACATTTACAAGAACAACAAACCAACGAAGTACAAATAAAAAAACATAGCTGCTGTAAAACACTTTTAAGACAAATGGATAGCCGCAAGATCATGGACTAATACCGAAAGCTAGAAGTTCAATCCGTAGGTTCAGAGGCGAGGGGTGTCGAGGCTTTGTTATATTGTAAAGAATATGCAAAAAACATGGTGCTTGGGCACATATAATAGTGATTTGTGTTAGAATAGAGGGATACAAAAAACCAATAAAAGTGTTAAAGAATTTAGACACAGAATAGGGTTAAAACTATTCGTTAATATATGTAAGGTGTGAGAAGGAGACTTTAACAAATGGAGAAAGATTTTAGGCCATATCTGGAAGAATCAGATATAGTGCTGGACGAGCTTTCAGCTAGAAAGGAAGGCTTTAGTTCGGAAGAGGCAGAGAAGGTATTAGAGGAAAAGGGCCCTAACAAGTTGATAGAGGCCAAGAAGACAAGCAATGTTGTAAGATTTTTTAATCAGATGAAGGATCCAATGATCATTGTATTATTGGTTGCTGCAGTTCTATCCTTTATTACATCAATGTGGGAAGGCGAATCTGGTGCGGATGTTTTCATTATACTAACTGTAGTAATACTCAATTCAGTTCTCGGAGTAGTACAGGAAAGTAAGGCAGAAGAAGCTATAGAGGCTCTTAAGAAAATGACGGCTGCTAAGTCAAAGGTATTAAGAGATGGGAATATTATTACAGTAGAAAGCTCGATGGTAGTGCCTGGGGATATAGTTATCCTAGAAGCAGGAGACAGCGTGCCGGCTGATGGAAGATTAATTGAAGCGGCATCAATGAAGATTGAGGAGTCTGCTTTGACAGGAGAATCTGTTCCTGTGGTAAAGCATGTTGAGAAGATTGTTCTAGACGAGGAGAGTAAGGATGTTCCTCTTGGTGATAGGAAGAACATGATATACATGGGAAGTACAGTAGTATATGGAAGAGGAGTCGCTGTTATTACTGCTACCGGGATGCAGACAGAAATGGGAAAGATTGCAGAGGCTATCTCTCAGGCAGAGAACGAGCAAACACCATTGCAGAAGAAACTAGCACAGCTTTCACATATTCTTACTAGACTAGTTCTAGGAATTTGCGTATTTATTTTCGCTCTTGGAGTATTTAAAGCAGGAACAATTAATGTCGATGTTATGATCGATACCTTCATGCTTGCAATTTCACTTGCTGTAGCAGCTATCCCAGAGGGCCTTGTTGCAGTAGTTACTATTGTATTATCAATGGGTGTTACCAAGATGTCTAAGAAAAACGCAGTAATCCGTAAGATGACTGCTGTTGAGACTCTTGGATGTGCACAAGTAATTTGTTCAGATAAAACAGGAACATTAACACAGAACAAGATGACTGTTGTTGATTACTATAGCAAAGATGAAACTTTGCTTGGTGCAGGAATGGCTCTTTGCTCAGACGCCGAACTTGTTGTTAATGAAGGAACAGAAGGCGTTATTGGCGAGCCAACGGAGGCGGCACTAGTTGAATACTCAAAGAGACTAGGGCTTCCTAAGCCAGCACTCAAGGAGAGTTATCCAAGAGTTGGAGAAGCACCTTTTGATTCTGGAAGAAAAATGATGTCCACAGTGCACGAGAACACTTCGATGGACTCAATTTCTGAAGCGGACAATGCTTTGTCGGTTGCAATGGCACAGAGCAAATATGTTCAGTTTACAAAGGGCGCACCTGACATTGTATTGAACCATTGCTCGCACATTCTGACAGACGACGGAATTGTGCCAATAACAGATGTACATAGAATGGAACTAAAGAAAGAGAATGCTAGAATGGCGGGAAGCGCATTGAGAGTTCTTTCTCTTTCGGTGAGATTATATGATAAAGAGCCAGCAAGCTTCGAGAATTCTGATTTGGAGAATGAGCTGATTTTCGTAGGTCTTACAGGAATGATTGATCCGGTTAGACCAGAGGTTAAGGATGCGGTAGCTAAATGCCGCGCTGCTGGAATTAGACCTGTAATGATTACAGGAGACCAGCTTGATACAGCCGTTGCAATTGCAAAGGACCTAGGCATGCTTGAGTCTGCGGATGAAGCTATCCTTGGAGCAAGTCTAGATGATATTAGCGATGAGGAACTGCTCTCTCTTGTAAAAACATATTCTGTATATGCAAGAGTTCAGCCAGAACATAAGGTTAGAATTGTTAAGGCATGGAAAACAAACTACATGGTTACAGCCATGACAGGAGATGGAGTAAATGATGCTCCTGCTATTAAGACAGCAGATATTGGTGTTGGCATGGGAATAACAGGCACCGATGTTACAAAGAATGTAGCTGATATGATTCTAGCTGATGACAATTTTGCAACGATAGTATCGGCTGTTGAAGAAGGAAGACGAGTATATGCAAATATTCGTAAAGCAATTCAGTTCTTGCTTGCATCAAATATCTCTGAGGTGCTTGCAATCTTAGGAGCTACAATCATGGGCTTTACGATTCTGAAGCCGGCTCATCTTCTGTGGATTAACTTAATTACAGACTCTCTACCAGCACTAGCTCTTGGAATGGAAGCTGGGGAGAAAGATTCAATGAAAAAGAAGCCTAGGTCTACAAAGGATGGAGTTTTTGCTGGAGGTATGGATAAGGACATTCTATATCAAGGTGCATTTACAACATTATTAGTTTTAGCTGCATACTTTATTGGTGATTTTATCGAAACAGGAGCATGGCATATTGCACAGAGCGATGATGGAATTACAATGGCATTCCTTACTATGTCGATGACGGAGATTTTCCATTCGCTTAATATGAGATCTAGAAGGAAATCAATCTTCACACTGGACACTCAGAACAAGTGGCTGTGGGGTTCTTGTATTCTCGCACTTGTGCTAACAACGGCTGTTATCGAGATTCCAGTTATTGCTAACATATTTGGATTTACAGTTATTAATTTAAAAGAATACGCAATTGCATTAGGATTAGCATTTACAATCATCCCATTCGTGGAGATAGTAAAGGCTTTCCAGAGAAAGAGAGCTGGCAAGGAGGGCTATGAGCTACCAGAATAAAGAAAATAGTATAGAAAAAAACAGAATGGGATATGAGCCGATTCCCGGCCTCATGTTTAAAATGTCACTGCCACTCATGATATCGATGATGGTACAGGCATTATATAATGTAGTAGACAGCATCTTCGTTGCAATGATCAACGAAGATGCATTGACCGCTGTCTCGCTAGTATTCCCGCTTCAGATGGTTATGATATCTTTTGCGGTGGGAATAGGCGTAGGTACAAGTGCATTACTTTCAAGATACCTTGGGGCAGGTCTGCACAATAAGGTTACTAAGGTTGCGCACAACGGAATAATAATAGAAATAATGAATGCTATTCTATTTATTATTATAGGGTTCTTTGCGGAACCATTTATGCGTATGCAGACAAACAACGAGACGATTATTGAATATGGATCGACATATCTTAAGCTTATTTGTTGGATGTCCATTGGAGTAATGCTACAGGTAATATTTGAGAGGCTGCTTCAGGCAACTGGAAAGACCAAATATATCCTGTTCGCGCAAGGAAGCGGTGCAATAATAAATATTATTCTAGATCCAATCTTGATTTTCGGCCTTGGCGGCTTCCCTAAGATGGGAATTGCTGGTGCGGCAGTTGCAACTATTATCGGCCAGATCAGCGGAGGGATAATTGGATTCTCTTTGAATAAAGCAAAGAACCATGAGGTAAAGCTGTCTTTCTCGCAGCTGCGTCCTGACTGGAATATTATGAAGGATATTTACAAGATTGGAATTCCTTCTATTGTCATGCAATCCGTTGGGTCTGTGATGAATTTCGGATTGAACCAGATTCTTGTTAGGTTCTCAACAACAGCTGTTGCAACATTTGGAGTATATTTCAAGCTTCAAAGCTTTGTATTTATGCCAATCTTCGGATTGAATAACGGCATAGTGCCTATAATTGCATTTAACTACGGAGCTAGAAGTAAAGAGAGGCTGGTTGAAGCTTCTAAATTAGGTGTAAAGGTTGCGGTAATTGCAATGTTTATTGGGACGGTTGTATTCTGGATATTCCCAAATCAACTTCTTTCAATGTTCAGCGCATCTGATGAAATGTATTCTATTGGAGTTGCAGCCCTTAAAATTCTGTCAATTAACTTCCCGTTTGCGGCATATTCAATTATGAACGGAACGGTTTTCCAGGCTCTTGGCAAAAGCACATATAGTATGTATACTTCAATACTTAGACAGATTGGAATTATCTTGCCAGTGGCATATCTGTTGTCACTCCTTGGTAATGTTGACTACGTATGGTTCTCCTTTGTTATTGCGGAAATCTGTGGAGTAATAATGACTACATTCTTTAAGAGAAGAATTAATCGTAAGATTATTGATCAAATGTAGGCTTGAAATTTATTTAGAATTCAGTATCATTAGAGAAATGGATTTGATTAGAAGAGGTTAGTCTATGAGCAAGGTGGTATTGATAGATTAGAATGGGAAGCCTAGGTTTTAAATTTATTTTTATAAAGGCTTTGGTAACCTAGTGTTAAAAGTTTAGTATATAAAGGATTGGGTAATGGATAATTTGAGTGATGTGGTTTTGGAGCATAAGCGATGGCGGCGCCGTGAGGCGCAGGAGATTGCGCGCAATCTCCCGCCCGGCGCTGCGGAGCGCGCCGGGCACGCCATCGCTCTTTCAGTGGCATCAATGCCTGAATATCATGCGGCACAAACCGTCATGCTTTTTCTCTCAATGGCAAATGAGCCAGCAACAGGAGAATTAGTTGAAAAAGCAATCAATGACGGCAAGAGAGTTTGCATTCCACTGTGCATTGATACCAAAGAACATATAATGGAAGCAAGAGAATATAAAGGGCATGAACAGCTAGTAAAAGGAGCATATGGAATACTTGAGCCGTCAAAGGACTCAATTCGCGTGAGCCCTTCGGAAATTGATCTTGCCATAATTCCATGTGTAGCTTGCGATTATAAATGCAATCGACTAGGACATGGAGCCGGATATTATGATAGATGGCTAGATGGAACAACTTTCCCTAAAGCTTCTGTATGCTTTGATAGTCTAGTATTAGATAGCGAACTTCCAACCGATGAATATGATCAAGCGATGGACTATATTATTACTGAGAAACGCATTATAGCTAAACAATAGGATCGTGCAAGTCAAAGGAAACCCGCGAAGCCTAACGGCATCGCACAAGGCTCCCGGCGAAGCACCGCACGCCCAGTAAACCAAGCGCTTGCGAAGCTTCGTTCCGATTTTAGCAACCAATGCAATAGCCACATAAAATGGAGAAAATAAAAATGAGTGATAAGAAGAAAATAATGCTCACAGGCGACAGACCTTCAGGAAAGCTACATATAGGACATTATGTTGGATCTCTAAGACAGAGATTGGAAATTCAGAACAGCAATACATTCGATGAACTATATGTAATGATTGCTGATGCACAGGCACTAACAGATAACTTTGATAACCCTCAAAAAGTTAGAGAGTCAGTATTCCAGTGCGCACTTGACTATTTGTCAGTAGGAATTGACCCAAAGAAAACTAATATCCTTATTCAATCAGAGGTGCATCAGCTCCACGAGCTAACAATGTACTATATGAACCTTGTTACAGTAGCAAGAGCACAGAGAAATCCAACCATTAAGACAGAGATTAATCTAAGAGGTTTTGAAGGCAATGTTCCAATGGGATTTCTAAATTATCCGATTAGTCAGGCTTCTGATATCACTGCTTTTAAGGCGACTCTGGTTCCAGTCGGAGAAGACCAAGAACCAATGCTTGAGCAATGCAGAGAAATCGTTCGTAGATTCAACTATATCTATGATAAAGAGGTTCTAGTAGAGCCGGAAGTGTATTTGCCAAAATCAAAATGCTGCCAGCGTCTACCAGGAACCGATGGACAAGCAAAGATGTCGAAGTCTCTTGGAAACACAATTTATCTTTCAGATTCAGAAGATGAGCTTAAGAGGAAGGTGATGTCGATGTATACAGATCCAACACACCTTAAGGTTGAAGATCCGGGTAAAGTTGATGGTAATACAGTATTCACATATCTTGATGCTTTTTCGACTGATGATGATTTTGCAAAATATCTACCAGAGTATGCTAATATTCAGGAAATGAAAGACCATTACCAGAAAGGCGGGCTTGGGGATGTTAAGTGCAAGAAGTTCCTATTTAAGGTGCTAAATGACTTCCTTGTGCCAATTAGAGAACGAAGAGCATATTACGAATCACATCCGGAAGAAGTTGTTGAAGCTCTTAGAAGTGGAACAGAGGCGGCAAAGGCAAAAGCAGAGAATACACTAGCTGAAGTTAAGGAAGCGATGCAAATAGATTACTTCGTTCGTTGGGAGAAAGAGTTCAACTAAATATACAATAACATTCACATAATCTATATAATTGTAGCGCCGTAAGGTGCTACAATTTTCATATGTTAAGAAAACTCGTTAGTATAAATTTCAGTTCATCAGATTTGTCTGATGAAGTAATAAAAAGCATAGCAGGTGACGTTGCCAAGCAAGTAGGAGAGTTGCTTCCAGAAAACCTTGAGGCAGAGAATATCTATGCCGAAGCTCTTGAGGAGAAGAGCGAAGTAAGCTTCGATGATGAGACTTTGGTTATTATCGGAGTTGAGGCTAGAAGGAGTCGTGTTCCTATGGAATACATTAAGAAAATGCAATATATTAATGGAAACGGAGCCATTGCTATTGTTGTTGTAACTTATAGTACGCAGTCTTATGGTAGATCTCTCTATGAATTGTATACATTTGCGGAGGATCAAGGCTTCAAGGTTGTAAGTGCGGCGGCTTTTGTTGCGGATTATTTGGATTATCCTGTGATAAAGAATCTATTACAGCCTAGACCAGATGTTAAAGATTACGACTTAATCAATGCATTCAGCTGTTTAACAACGCATAAACTGCAACGAGTTTGTGGAACTGATGTGGGTTTCCTTAAGTGTAAGATTATGCCGCTTCAGATTGAAACAAAGAGGCTTGGATTGCCGAAAAGCATTGCAATTCTAAGTGCTAGGCGACGCGAACCAGAGTGGTTCCTATAAATGGTAGTTAAGTAAGATTTTCAAACAATATAATTAAAAATTCAGCATAGAAAACACGGTGCTTAATCAGCACCGTGTTTTCTATGTGTAAAGAATAAAAAGAATAAAGTATTCTTATTGACAACGCACAAAGCAAGATTTAGAATACATGTATACAATTTTGGATAAGAGGTAAAGATATGGACGACATAAGATTAAATAATAGAACAAATCTTCTTGAAAGGGCAGAGCATGACTATGTAATTCAGGATATTAAAGAACCTAATCTTTTTAGGGAGATTTTTGAATACACAGAAGTTCCAAAGGTTCCTTTTAACTTTAGAAATAGTCCGCTAAATATGCCTGAGAATATCTATATTACAGATACAACATTCAGAGATGGGCAACAGTCAAGAGAGCCATATACTGTTAAGCAGATAGTGGATATATACAAAATGATATCTAAACTTTCCGGAGAGAAAGGCATAGTAAGACAGACAGAATTTTTCGTATATAGCGAGCGAGATAGAGAAGCCATAAGGAGATGCCAGGACCTTGGTCTTAGATTCCCTGAGATTACAACATGGATTAGAGCAAAGAAAGAAGACTTCAAGCTTGTTCATGATATCGGCGTTAAGGAGACGGGAATTCTGGTAAGCTGTTCAGATTATCATATTTTCACTAAGCTTGGAATGACAAGGAAGCAGGCTCTTGATCACTACTTGTCAGTAATTTATGATGCTTTTGAAGCCGGAGTAATGCCAAGATGTCACCTTGAGGATATAACAAGAGCTGACTTTTACGGTTTTGTTGTTCCATTTGTAAGTGCAATTCAGGAGATGGCAGAGCAAGCAAATATGAAAGCGAAGTTCAGAGCTTGTGATACTCTCGGTTACGGGATTCCATATCAGGGCGTAAGTCTACCAAGATCTGTCCCTGGAATTATTTATGGTCTTCAGACTTATGCTGGAGTTCCAAGCGAGATGCTGGAATGGCATGGACACAATGATTTCTACAAAGCCGTTACAAATGCTTCAACTGCATGGTTATATGGATGCTCGTCAGTCAGCACAACCCTATTTGGCATTGGAGAAAGAACTGGAAATGTACCGCTTGAGGCAATGGTCTTTGAATATGCGCAGCTAAGAGGAACTCTAGATGGAATGGACACAACAGTCATCACAGATTTAGCAGAATATTATGAGCACAATATTGGTTACAAACTTCCACCACAGACGCCTTTTGTCGGAGAGAACTTTAATGTTACAAGAGCTGGTATTCACGCAGATGGTCTTTTGAAGAACGAAGAGATTTATAATATTTTCGACACTAAGAAATTCTTAAAGAGACCTCCAGCAGTATGTATTAACCAAACTTCAGGTGCGGCTGGTGTTGCTAAATGGATTAACGACAACTATCAGTTCGAAGGGGCAGCTGCTGTAAACAAGAAGTCAGACATCGTTTTGCATATCAAGAATTGGATTGATGAGCAATACGCTAAAGGCAGAGTAATTGCTATCAGTAACGATGAACTTCATAGACAAGTTGACGATTTTATAATTAACGGACCTTGCAAAGGCCATATTTAAAGGAAACAAAGGGAGCAAAAATGGGAAAGACAATTGCGCAGAAAATAATAGAATCACATCTTGTCAGCGGCGAGATGTTGCCAGATACAGAAATTGGAATTAGAATTGACCAGACTCTAACTCAGGATGCTACAGGCACAATGGCATATCTTGAGTTTGAATCAATGGGAATTCCTAGGGTGAAAACTGAACTCTCGGTTGCATATATCGACCACAACACATTGCAGTCGGGATTCGAGAATGCAGATGATCACAAGTTTATTCAGACTGTATGCGCAAAGCATGGCGTATATTATTCAAGACCAGGGAACGGTATCTGCCACCAAGTTCATTATGAAAGATTTGGTAAGCCGGGGAAAACTCTTATCGGCTCAGATTCTCATACTCCGACGGGCGGAGGACTTGGAATGCTTGCGATAGGAGCAGGTGGAATGGATGTAGCAGTTGCAATGGGCGGTGGCGCATATAATATTCCAATGCCTAAGATGATTAAAGTAAATCTAACAGGCTCACTTCATTCAAATGTTAGCGCAAAGGATGTTATTCTAGAAGTGCTAAGACAGCTGACTGTAAAGGGTGGCGTTGGATATATAGTTGAGTATGGTGGACCTGGTGTTTCATCATTAAGCGTTCCGCAAAGATGTACTATAACAAATATGGGCGCTGAGCTTGGTGCGACTACTTCAATTTTCCCATCGGATGAAAACACTAAGGCTTTCTTGAAGGCACAAGGAAGAGAAGCAGATTGGGCCCCACTAGCAAGTGACCCTGATGCAAAATACGACAAAGAAATAAATGTAAATTTGGATGAGCTTACTCCTTTGGCAGCATGTCCTCATAGTCCTGACAATATAAAGAAGGTGACTGACCTAAAAGGAGTGAAGGTTGACCAGGTATGTATAGGTTCATGTACCAATTCATCCCTTTCAGATATGCTCAGAGTGGCTCAAATTCTAAAGGGAAAGAAGATTGCAGATGGCGTAAGTCTCTCAATTTCACCTGGCTCAAGACAGGTTTTCGCTATGCTCTCAGAGTGTGGCGCTCTTACTGACATGATTGATGCCGGAGCAAGAGTTCTTGAGTGTGCGTGCGGACCATGTATCGGAATGGGATTTTCGCCTAATTCAGCAGGAGTAAGTCTTAGAACTTTTAATAGAAATTTCTTAGGAAGATCAGGCACCAAGGATGGACAGGTTTACCTTGTAAGTCCAGAGACAGCGGCAGCATCAGCTTTAACTGGCTGGTTTGAAGACCCATCCGAATTAGAAGATTTGGGGGAGACTAAGCTCCCAGAGAAATTCAGAATCAATGATGATGGAATAATTCCACCTCTTGATGAGGAGACTGCAAGAACTGCAGAGGTAATTAAGGGACCAAATATCAAGGCGTTCCCAAAGACAACACCTCTTGGTGATTTGATAAAAGCAGAGGTAATACTAAAAGTCGAGGATAATATTACTACAGACCATATTATGCCTGCTGGTGCAAAAGTTCTTCCTTATAGGTCGAATATTCCACATTTATCGAAGTTCTGCTTTGGCGTAATTGATGAGACTTTCGCAGAGAGAGCATTAGCTGCCGGAGAAGGAATAATTGTAGGTGGTTCAAACTATGGACAAGGCTCATCAAGAGAGCATGCGGCTCTAGTTCCGCTATATTTAGGAATAAAAGCAGTTGTAGCTAAGAGTTTTGCAAGAATCCATGCAGCAAATCTTGTTAACGCAGGCATTTTGCCTCTGATTTTTAAGAACACTGAAGATTATGAGCTAATTAAGCAAGGCGCAACTATAGAAATGGCAAATATCCATGAGGGCTTGAAAAATGACGAGCTTGTTTTGAAAGTTGATGGCAAAGAGATTCATCTTGTTATGGACCTTGCCGATAGACAGAAGGAAATATTGCTTGCAGGCGGATTACTTAAATATACAGCGGGAGTATAAAGGATAGAACAATGAAAAATTACGAGAAAGATATTCAAGAGGCACTAAAGTCGTTCGAGGCAATGCTAAGAGAGCAGGTCATTAGAAATGTGACAATTGAAGAGGAAAGAATCAAAGCAGAGAATAGCGATTCAGCACAATCTTCAATATCTGCAAAAACAACCATAGGGCTGGCATCTGGTGACGGAATTGGGCCGGTGATTATGACCGAGACAAAGAAGGTTCTTGAAAAACTGCTTTCCGATGAGCTTTCTGCTGGGGCAATTACGCTAAAAGATATTGATGGATTTACTATAGAGAATAGACTGGCGCTCGGAGAGACTGTTCCCGCATCAGTTATGGAAGAATTCAAGCAATGCGATGTGCTTCTGAAAGGTCCGACGACAACTCCAAATGCAGCGATGTCGGGAATAAATCTAGAGAGCGCAAATGTATATCTTAGAAAGGCCTTTGACCTATATGCAAATGTGCGCCCGGTTAAAGTGCCAAGCGAGAATATTGATTGGATTTTTTTCCGTGAGAATACAGAAGGTGAGTATGCGCTAGGAAGTAGAGGCGTTAGAATTGCTGATGAATTCTCAGTTGACTTCAAGGTAACAACTTATGAGGGGTCGCGTCGAATTGCAAAGGCAGCTTTTGACTATGCTAGGGAGAATGGCAGAAAGAAAGTGTCTGTTATAACCAAGGCTAATATAATGAAGAAAACTGACGGCGATTTCCAGAAAATTTGCCTTGAGGTTGCAAAGGATTATCCTGAGATTGAAGTCGACACATGGTTTGTAGACATTATGGCGGCAAATTTGGTTAATAAGGATATCCGTTCTCAGTTTGAGGTAGTGGTATTACCAAATCTTTATGGAGATATCATAACGGATGAGGCAGCGCAGATTCAAGGCGGTGTTGGTACAGCAGGCTCAGCAAATATCGGAAGTAAGTATGCAATTTTTGAGGCTATTCATGGAAGCGCTCCAAGAATGGTTGAGGACGGGATTGCAAATAGAGCAAATCCAGCAAGCCTTATGACAGCGGCGGTTATGATGTTAAGACATGTTGGATATCTTGAGAAAGCTGCGCTTCTTGAGAAAGCGATTGCTAAAGCGGATGATCTTATTGGACCGAAGATGACAGGCCTAGCAGATGGAGCTCTGTGTACAGACTTTTCTGCAGAGGTGCTTAAGAATATTTAATCGTTTTGTAAATCAGGGTTAAACTCTGCAACTTAGATATATATTGAAAACTTCTTTGCTTTTGCTTGCTCAAACTTCAAACGACGGATATAATAGGGAAAGCTAATGAAGCGAGGAGTAAATAATATGACAGGAAAACAAAGAAGTTATCTAAAGGGATTGGCAAATGGATTAAGCCCGGTTGTAAGCATTGGAACAGCAGGTCTAACAGACAATATCGTGAAGTCTATAGATGAATATCTAACTGTTCACGAGCTTATTAAGGTATCGATGCAGCAGGGAGTGGAACTTGATGCTAAGGAAGTATGTAATGAAATCGCAGATCGTCTGCATGCAGATTTTGTTCAGGCGGTTGGTCGCAGATTCGTTTTATATAGACAGGCGAGAGACCCGAAGAATAGAAAGATTGAGTTCTAAGGTAAATACTACAGTATCCTGATTTTTTTGATAAGCTAAAACTCAATATGAATCAAGAGATGGCGGGCTGCAATTGGCCTGCTATTTTGATGAAAAGAATTAATGAAAATAAAACTGTAAAAATTCAATAAGTCAATGATAAAATATTGCAAAAAAAAAGGAACTGTGCTATAAGTATATAAAGAGATTGCAATATAGTTTGATAAAGAATATACATTGTTAGTTTATGGAGGAAGCGATATGGATAGAAAGAATTTAAAGATATATCAGATCCTTAAAGGTATATCAATAATTGCAATGCTTACAAGCGGTGCTTATCTTATCTCATGTGCAGATGTCATAAAAAGGTCGGGGATGTTCGTTAATACGCCCGAACGTAGCACTTATGACACATTTGATGCACTAATTGATACAGGCTATATAAAGGGAATTGTAGCAGCCGTTATCATTCTGAGTCTGTCGGTAATCGTTTACTTGTATGTCGCAAAATGCGTACGAAGAATAAAACATGAGATGGTTGTATATCCAAGTACTGATGCAGAGAAACTTTTACAACGACCATATATTGGACGAAGCATGCCAATACCATCAGACGGTACAAATGACAATGAATTGGAAGCTGCCAAAACTAAAGAGAAATCAGACAATTAAGACAACAATATAAGGAAACTGGCTGGAAGCACCAAGTGCTTCCAGCCAGTTTTTACTTAAAACTCATGCCTTTTGAAAAACTATTTAGGTTTAGTGTTTGATAACAGTTTTTACAAGTTTGTCCTTAACATAAGGAGACATCTTTCCAGCTGAAATATTATCAAGTTCTTCATCCGATAACTCTCTGAGCTTAGGTTCTCTCTCCTCGAGTGACATTTTCTTCAAATTCTTCTCATCCTTTTTCATTTTTATAGCCTCCATTCTTTAATAGTCACCAACATGGGTGAAATACATAAACGATACTGAACTGTCCATATTACTACTCTTGCCTGAGTAGTTATCATATTGTGCACCTGCTGCTTTTATACGTTTAAGCTCTTCCGATAATCCCTTTACATTGTCATTATATAAATCGATTATTTTTGAGATACCCTTTTTATAATATTTGCTCATACCATTACTGAGCTTTGCAGATCCGGTGGCTAATTTCTTTGTGCCACCAGTTAGCGTCTTGGTTCCAGCTTTTATTTGTCGCATACCCTTTGATAGATCCTCTGCTCCGGATGTAAGAGAGTTCTTCTCGGCAGTAGCCTTCTCAAGACCTCCATATAGCTGGGTTGTCCCATCATTTATCTTGTTGAGCAGCTCTGTGTAACCCATATAGGTGCCATCTTCTAACTTTAAGTAATCAATATCAGTATTGCCGGTAGCATTCTTAAATGCTTCCACTGCCTCGATTTCCTCTTGGGTCATAGCCCCATCGTGGATGTAGCGAACAGATCTAACCGTTAAGGATGCTTTCTTTAAGCTATCATCAAGTGATATGGCGGAATTTATAACATTGATCTGCTTTGCATTCTCACCGATACCATATGTGAAATCTAAAGGATCCAAATTATTGTCTTTAAGAACTTGACGAACTTCGCTGTTACTCAAGCTTAGTGCGGTTAGATAAGCAAGAATCTCATCTTTGCTATTGCTTGCTAAGTCTAAAGTACCAGTTTTTTCGTCATTTTGCAATGACCTTAAAGCTTCATCCTCTTTAGCAATTATTTTAACTGATGCATCTGTAGCTTGATTGAGAAGAGCCGTACTTGTCTTCATTTGATTTAGTGCTTTAGCAAGCTCTTCACTTAAGAGTGCGGAACCATCAGTTGCTTGGCTAATTCCATCTGTAAGTTGAGGCAGATTATCATTGAGAAGCGTACAGCCATCTGCGAGTTGTTTAGAGCCATCGACAAGTGCTTGAGTAGACACATCAAGTTGGTATATTTTGTCATCCATATTAATCTTTCCAAGACTTTTATTTGATACCACCTTCAAGATATCGCCAGTAAGAACGGACACAATTTCATTGCTTTCAAAATTATTTGCGGTTCCTTCAATTGTTACAGTCTCGGCAAATCCATCATTGACCAAATCGGAATTTAGAGCTTGTGCGAGCCCAGGAAATGCATAGACCATAACATACTTTGTAGGGCCCTGCTGGACAACCTTTCCACTGCTTACTTTAATATTCTTAAAATTATCGTTTGAGACCAGCATTGCTGTAAGGCATGCAAATGGTACAGGGGTATCAATCCCATTAATATTTTTTACAACATTGCTCTTATAATGAATAACAATTTTTAGTTTACCGCTCTTACCCGTAAGCTTGCTGCCATCGACCTGCTTTCCGTCAAGATAGTATTCCACTGCCATGTTCACAGGGAGGTTGTCAGTAGAAGACAAACCTTCATAAAAAATATCTTGACCCTCTGGTGTATTCCATGCGAGTGTCCCATTTTTACTAAGATCAAAGTCCTCATTACCATTAATATTGTATATATCACTAAGGCTTGTTGTGTCAATTAGGGTTGTATTTTCTGGATTGTTCTTGAGCTTCACATCAACCACAACGCTTTTAGGAACGCCGGTTGCCAGTGTATCGACATATACAGATTCTGATTTCTTAATGTTGGCAGTAGCAACATGCTTAGAGGAAGGACTTGATGAGCCTACATTAAGAATTCGGTTAATATCTTGCCCTATACCATAATTTGTTGCAATTAAAAGCCAAAGAACTAAATATGTTAAAAAGATTATAAGTTTAAAAAATCTGCGAACCCATATCCTTACCAAAGCTCTTTTTTTCTTGCCTGTAATTAGATTGTCGGAGGCTTTCATGTGCAACAAGTCATTCACCTCATGAAAAAATAATTTTAATTATATATTCATATTTATATACCTGTCTCTTAGACACATCTCCGAGCCCACCAGAC
>LSQX01107349.1_pt1 | contig 17439 bp, 19 predicted proteins | sample 654561 | NCBI WGS metagenome assembly LSQX01 (sample SAMN04489861, study PRJNA283612) | anaerobic digester metagenome | isolation source: 4 biogas reactors fed with cattle manure at either 37C or 55C with and... | place: Denmark: Kongens Lyngby | collected 2014
TCGCTCGTTCCGTCTTTACTTCTAATAGCGTCTGCTATTTCAGTAAATAAACTACCTAAATTATGCCATTTAGCATATAGTGTGGTATCTTCTTCTATTGTTGCACCCGCCACTGCTCTTGTTGTTAATGCACTATCAATATACCACGCTACGAAAGTATAACCTTCTTTGGTTGTAGTTGGTAAAGTAGAAGGTAGTGTTGTTACTCCCGTTGCTTGTGATACGCTACTACCGCCGTTTGAATTATAGGTAATCGTATATGCCATTAATAACTACCTCCTAACAAATTGTCAAACATTGCGTCAATTTCGGTTTTTGTATAGAAGTTTTCTGTTGGATCAACCCATGTACGGTCTTGTCTTAAGAATTTAGTCGTTCCGTAATCATATGGTGCTGGGACAAGTCCATTTAAAACAGATGTAAACACTTCATTTTTTGGTGGAACTCCCCACTCACCATCGCCTCTTAAATATTGTGAAAGAGTTCCTGCGGGCTTAGCTTTTAAAACACCATCTGTATCTGTCTGAACAACTAAATTAGCTGTTGTACCAATCTTTCCATCAGTAGTAATATTACCATGTGTATGTTCTAAAGGAGTTCTAGCGTCACTAAATCTTGAATCGTTACCTTGTGCTACCGTTCCAGCAGTTGTCCCAAAGTTTTTATTAAATGCTGTATTTTTACTAAACGCTGGTTCTGCACCAATTTGTGTCGTTGTAACTCCATGTGGATTATTAGTTAACAATGTATGATCATGTGCTGTTTTAGTCCAGTCACCTCTACCTGCTGTTGAACTTGTTTCACCTAATGCTAAAGAAGCACTAATTTCTATATACCCGCTGCCACCCCAACGATATGTTTTGTTTGTATCTTGAGAAATATAAATTTTACTACTTTCTCCAGTAGGTGGAAAGTTTGAAAAACTTGTGTATTCTAAAACATCATCAACATAAGAAGGTAATTGACTGCTTGGAACTTTACCATCTGAATCCAATTCTGCAAGGCCGTTAATAGAACCTTTTAATGAAGTGTTTAGCTTTGCGTTTAAAAGCGTATCCGTTTCTCCTTCGGTGTAATATCTATCATCGTGATTATGTGCAAAATCCACAATATCTTCTTTAACATGTGTATGTGAAAAATTGCTTACTTGTGATTTTGTAATTGATATACCTGTTGATTTGTCCCACGCTGTAAAAATTGGATCGGTTTCAGTATAGTTAGTAATATATCCTTCATCATTTGTTAAATCACTTACTTTAGTAGGTATATCAGGTTTGTTTAATATTAAAGCATCACCTGATGTTGCATTCCAATCGCTTTGTACGTTAACCTCAGCGCCTGTTGCTATACCTGCAAGTTTATTCTTTTCAGTAGTTGTGTAATCATTAGTCGATAATCCTTTGCCTGTAATCTTATCTACTTTATCATCTAGTACATTTTGAGTTGCTGTTGAAATAGGTTTATCTAAATCACTTGTATTGTCTACATTACCTAAACCTACTTGAGATTTACTTACATTGTGAGGATTTAATGTAGACGCCATATGTGCATTTAAAGCAGATAAGTCTGTAGGAGGTGATAATTCTAATATAGCCTCTTTAGTTCTAAGTGGCGTCATATATTTTACATTAGATGTTCCAGCTTCCGCTTCAGCCTGTGTGGCTATATCATAGTTTAGTACTGATCCTAAACCTACATGTGCCTTTGTAACACCATGAGGATTAGATGTTGAACCAATATGACTTTGTATGTTTGCATTAGCAGGTTCATAAACACCTGTATGCAAATGGTTTCCTTGTGCTACCGTTCCAGCAGTTGTTCCAAAGTCTTTATTAAATGCTGTACTCTTTGTAAATGCGGGTTCGTATGTTCCATCATGGTCATGAGTAGTTATAGTACCTGTTAGCACAGCTTCAACCATTGCTTTTGTGATTGACTTTAAATAATTTTCAGTAGCATGATTACCCCAACCATATGCTGTGTCATAATTAGACTTTAATATATCTGTCAAATCATTTTCTGATAAGCCCATACCTGCTACTTTATCTACCTTACCTGCTAAGGCTGTTACTAAATCAGCACCCTCAGGATAATTATTAAATATAGCCAAGATTTCACCAATCGTATTAACAATCGTGTCGCCATCGCTATTCTCTAATAATGCTACCAAACCATCTAAATGTGTCTTATCTTCGGCACTTAATAACCCAGCTACACTTTGTGTTGCGTTGCCTAAAGCCGTTCTAAACTCACCAATTAAGATGTCGTCTTGTAAGTCTAAACCGATAATCTTTTGTGTCTTATCTACTTTATCAGTTTCTAACCTCATAAGTTCTGGAGAAATGTAGTCAACATCAATCTCTTTATAAATACCATCATCTGCTAAATATTTATTACCTAAGCCATTGTTCAAAATCAACTTAACTTTACTTTTCAATAAATCTGTAAACGCATTAGTATCATTATTAAGTTCATACAATTCCTTAACTTCTTCAGGCGTTAACTCAGATATATTCTTATTCGTCAAATCAACCCATGTTGCAATATCGTTATCTTTACTAACTAAACTATAAATTGACTCACTAACAATATCAACCCATAAGCCACCTATTAAGTAATCTATATCAGTTGTTAATGGTGCTCTTTCTGAGAGTTTAGGATGTAAGGATAGATTGTTACTTGAGATAGAGTTATTAACATTTAACAAACCTTTATATAGTAAAATCTGAGTATCATTAGCTCTTGTAGCTGTTATAGAAAACTCATGTTGCTTCATATCTAATAAGTTAATATGCATTGGCTTTAATGTTAACAACCATCTACTACCTTCCTCAGTATTTTCAAGATGTTCTAAATCTACACTTGAATTAATCTGCTCTGTGTTAAATATCAAACCTTTAACAACTTCATTACTTACCTTTAATTCTAGTTCAACCTCAAACGTGTCATTCCTATAAACCCATAATACCCTTGGCACCTTCGTTGCCTCAAATATATCATTTCGTCTGTCGTATAAATTAATCATTAACATCATCACCTTCTTTTATATCTACTTCACTGACGTTATCTATTTCTTCTTCTACAGTATCATACTCAATATCATTTATTAAATACTCAGGAATTTCCCATTCATTAAATGCTTTCAACTCTCGTATCTTAGTATCTAACGTTACACTATACTCATCTGTAATAAATGTATATGAGTTTAAATATTGTAGAAAACCTGCAACAAATGCAACTATTGTTGATACTAAATTCAACATAATTTGTTTACCATTTTGAGCAGTAACGATTAATGAAACACTAACAAAAGTAAACATCATAACCATTATTACTTTTAGAACAATTGAACGAGCTCCTCGTTTAAGTTGGTATTCCTTAATGTCATAAAACTTTTCTTCATCATGTTTTGTATTACCATAATTAACAAGTTTATCGTATGAGATTGACTCAATTTTGATTTTCATTACTTGTTTTAGAATCTTATGTTCGTCTTCACTAATTTCAACGCCTTCTTTTAAGATTCCCTTTTCATCAAAGTATTTATCATATAATAAACCTTGGTCTAATAACAACGTTTCCCTACGATTCTTTAATCTTGATAAATATACTTTATTGAAGTAATAATTTGAATACATTCGTTTTCGAGCGGCTTTCTCAGACACTTCAATTAATTCTTTTCGTTTTGCTTTAATAAAATCTACATCTAAACCATCTTGAATACCAGTTTTCATAAATGTTAATGTTGTTAATAATGCTAATATTGCATTGATTATAATTAATGCTAATCTCCATTCTTCAATATATTGGAAACTTAATAATTGTTGATTTGTCTTCGTATATATATAAAATATAATTGAATCAAACCGAACCATCTTACCTTCTTGTGTTGTATAATTATATGATTGTATTCTTTCAAAGAAGTCATCATATTCGTTATAAGTGATTACTTCATCTTTACTAAATGCTTCCATTATAATATCAGAAATTATAACCCTATCTTCAGGTAATAAATCATGTCCTGACTCTTGATAAAGATTAACTATTTCCTCTAATGTAATATCATTTCGTTGGTATACATTACCTATTGTCAATGTTGCAAATAAGATTGAAATAATTAATAAAATAACTATCGCTGTCCAATAACCATAACGTCTTAAAGCGTTATATGCTTTTCTTGCCTTTTCTTTACCTTCAGAATGAAGTTCTCTAATATCAATTTTTTGTTTATTATTTTCTGACATAGTTTACTCCTTACCAAGCATTATCTTTATCAAAATCTAAACCAATTGAATCTAATACATAGTCAATATCACTTTCAGAGCCAGACAATCGATATTCACCATTAAGTTTATCAACTTTAACTTCATTTGCTCTAGCGATTAAAATTAATTCACTTTCGTTTTTTACATCTTTTTTATCTAAGTAGTATCTAATTTGTTTTGAATCCAATGCATCTGTTAATACTCTAATAAAATGTGGAACATGATTTCTTTTTTCTTCATCTGAAATACTTGCAATTTTACCAGCTCGAGGTGTTGTGCATAAAGCAATATGATTACCACGAATTCTTGTTTGATAAGGTTGATCTGTTTGAACAATTTCAGTATCATAGCCACATGACCAATGTGTCCATTTACCAGACTCAATGTCATCGATCGCATCTTGATTAGTCACAACAGCAGTTCCCATCAACACAGGTTCTTCTAAACCAGTTTCTGGATTGATTGCTTTACCTCTACGAATTTCTCTAAAGAAGCCTTTACTCAAATCTTTATGATTATTTGAGTTAACCTTTTCCTCAGGGTGTAAAATTGTAATAGGTTTATTTTCAAATGAAGCAATTGTCTCTACAGAAAATACTTCTGTTTCAGGACGATCTACTTCAACATCTGTGTATGTATCAGTTGAGTTATCATAAACTTGATTGTGCTTATAGATTTGTTTACCTGTTCTTGCAATAACATTATTACTAATAATCAAATAACCATTATTATCTTTAAACCGATTATCACTAATTCGTTCAGTTATCAATACTCTCAAATTACATCACCTACTCTTTCTTAATTATATATTTATTATAATACATTTTATATAAAATGTAAATATAACTTTATCTAGACTCTTTGTCCAATTTCTAAATTAACTTCCCCATATCTACTTATTACTTTAACAGAAGCTTTGTATTCATTATAATTTAGATCTTCGTTATATACTAACTTTGACTCAAAGTTATCAATACGAATTACATCTTGATGTTTAAGAATATTAGAAGATAAGAAAACATCAAATGGATATTTACTTTTATACTTATCCCAAAGAGGCCAACCATAACTTACATTATACCAAAGTTCACCTTCTAAAATATTAAGTTTAACTAATAGAGAATCTGCAACTCCTTCGACACCATCACTAAAATTATCATGTTTGTCACTTTCATTAAAAAACTTAGCTGTTTTGTCACTATTAAGACCATACGAGCCAAAGAAAACTAAGTCTCTTCTAATCACATTTCCATCTGCATCATATTCTCTTTTAATTCTTCTTGCTCTCATAAATTATTCACCCCATTGACTAACTCCCCATTTAGAGTTTATGTTATCCCAAATACCATACATGTTAATATCACCAATTGAATATTCATAAATAATGCCAACACTTTTGATTGTGTAGTTCCCTGATAAGAACATTGCTTTATCATTATCTGTTAATGATTCATCATCATCTAATATTTGACTAACTATTCCTGCTCCTGATGGAGAGTCTAGTGATAAAACATTTAGACCTAAATTACTATAATTCTCTGATAATTGGTCTTGTCCACCAAAGTAGTTATTTTGAATAATTCTTGTTCGTATTGAACGAATTAATTCTCTATTATTTAAGAATAAAGTTTCCTTAACTAGTGTTGCATTATCGTAATATTCAACATCAAGGTTTCGTTTACAACCAACAATTTCAGCGAGAATATCTAAAGTATGGTCTACATCAATTTCTTGTTCTAAACTTAAAGCCTCAAATACACTATCAATACTCTCTAACATAACATTCAAAATATTCCAATATAGATCTACTTGTTCTTCAATACCATATGAATTCCTTAAGAATAATGTTAACTTACTTAAGTAATAATTTTTACTTCTTAACTTATCATTTAACATTTAACCACCCCTTAAGTTATTGTGATAACTACATCACTACCACTTGTTGTGATTGCTACATTTGAGTAATTAAAGTAAGCAATTGGATTGACCTTATTCCCCTCAACTCCATCAATTTTGACTGACACAATACTATATGTAGGTTGTCCACGATATAACGGATCTGAATATAATACCTCAGATAATAATTCAATATGATTAACATCATCTGATAATTTGATTTTGTTTAAATATTCAATCACTTCTTTTGCAATAATCATTGCTGTCGATTCTTCACTATCTCCACTTACAAAATAATTTCTTGGAGTTATCTTAATTTCAATTGGAACGCTTGAGTTAATTGGTTTTGCTTCTTTCCAATTTACAAGTTGATCGACTGGAAGTATAGTTGGATAATTATATTGTTTCGCTTTTCCTGAAATAGTCTCACTAAGATTATCAATTTCATTTGTCTCAAAATTGAATTCGTTCAAATGAGTTGTTGCGATTCCAGGAGTTTTCTTTTCATATATAATTGAACCAATAATAGAATTGTCAATTGCGATATTTTCGTTTCTTCTAATCACTACATAAATTGAGTTTGGTTTGATAATTGAACCATCTTTAAGAGACACGTTAGATGAAGTATCATTATTATAAATAACCACATCTTCAATACCAACTACATCTAATAAGTTTGATATAATACTTTCAATTACAGTCGTCCCTTTCATTGATAATGAGTTGTTTCGTCTTGCTCTTAATTGATAATCACTCTCTCGTAATTCACCAGGTATAGCATCACTTGTCATTGTGATTTTGACCTTTGATAAATGTTCTACTGTTTTATATATCCAACCTACTTGAGCTCTTACTGGACCAAACTTATCTGACACTGTTAAGACTGTTGCTTCTCCATTCGAGTCAGCCTTAAATGGTCTACATGTCCAAGTATCACCATTTCTATCTAACAACACAAGTGGACTTGCTAAAGTAAATTGTTGTTCAGGTTCTAAACCAATTATGTTTACGTATGCTGTTGATTTTGTAGCAGGTCTTCTAATCACATTTGTATATGATGATATAATATCTAAATATATACCACTTGCCTCTCGTGGATCCAAATTAGAATAAAATTGTTTTATTAATTGTAGCATATTATTAATCATTAATGATTGTTGTTCGATCCATTGACCATCGGCTGATGTAGATGATAAATCAATATCACTTCCGTAAATCGCTTTGAATTGATTAACTAATACTTCTCTAACTTTATTATAATTCGCCACACTAATTCCTTTTGACCCAAATGAAATTAAATCTAAATAGTTTGAATTCATTAAACCACCTTCTTCCTAAATACATCTATAACGATACCATTCGCTTCATTATGAGTATTCTTTTTTTCTAATATATTATCATTGTCAATATTCTTTTCAAATAAATCGAGTTGATTCCTTGTATCTTTATTAAGAAATAATACAACTACTATTGAGCCAATTGATATATCATCTTCGACACTTTGAGAATATTTACAAGTAATTTCTACTTCTTCTAATTCAACATCTTTAGGAACTAATTTAACTCCACATTCCTTTGTTGCTGTGTTAAGAGTTATGACTTGACCTAAACTTGCGACTTGTAATCTTCTCATAATTCGTTCTTCTAATGTGAGTAATACTTCTAACAAATCATCTTTTTTATACAAAGCCATATATCTATCCTCCTAATAAACCGTCTAATAATGATGCTGTTTTCGCTAATAACGTTACTTTAAAATCTCCATCTCGATTAGATAAACTATAATCTATTTTATAAAGTAAGTATTCTCCTAAACCTTCCTCATTCATTTTTGATAAATATAACCCTAAGTTAGTTGTTTGAGCTTCCTGTAAACTTGTTATAGTCATCAATATAATACTATTATCGATTAATAAAATATCTCCTGGCATATAATTCAATACAGGTAAACTCTCAAATCTTAAACCATCGGTTGTTAATGTGGGAGGTCCATTTATGACCATTCCGTTTTTAGTATTAATTCGAATCTTTCGACGATCACTTCGTTTTAAGTCCCATATTGATACTGATGCATTTGATGATGAATCGGCTTGACTACTAAATCTTGAATAACTACTAAGTAAATCTTGAATGATATTTGTTGAAGAACCTTTATGAACATCTAACTCTTGTAAATATCTTCGTTTAAGTTGTTCACTTAAATTAATATCTCTCACTCCACTTTTACGTAACGCATAGTTTACTCCCGCATACATATTAATTCCAGAGTTTAGACTTAAGTTAAGTTTTGAGTTATATACACCAACCATTTCACTAACGCAAATTATATGAGCAATTGAAGTTTCTCTTGACTCTCGACCCATACTGATATAAAATACTTTACCTTTAAATATTCTACTTACTGACGCTGTTTGATAGCCTGCATAAATCTCAACACTATCATATTTCAACTTAATTAATCTTAAGACTTCAGAATATGTTAAGTTATAAATATCAATAACAAATTCATCTTTCATTAATGATAAATATTTTGTGCCACTAATTTCAATAACTAACGATCTTGATTCATCTTCAGTTGAATATTGAATCTTATCACCAGTTTCATTTGAGTAAAATATAACTCTTAGAACCCTTCCAAAGATTACGCTCATCCGATCACCGCATTTCTAACAATATCTCGAATAATATCCGCCCATTCATTAAGTCGAATATCTGTCACCAATATCATATAGTCTCTTAAGTCACCATATAATTCTTGATCACTTTTTTCTTCAGCATTTACATTCATTAAATTCTTATTAAATATAAATACTTGAGAACCAGGAATGTCTGCAAATATATTATTATTATCTGTGCATTCATCTAATGAAGATAAACCAATCAAACGAGAACTACTATACTCAAGTTTGTCCTCCATGTTCGTAACTTGTAAACTATACGTGTTGTCTGAATTATTTCTTGTAAATTCAAAACCATAATATTGACCATTTATATTGAGAAACGTTTCCTGATCGCCACCATTAGGTAAACCATATACCTTCGATGTTTGTTCCATTACATCAATTTGTTCATATATACCATCCATAAAATCTAAAAATCGTTTATGTTCAGCTTCATTCTTCTTTTTGTTTTTATAATGTCTAAATTGTTTAATAGCGTATTTATTACTTGCTTTAAATATAGATTTGAATATTCCAGCAATACCAACTCCAATTAATAAGCCTGCTCCAATTATCCAACCAACTCCAGGTATTACTGAAAATTTAATTGCCACCAATACAATGATTGTAGCTACAGCAACACCTGATCTAGCAATTAATCTACTATGACCTATATTTCTCCAAAATTCAGCATCAAACACTTTTAATTCACTTAAGACCTGTATTACTAACTCAATAATTTCATTCTTATCTAAAAATTCATCTGTAAAATCTAATGTTTGAGGTTCAGATATAGTTGGTAAATTATCATCTCGTAAATCAATATCAAATTCTTCTTTTGGTGCTGTCGCTAAATGAACTTGTTTGAACTTAAAAGTATAATCTAAAGTGTTAGCATTTTCAACCCAATTAATATCTTGTAATAAATATCTCTCACGGACATTATAGATTGACATAATATCAATAAACATTTTACGGTTCTTTAATTCTTCAAACGCCTTTTGAATATTTTCAAGACGAGATGTTCCTGTTCCACCATATATTTCTGAGAATTTTCCACTTGTTGAAAATGAACCACTTACTGTCACAACACCAGGCTCACTATACATGTGGTCTGCAATAATATCATTTTCCAACATTGGATATTCTGTTATTCTTGAAGTGTAATTCAAATCAACACTATTAATTAAATCTAAGTCAAGGTATTGATATTCAGCGTTTTGACCTTCTTGAACAATATCTTTGTATCGTAAGTATAAACGTTTTTCTTTTTCACGTTCATTTCGTCTAGTTGTTCCTCCACCTAAACCTTCTAATGTTCTAAATACATTTGCCATAATATACCACCTATCCTTCTAACACTTTTATAATTTGAGCATAGCTTAATTCACTTGCTCGATCTAACATACTTTTATCCGTTATCATTTGAGAAGATGGATTGAGTGTATTAGATATACTAACGTTATTTGTTGTTTGTTGAGTTGAATATGATTGCATAATATTACTTAAAGCTGCTTGTTTCTCGTAATCACTTCTACCAATTGCTAAAAACGACAATATACCATCAATCATAGTTAACATAACCTTCATAAATTCAATTCCTTTAATCATAACATTTTTAATTAAGTCTTTGTTTTGCATAAAGAATTCAATCAACGAAAATTCCATTTCAGTTTTAAAGTTTTTCCATTCAGCACTAAAGTCTTGAACTGTCCTAAAGAAATCTTTATTTGCAAGTTCATTATAACGACTACTATAATAGCCTATTCGATCTGCAAAAGCCTCTCTATCGTAAGCTCCTAACATCATATCTTCTTCACTGCGTAAATTAAATTCTTCCATTGCTTGAGTCAATGCATAGTTCATTGAAGGGTCTGTAATTCCATATCTCATTGCTTGATCGTATGCCTGACGATTAAATACTCTTGTATTTGCTAAATCATAACTTGCAATATCTTGAATTCTTTCAAGAGCACTCTTAAATATATCAATAAAAAAGTCTTTAGCGGCATCAGCTATATCACTACCAATTTCTTTAAACTTTTTCTTTAAGTCTTTAGTCAAATCTTTAGTCTCAATTGAATCCATTTCATCTGTGAATTTTTTAATAGCTTCCCTCAACTCATTAATTCGTTCAAGGTCTTGAGGATCTGTTTCATCTAAAGTTAACAACTCTTTAGTTGCTAATTCTAATTTTTCTTTTTGAAGTAAATCAAGTTGATTTTTCAAATCTTTTAATTCAGACGTGTCTACTTCAATTTTCAAGTTTTTCGTATATGATTGTCTTGCCATAATTACTTATCCCCTTCCATCGCTATTCTTCGATTATATGCTGATACTACAACTAATTCATATAAATCTAATACTTCATATATATCCATATTGTCTCGAATATCAACGTATGATGCTTTATCATTAATTATAATCGCATAAACAATATGGTGCATATTTTTCGGAACTAAATACTCTTCTACTATTTCTTCTCCAACGAATTTGTCCTGACCTATTTTTGAGATTCGTTGGACTTCGTAAAAACTTTGTTTAAAACTTCTTTAATAAATTCTGTTATGATTTCATTAATCGCAGTTATATTATCTTCTAAATTTGCAGGCCAGTATACTTCTTCAGATGTTGGTAAAATTGTCAACACAGGTTTCCATTGACCAACGAGATCTACTTCTGTATGAAGTAATGCAAAATCGAATATTTGTTCATTAGTTGCTAAATCTTGCTGCTCACTAAATAGTGTTGCTAAACTTAATAATCTTGTAGGCTTAATTTTCTTAAACCTAAAGTTATTATCGTAGCCACTTATCTTAAAAGTTTTTTCATAATATTTCTTTGTCATGTCTATCTTTTCTTCTCCTTTCTTAAGATATTCTATGAATTGCAAACTTGAAATGTGTGTATGAATGTGTACCACCTGTAAAACGTAAGTCGCTAACCATACAGCCACTAGCAGAAGAAGCCAATCTAGCTGTAATTGTTATGCCTGCGCTATCTACTCCAAACAATATCACTTCACCATCATTGTAACCTGATGGAGTGTCAAATGCAGCACCATGAAATGTCGTAGAAAATGAAATTGATGATGATAAATTGTTGCTACCTCCATAACCTACTGTGAGGACTACAACATACATATTTTTTTTAGAGAGCGAAGTATACACTGAAGCACTAGAAGTAATTGACACAGTATTACTTTGTGATGAAGAAGCAATATCACGTTTAAAGTATGCTTCGTCTGCTTTTGATTTTGACATCGGATTATTCGTTGTAGGTGTGTCATTACTTAACACTGGTAGTTTAGAGAAAGTTTGAACTTCTGCAAAAGTGTTTGCTTTATCGGTTTGTGCAGCTGAATTTAATTTTGCAAGTAAAGTATTAGTTAAGTCATTAGTACTTAAACCTTTACCACTTACTTTATCTACTTTGGCTGCAAACTTATTATCTAATTGTGTTTTTGAGTATGGATTGACTTGTGCACCTTCGTCAATTCCATCTAATTTACTTTTAAGTGTATCTGTAAAGTCGTTTTTACTTAAACCATAGTTTGCAATTTTAGTAACCTTAGTATCTACTGCATCAAATACTGCTTTAGCACTTGGTATTTGTGAATCTGTAGATGACGAACTCAATGAAGTTACTTTATCTAAATCTGATAACACACCATTAGTAGTACCTCTAGTCAATATTTTAATTCCAGCTGTTGTATGCTTAGTTACTTTAGCTTGAGCGTAATCATAAACTCCTTTTGCTGTCGCAAGTTGATTAGTTGTAGATGTACTAGATACAGTATCAGTTTTACTTAAGCTAGTGTTTGTACCAATTGTAGTTTCAAAAGTAAGTCTTTGTAAATTATTTTTAATTCCTGCTGATGTAGGAACATCTGTTGATTTAATAGTTAATGTTTGTGCAGGAGTAATAACTCCAGTTGATTCATCTACAGATTCTTTAGTTAAACCATGAACTACATAATAACCTTTATGAGCACCAGCAGTTCCATAATATACAATATCATTATTTATATATGTTCCCTCCCAAGTTCCTTTAAAGACCATCTTTTCTTTAAACTCTTGACTTATTTGCCAACCTGCTTTGAATTTACGAGCAATATTCGTTTCTTCAACTAACGCTCCACTAACAACATTATCTGCTAAAACAGCTTTTGCAACTTTAACATTTACTAACGCTTCCTTAATAGCAGTCTTTGCATCAGCTAAAACAGTATCACTACCAAACGTCATTGCATTTGTTAAATTCTTTTCACTTAATTCTTTTAATGCCTCAACTAATGCTGTCGTTACTACTGACGTTTGTCTCAAAATTGTATTAGTAATTTTTGAACTAATAATTTGATTAGGTTGATAACCATCCTGTCTTTGACTATCTCCTGCAAATGCAGTATCATCTAACTTATTAGTTGTAGCTTCAGCAAATACCTTTAATTTATTTGTTAAATTATTTGCAGCCATCTATCTTACCTCCTCTATATCTAATTCAATTCTATGCATTTCACAACGAAGACCTAACACTCGAAGATACTTCATCATGTGTTCGAATTGTTCATAAAGTAAATCTTTATCAATTCGATTGAGTTCGTAAAACTCTTTTGTTCTCATGAAATCTTGTAATCTATTTACTCTTGAAATCAATTCTCTTGTTTCAATTTTTAAATTAATTTTTTGACTTTCACTCATATAACCACCTTATAACCAATCTAATTTTCTAACATATTCTTTATCAATTATCAAAGCGATAAATTTGAATATTGAACTTGCACCAATACAACCCATAAATATCCAAATGCTATTCTTAACTTTGATTATGAATTCACGCATACTATTAAAAAAAGACAAAGTATTTTCTTCAATTACAAAAGTAAAATTATACAACTTATATACTAAATATAATGGTCCTACTAACACAGCGAACCAAAGTAAAGTTGTAAATACATACTTACCTATTGAAGGCTTTGACTTAATAACTTTAATACCAACTTTAATTAATAACGCAAGCAAAAAGATAATAGTGATAGCTACAAACCCAATAAATTGTAAACTATACCTACTATCTACAACAGTTTCTCTAAAGAACTTATCGCGCGTATACCAGTATAATATAAATATTGGAACACCATACATTGCGACATAAGATAATACAATATTAACTATTACCCAAAGTTTTTTAGACTTAAAAGGTTTACCTATTGTTTTTAGAAAACGTCTAAACCTTTTTTTCTTTTGTTTTTCTTGAACCTTTTGTTTCTTTTGTTTCTTCGGTTTCAATAGTTTGTTCGTTTCCATTTATCTTACCTTCTTCTTCACGATCATTTTCGATTTGCATCAATAAACGTTTACCTTTTTTTGTTATGTTTTGAAGTAATTCTGCGTTTTCTGATTTAATAAATCTCTCACTCATAATCGCTTGACTTAACATAACTATCAATTCAACAGTTCCCGCAACATAATCATTATTGACGTTCAACTTATTATGAACAATACTTGGTAAATTCTTTATTACTTTTGATGCTTCTAATTCTTCAATCCCTGTTATGATTGATTTCTCTGTTCCTTCACCGAATAGATTAGCAACTATATCCATAGTTATTTGACCCATTAGTCGAGAACTATTATTCATTATTCGAGGTATAACCCATTTGAATATAATAAACAATATAGCGACTAATGGAGTCAAAATAATTAATGGTATGCCTAAATATTCTGCCAAAGGAATTAATGCTTGTTCAAAATCTGACATTGAACATCATCTCCTTTTCATTTAAATTATTCTAAATCTAAATCTTCTAACTTAGGTGCTTTCTCAGAAGTCTTTTTACTTTGAGCTTTAACTTTTCCTAAATCTTCAGTTTGACGTTTGACTTCAGCTTGACCATCTTTAAGATTAATAAAATTACTCATAATAAATTCACGTTCATTATCATCTAAATTCTCTGGTAATTCATTTACTACTTGACCAATAGTTAACATACCATTCTTAGATAAAGACTTAACTGTGTTCCAATCTTTAATCTCTACAGGATAATATGAACGACCTGCTTTAATACTTACAATCGTTTTCGGCCATAATGCTTGAATTTTTAGCTTATCACCTATATTCGCATTTACATCTGTCATATCCAGGTTATCTAAACCTGCCGTCACGTTTACATTTAAACTACTTTGTATCTCAAGATACTTTTGCTTTTGAACCATTTTCTTTCTTCTCCTTTTCTTTTTTTATAAAATTCAATAGTTCTATATTATTAGTTAAAGTGTAATAACTCTTTAACCTAATATCATAAAATAAATCAGTATACATTCCATTTATTAATGTCGAACATAATCGTTCTTCATCTTCAGGATGTTCATAAACTTCCTTAATTAAATAGTTTGGAATGTTAATTTGTTTAACTTTATCAGATCTTCTAAATAAACTAACCATAGATTTCCTCCATTAGTGTTGCGTTTTGAGCAATAAATCGATCGGCTTCTTTTTCAAATTTTGCTGCATTAAAGTTTGGCAACACAAACGATCTTAATACCTTATGTCTTGGTTCATGATCGCTAAATCTAATTGAGTAATTTGCAGCATCTGAACCTCTGCGTATTGGATGTTTATCATGGAAGATATATAATGATGGAGTTAAATTAGTTTCAAATTTCAATCGTCTTGGGTCTACATCATACCAAACAATTCTAATATTAGGATACTTCTTTTTATATTTTCTTTCAATCCAACTTACATGTCTCATATCATTTAAGAACGCATCGCTTTGATACGTGTCTTCATCAATCTCCTCCAATGCTTTATCTAAATCTTCATCTTGTTCTCTAACACTTTCATCCAATTCATTCAAGTATTTATCATCTATGTTAATATCTAAACCTATTTGTTCAGCATACTTTTTAAATGTCTCAGCTGCAAGTCTTGGAGTTATATATCCATCACCAATTCCATTTCTTAACATCTCGCCAAGCTTATTCATATCTTCAAATCTCTCATCATCACTTGTAGTAATTAATGAATTGAAACCATATTCAACACCATTTTCAATACCCTCTATCTTATAAAAGATTTCAAGTAATTTTGTATAAACTGGTCTTCCATACGCTTCATTTAAGTTTTCAATAGTTTCATTATATCTTGTTAATGCAACTTCATCATTAGCGAAACCACCCTTTAAATCTCCAAAGAGTATTCCTTGCATATCTAAAGCTGCAGCCACGAACCACATATTCTGTTCTAATATATCTGCTAAACCACTGAGACCTGGGAATGTATTCATTTCATAATCATCTGTCGAATCAAGGAATGTTAAAGAGTTAAAGTTTCGACCCCAATTGACCATCTCTAATCTTTTCTTAAGCTGATTCTCATTTTGTTGATCTGCTCCCATGAAAACACCTCTCATACCGCTCATCTTAATAACTTCAATTAATGATTTATCAATTAATGATTGTATTGAGTTTTTGAGTTTCTCATCTCTGTTTAATTCATTAAGTATATGAGTTCCTTCAGCATAACCCCATCCTTGAAGCATTCCTGTCTTAACCAACCTTGGAGCCATTCTATGTTCATATCTTAATATCCATGAATGATGTATCCTATATTGTTTTCCATCAGCAAACGTTACTGTATAATATTTTGGTTTTCCAAAATCTGTTGAATTGAGAATCGTCACTGTTTCATCATCCCATTGTAAACCATACCAACGATCTGTAGTGTATGCTTTAAAGTTTGATTTTTCATCTATAACCTTTTCATTAATAAACTTATCAATACTTTGATACATCTGATTAAGTCCTACTTTATTAGTCAATAATACAGTCACCGATCCACCGAATAATCGACCCCATGTAAATAACTCAATGAGATCACTTCTTAAAGATTTTATCCTTTTATAGATTTTATCCGTCTTATCTGATTTGTTGTCTAAAGTAATATTAATACCCTGACGAACCATATCTTGAGCAGGTTTGTCGATTGCTCTACGAAATACCCATGAGTCATTATACAATGTTAACCAAAAGAAAAAGTTTAATGTATTATTAGTAAACCCATATTTAGTATATTCTTCAGTTTTATCTTTTCCACCAATTCCCAATAACGTGTTGCTATACGCATCAGTGACTGAATGATATGTATCTTCAGCAATACTATCAAAGAGGGACTTTGGTAAAGACTTGTTTGCTTTTGACGTGATTGAGTTTATTAAAGCCATCATAGCAGTTGACATTCCATTATCTTTTTTATCCATGAATCATATTAAACTCCTTATCTTTATTATATATTAATTTTAATACACTTTCGTTAAAATGTAAATAGTTATATTACATTTCTATAAAAGTGTCATCTGCGTGTATATATTTATATTTCGTGTATACGCGCGCGTTACGCATGTCTAAATAATAAAAAATCGAAAATAGAGAGTTAATAAAACTTTCGAATTCTTTTCATTTTCTTCATTTTTTTCATACTCACGAAAGCTCATTTTATTAACTATTAACTTACAGTCCCTATTCCGCCGCCGTCTGCTGTATTTTACCATACCTATTTTTCTATATATAATTTTAACTTAAGAGTTAATAAAATAATAACAAAACAATAGCAGTAAT
>LSQX01076789.1_pt2 | contig 17438 bp, 11 predicted proteins | sample 654561 | NCBI WGS metagenome assembly LSQX01 (sample SAMN04489861, study PRJNA283612) | anaerobic digester metagenome | isolation source: 4 biogas reactors fed with cattle manure at either 37C or 55C with and... | place: Denmark: Kongens Lyngby | collected 2014
ACCCCCAGCCACATATAGCCGATTTGCCCGATGACATGGAAGGACAGCAGCCGTTTGGCCTCGGTCTGCTGCAGCGCGGTCAGCGTACCCACTACGATGGAAGCCGTCCCGAGCAGGGCGATAATCGAACCCCACACCAGCGACAATTCACTGGGAGGCAGCAGGTCCAGGAACACGCGCACCGTGCCATAGACGCCCAGCTTGGTGACGATGCCCGCCATCGCCGCAGAGGTGACGGTGGGAGCGGCGGGGTAGGCCACCGGAATCCAGAATCCGAACGGCAGGATGCCCGCTTTGGTGCCGAAGCCCACCAGAAACAGCGCCAGGACAATGTTGGCGAGCACCGGCTTGGTAGTGGTAAGCGTCCCCAGAGTATCGCGTAACTGGGAGAACTCAAAAGTGTGGGAAGGGTTGTGTGCGTACAGGATAGTGGTGGCGATGACCATCAGACTGGTGGCTACAGTGGCAGCCACGAAATATAGCAGCCCTGCACGCGCAGCCTGTGGCTTTTCCGTCTCAAATGCGATAAGCAGATATGAAGTCAGCGTCATGAGCTCCCAGAACAGCAAGAAAACCAGCATGTTCTGAAAAGCCACAACGCCCAAAGTCGTCGCGAAAAACAGTAGTAACGCCGGATAGAAGCGGATAAGGCTGCGAGCTTTGCATAGCTCCATAGCCCGCAACGAAAACCAGGTAGTGCTGACGGCGACCAGCACGATGATGAACAGGAATACGGCGCTGAGTTGGTCTACGATTAGATGCACTCTGAGACCCGATACCGGCAGTCGCAGCAGTGGTACCACAGTCTCAAACGGTCCATGAGAGAAGATCCACAGGGAAAGACGCAACAGTGAAATGGAAGCCAATATCACACTGGCCAGCGCTACATATCCCGCCATCAATCGATGGCGGGACAGAAAGGCGGTCAGCAGTGCACCGGTAAGCAAAACTACAACCGCAGTCGTCAGCGGATCCAATTGCGACACTCAGAAGTCACATCCCTGCAGCCAACTGATGAAACAGACTGAACCAGCAAAACGGCACAAGCACACACAGGATCGCCAACGCGATTACCACTGCCCGCATCGATCTGGGCGTCTTCCGGGCCTGTACTACCGCTTCAGAGCTCGGTCCAAAAAACACCCGGTGCCCCATCCACAGGAAAAAACCCAGGGCCACAGTACTCTCGAGCAGCGTACAAACGATCATCTCAGTGCCACCAGAGCCCAGTAGGGAGGCGCTGCCCAGGATTTGCAGTTTGGTCCAAAATCCGGCGAAAGGAGGCACTCCCGTAAGCGTAAACACGCCTACAAAAAAGCCCAGTGCGGCCATCCGTAACGGAGGGTGCATCGCCCCGGTCAGTGACTGCACTTGTGATGTGCCCGTAGCCCAGGAAATCATGCCCACTGACAGAAACAGCAGCGCTGTACCCAGCGAGTACGGTACCAAATGCAGCAGCCCAGCGTTGAAAGCCCCTGCGGATCCCTGAGCTCCGGCGGCGATGGCGCCGACCACATGTCCCAAATTGACCAGGGCAAAAAGAGCCACTAATCGCTTCAGGTCCTGCTGAAAAAACAGTAACACGATGCCAACTATGATGGTAAGCCGGGCTAACAGGCCCAACACCACTGCAGGCTGCTGCATCACGCCTGCATTTGCCGTCAGCAGCCTGGCTATCATATACACGATCGCCACTCCGAGGCCGCCGGAACACAGATAACCGATCGAGGTTATCGGGCCATGAGTTGCATCAAGCACCCATGTGAAAAAGGGAAACAGGCCCGCCTTCGTCGCCACTCCTACCAGCAGCAATACAAAAACTACCACTGAAAGCGGCCCCTCCAGCCGAAAGAGAGTGTCAAAGCCGAAGGCATCGGGAGCACCGCCGGCGTACAGCAACAGCAGCACTGCGATGAAGCATACCGTGCCGGTGCCGGTGATCAACAATCCTTTGAAGCCCGCTCTCCGCGATGCGTCGTCGCCATAAAACGACACAAGGCCCCAGGCGCACACGGTGAGCAACTCGACAAACACCACCAACTGCAGCAGATTTTGTGCCAGCGCCACCCCTATCGTGGCACCGATGGCGGTCAGGAGCCAGCCCAGATACAAGCCGCGTCGCGCAGTGGAGCTATGCTCTCTGTTATGGGGGCTGATATACCCAAGCGAAAAAAGCACCACCGCGAGACCTATGACTGCAGCGACCAGTAGCAACAGCGAGCTCAACAAGTCGAAAGGCAAGATGCCGGCCGGAGCTGCCGCACCTGAAACACCGCTCCCGTTGTCAGAGGCCACCTGTGCTACGGCATAGGAGCTTCCGCATACCACTGCAGCCAGACATGCCGCCCACTGCAGGGCTGTGGCGCCTGGTGCTATCGCGAGGTGTTTGGTGGTGCATCTGGATTGCGACATGCACGCATGCCCCTCCATGACACGTGTGCTCGGTGCGTTTTGACAGCGAAATGCCAGGCCTCGTCTCTTTCCTACGACGATTTCGAGCCCCCGCTTTCCTGGTTAGCTGTCTGGTCCCAACTGTAGCTCTGCTGCTGTGAATGCAACAATCGCATCATGATCTGTCACGGACTTCGTCTTCAGCCATCACCCTGAAAGCTGACATGCCATCCACAAAAGCGTTGACGGCCTGTGCTACCGGCGCCGATATCGGCTCTCCCCACTCCAAAGTTGCCGGCTGTACCCCCAAAAGCAGAACCTGCTTGCCATGTGCGTCTGCCAGCATGTCACACAGCAGCCGCAGCGAACTCTTGTGGGTAGAGAGACTGACTTCACTCAGGCGCCGCGGCTCAACAATCCGAATGGTCCCTGCCGGTGCCTGCATATCCGCAGCATCCACCAGCAGTATGTTTTTCGCCTCGGTCAAGCGCAGTTCAGCCAGGTAGTTTTCCGGCACGTCCTCGACCTGCAGATAACGCACTCCCAGCTTTGCGGCAAGGGCCTGTCCTAGCAGCAGTCCCGCTGCATCATCGCCACGCAATGGATTGCCGATACCGACCACCAGAAGCCCATCTGCCGCCAACCGCACCACTACTTCTCCGACGCTGTGCACTCTACCTCCCGGCTCATCTAGATTGCATCCTGGAACTGCTGCATTTGCTTGACCTCACCATAGGTGAACACCGGCCCATCCAGGCATACGTACTTATCGCGGATCAGACAGTGGCCACACTTGCCGACGCCGCATTTCATGTGCGCTTCCATGTTCACGTACATCTGCTCATCGGTGAGGCCCATCCGTTCGAGTATCTCTACCACCGGGTTTATCATCACTGCAGGACCACACATATAGACCGAAGTCTTCTCGGGATCCAACTGCAATTTCTCTACCAACTGCGACACATAACCGGCCTCTCCATCCCAGTTTTCGTCAGCCACATCCACGGTCTGGTAACACTGCAGCAACGGCGAATGGCTCCACGTCTCCAGGTCATGCTTGTACAGCCGGTCCTGCGGAGTGCGAGCCCCGTAAAGCAGCGTGATATCGCCATACTCATCTCGACGGTCCAGCAGATAGAAGACTGCCGCCCGCAGAGTAGGCAATCCTAGCCCACCGGCGATCAGCAGGATGTCATCACCTGCGTGCTTCTTCAGCGGAAAACCGTTGCCCAGTGGGCCCCGCACACCTACGAAATCACCCACCTGCATCCGGTGCAGGGGCACAGTCACTACGCCTGCCGAGTAGCGACGCACGGTGGACTGAAACACATGAGTTTCTGCAGGAGATGACGCCAGGCCGAATGGTGCCTCACCGGCCCCGAGCACCGATAGTTCGATGAACTGTCCGGGGGTGAAAACCATGCCGGGATCGTCATCCGGCAGCCGCATAGTGAACGTCTTCTCAGTGTCCGTTTCGATGCGTATATCCTCGATCTGGGCAAAGCGGGGCATGTAGTCTTCCAAGCGCATGGCAACTCCCTATGATTTCTGCGGCGCCTTATCGGCAGCAACCGGCGGGCGCCGCGCAAGCTTGCAGATGGTAGGCATACCCATATGCCCCAGGCATGTCATGATGCAACGGCCACAACCTACGCAACCGTAGCGCCCCCGCTCAAGCACATGGTCGTAGCCAAGCTTGTGAAAGGCATACATCCGCGCCCGGTAGGGGGTCTCAAAGCCACGGATCGCCCCTGCAGCCTCGCGTGGATAGCCAAATAGGCGACAAGAATCCATCTGCCGCACCCGCATCCCGGTGTTGTCGTCGAACTTGACATCGTTTACGTCAAAGCAGGTGCAGACAGGGCACATAAACGAACACCCACCACAGCTATAGCAGTGCTCGGCGATGGCCTCCCAGGTCTCGCGCGTCACGGTCTCAGCGCTGACCCGTCGCACTGCGGCGGCCATGTTTGCCTGCAGCGATGAGAACAGCTCACGAACGGCATACTCTGCCTGCTCATCACGCTGCGTGATGAGTTCGGCGGGGGCCGTCTCCAGAAGGTCCTCCCACAGAGCGCGAATCCGTTCACCCTTGTCGGTTGCAACCTCCACCAGATACTTCTCATCTACGAGCGTCAACTGTACATCGTAACCGGATGCGGCTACCGGCCCGCCGCCTTCACAGCAGGGGCAAAAGCAGGTCTCAGCTGCAGGCTCAACACAGGCCATCGCAATCAGAGTGGCGGCTTGACGACGCTGCTGATACAGCACGTCTACCGGCTGGCGTTCGATGAAAAAGTGATCCAGGCACTCGACCGCAGCCACGTCACATGGGCGCAGATGGAAGAGCACAAACGGCTCCGGCGCGGGAGGCGGGCTGACCTCCGGCGGCCCCTCCTCGGTCAGCTCATACCGGAAGTACACTTCCTTCGGAGGGCGCAAGTGCTCCACTGGAGACACCAGAGAGTTGCCGAAATCGGTCACGATTTGTGACACATCACTGACTTCGCGGAAAAAGATATCGCCCTTCGGAGCTCTGGTAGGGGCGATGACACGCTGCCCCAGTTCGAACAGCTTCTCCATCGCCGCCTGCAGGCTGCCTTTGTCCATCATATAGCTTGCAACCCGTATGTTGGGCATCTAACCTCTCCTCACATGGGCCGGGGTAGGTCTGTGCACCAGCGTGCAACTGCGGCAATCGTACTGTGCCTGCCCCATCAACTGATCCAGCAAATGTCTCTGATGAGCAGGCACCACAATCAACCCTGTCGACAGGTTGGGGTGGGGGTATACCTGCACCTCGGCCCGCCCCCTGGCAGTGACCAAAATCATCGGCCGACCCGATCTGAGCTGCTCTCTGGCCATGTCTTCAGTGTTCATTAGGACATGTGCGGCTCTCCAGTCACGCATTTCACGATATAGGACAGGGAGCGACCACATGCGTCCGTCATAAATCCACCAATGCGCATCGTAACGCGGTAGCACGGTGTACTGCCACTCGGCCGGGTCAGCCACTTCGATCGGTGAGTAGTATTCGCGCTGCTCGTGTGTGTCATCCTGGTTGCGCGGCACAGCCTCAAAATCCAGGTCTGCCTCTCCGTCACTTCGCAATTGTTCGGGACTCAGGCCCCCGTAGCCACCTACCTGTGCTCTCATCTGCTCCCAGATGTCGTCCACAGTGGCTGGCGCGGCAGAGTTGTCCATCAACACCGCAAGCTCTGCCAGCACCTCTGGTAGGTAACGGCTCTCCCCAAACGACTCTATCGCGTATCCGTTCCAGCGTACTTTCGCATCCAGAGTGGTGAAGCTACCTTCCCGCTCTCCATAACCACTGACTGGCAACGTAACATCAGCTACTCGGCTGGTAGCCGTGCGGAAGCTATCAAGCACTATCAGCACATCCAGCATATCTCGCAACTCGGTCATGCCGTCGCGATCTAGCCAGCTCACCAACTCTTCGCCGACGACGACAAGCCCATCCAGAGCTTGTTTGTTGAGGTCTATCATGTCGAAGAGACATTGGCCGCCGTTACCGGGATCTCGCGTCAGCACCGGCACCACACCCATATGTCCCAGGCCGACCGAATTGGGGGTACCGTTGACGGCAAACACGGCCGCCGAGGTGTTCTCCTGGAGGTTGAGCTGGTCCGCAATATCTGCTGACAGCATGCCGGGGTAAGGGATCGAAAACGAGCGGGTTGCCAGCATAATCGCAATCCGGGAGCTGGAATTGATCATGTCCACCAACTGCTGAAACGCGTCTGTGATCCCCTCCGGCCCGAGTCTAGCCAGCTCTGGCAGCTTTTCTCCGGGCCCCTTGCCCCCAAGAGCTTCGAGCAGGTACATCAACACTGCAGTAAGTGCATATGGTTCATGCTCCAGGTATAGATCCGCAGCCCTGGCCATGCCGTCGTCCACATGGTCCAACACCACAAGCCTGGAGCCTTGTGCATGAGCTTTGACAGCCCACGAGCCAGCCTGAGCGTTCAGATGCCCTATGTTCGAGCTCAGGCAAATGATCAGGTCATAGTCCACCAAATCGCGCAGTGGTGGGCGCCGGTAAGGCGTGGAAGACAGATGCTGAAGCCCCCAGATGATAGGGCCATCAACACTCCGTCCGAAGTTGTCTATGTTGTGAGTGCCCAGCACCTGCCTGGCGAATTGGGCGATGGCAAAGCCTTCTTCGTTGGTGAGATGGCCCGCCGCCAGTACGCCGAGCCGCGAGGGGTTGCGTCGCAGAGGCTCCAGGATGTCGGCAGCATGTGTCAGCGCATCATCCCAGGACGCAGGCTTGCCATGGATGAGCGGAGTGGCCAAACGTAAACTGTTGCGCAGCATGTCTCCGATCTGCCAGCCGCGCATGCACAGTCGGCCTTGAGACACTTCATCTTCATGGCTTGGTGCGGTCAGAACCAGGTCGTCTTCTACACACTCCAGATATAAGCCACAGCCTGCCCCACAGCCGGGGCAGACTGCCGGCACGAAGTTGGTCATCTGATTTCGTCCTTGCGTATCACAATCGCTGTCAGCAATCCGGCCTGACATCTGACACAAGACAGTCGTATCACTATGTAGACACAAATCTTCCCTGTTGAGTTCACTGATACCTGCCCGAGCATGGCAGTGGCACCATGCTCGGGCTACAGCATTCAGTGAGGCCAGTGCAGATATGTTATCGTGCTATGCGCTGCTGTGTCCTGCTGTATGCTGCTACGTCTTGTATGTTCTGGTTTGTGGCGATCTGCCTTTTGTCAGGGCAGTGGGCAGGCCAGCACACTCCCATCGGCAAGAGCTACGGCCAACTTGACATCATCGCCGACACTCAACTCCGTCAGCAGCCTGGGCGGGGAGGGCGTTTTTAGCCTGGCCAGTTCACTGCCCTGCGCATCTATCATCACCACTTCCCCGGCCTCATCGGCGGCAACCACCGTCTTGACCCCAGCTTTTTCTACGACCAGGACATCGTTGCAGCACAATCCGGTGCGATGTTGCCACAACACCTGGCCGCTTCCATCAACGACATACACATAGCCAGTGCCGGATGCAAGTATCACCTCTGCTGCACCATCTCCGTTCAGGTCTGCAGCCCGCAAACGGTTGGCCGCATATCCGTAGTTATCAAGCCGCCACAGAAATGCGGAGGGGTCTGCGAACCTGGTAGCTATCAAATCGCCTGTAGATGATCCAGTCACCACATCCATCTGGCCATCACCGGTCAGGTCAGCGACCGCATAGCAGACATCGCCGATAGAAGTGTAGCGCTGATATCGGCGAGTGCCGGCGAAATCACAGGCCACGCTTGACCCATACTTGTTGCCCACGAAGATAGTGTCCGCGGCCCCATCACCATCAGTGTCTTCCAGCGACAGTTGCATCGAGCCATGCAGCGCATGGTCGTATTTCCATAGCAATTCCCAGTCTGCGGTCAGCGCCTGCAAGTCGAAGTTGGCCATAGTGACCAGTATGTCATCGCGTCCATCGCCAGTGATATCACCCGTCAGCACGCCAAACACTCCGTACGGGTTATCGCCGAAGCTGCGTGCCCACGGCGTGCCGCGCATCTGGTGGCGGTCGAGAAGCTCTCCCTGCGATGATAGCATGTACAGATAAGTGTCAGCCGATCCTACTATCACCTCGTCTCCAGGAGTGTCACGCAGATCACCGAAAGCCACATCACGCACGATGCCGTTGGTATCGTAACTCCACAGAGGATTTCCGTTTGCATCCAGGCAATACACCGACCGGCCACGGCACACGAAAAGCCTTGTGCCCTGACCATCACGCAAATCAGCGACACGCATTCTCCATACCCCATCCCCCTGTCCCAGTGCAGTCCATGATGGTTCGATTGGCTTTGCTTCGGGCAAAACGGCGGCAGTTTCTTCATGGCCATCACGGGCTGATGCGATGGTTTGCGCGATGAATTCGGTAATCGAGGCTGTCGGCGTCGGCACATCGGTCAGCTCTATCAGCTCCTCACCGCCCTCCAGATCGAACGTGCGAGTGTCATCTGCGATCTGTAACCGCAGTTGCGCGGTACCCTCAGGGGCGCGCACCATAGTCTTACCGTCACGCAGCGTCATCTCCAGATCTATCGGAGTGCTCGCAGCCAGTGTCAGTCCGGGCATGCGCAGCTCCTGCAACCCACTGAGCATGATGCTATCGGTGGTCATAAGACCAGAGCGCACTGTAGCTTCCAGCTCGCCGATCGTCGCTTCGCCCAGCAGCACCAGGGCCGGATCAGAGCCCTGCACAGCCAGCAAGTTCGAATTGATCTGCACCGGCTCCAGATCACGGGGCTTGCCCGGTCGGTTTACGTACATCAGAGAGGCCAACCGAACCGAATCGCCGGCAGCCAAACGGCTGCTGTGGCGCTGGTGCAGGATGCTAATCGGCACCGAAATGCCAGCCCGCACGTGATTGGTCACCCATGCCTGGACGGGAGTAGCGGGCTTGATATGCAGGCTGCGCACATTTGTCGGAGAGTGCTCTGGCGGAGCTGGCAGCTCGTGGGCTTCGAAGACATGCGACTGGCCTGCTGCATCCTGGAAGATGAAGCGGTCCACTCGCATTGGCGGCAGTTCACGCAGGCTGACCGCAATTCGATGTAGCTCATCGCCCTCCAGAGTGACTGTAGGTGTTGCCGTAGTGAGAGCACTATCGCTAGCAGATCTGCTATAGCTTTTCTGAGGCATATGGAAGGCTTGCGGCGCACCGGAGTCGACCTCCACCCACAGTGAGTCGCTGCTGCCATCCACGCCGTAGCCGACTATGGCTAGTTGATACTTGCCTGCAGGCAGGTCTACACCGAAGACTATCTGTGAGCTCTTGCGGTCCATCAATACTGCTTTACCGCCGGAGGCTTCAGCATCATCTATCACCGTACAGTCGGTAGTCAGCGGAGGGGTTATGCCGCGCTCAGCCAGGAAATTACTGCCGTCCACAACGCGTTGATTGCCCTCCTCGTCAAGAGTTTTCCAGGTCAAATCCAGGTCATAGTCGCCTGTATCGCGGGCCGTGACGGTATCGGCCACCAAAAACCATCCACCGCGCCGCCAGAGGATCTGCCGATGCCAGTCGCAACCGTTGTACGCCCGTGTGTACGTGTCGGTATAACCGAAGCCAGGCAGGTCAGCCCATGCACTGATACCGGACAGACTGGGCACCAACTGCTCGCAACGGCCATCTCGCAGCACGGATAGCATGGTGTGTTCGGTAGTGTTGCGGGTCAGATAGTCGTGGTCCAAAAGCCACTTCTCCCCGCCCTCGACGAAAGTGATGATGGAGTTGCCATCATAGTGCAGGTGATAGAGACGTGAAATGCCATCCAACAGCATGTACTGACCATCCGGTTCCCAGTTCTCGCGGAAGCTTATCTTATCGAACGATTCCTCGACAGGGACTTCCGCCTTGACGAACGGTTCGTTGTATGTCGGATAGGTCTGGATGCCATCGTATATCGGGGGGTCAATCCAGAAGACGTTCACACCCGTGAAGCGGTCAGGACGCACCGGCTCGACGCCCTGCTCGTACGGGTTCCGCCAACCTGTCCCCATGTAGTGGTCCATAAGCCACTGATAGCCACCGTCGCGACTCCACCACAACGCCAATGGCAGCACCTTCGGGGGAAAAGTGGGCGGCCACACCGACAGGCTGGAGTCGCCAAAACCACTGCCCAGCCCCTGGTTGTCACAAGTGCCCACTATGTAGTCGGCATACTTGTTTATCAGTCCTGTCTCAAAATAGTGCATCTCGTTTTCTGCCAGACTGTATATCTGCGAGTGCTCAGTAGCATAGGTGAGATATGCATCCGCATCTTCAAAGGCCCTCCACATACCGCTTTGTGTCATCAGGCACACGCGTGCCTTCTCCAGCTTCTCGGGCATGTCTGCCAGTCCGTAGTAACGGTTGAAGTAGCGGGCGCCAAAATGGACACCTATAAGTGGAAAAGTGGTGTGGTTGTAAAACTGGATGTTGGGGGTGCCGATCTGCGAGTATCCCGAGACGTGTGATACCAGATCGCGAGTGTACTGTAGCATTGCGTTCGTGAAATCCAGCCGCAACTGGTCCGTGATTCCCGGATAGTACTCGAAAGCGTCCCAGGCGCACTGAATCGCCCATGAACTCGTCTCTTCCGGCCACGGCACCTTGCGCATGGTCGAAGAGCCGATCGGTACGTAGCGTTCCCCGTCCGGCTGGTACATGTCAGCCATGATCTCCATGTTGCGCACAGCCTTCTGCGCGTAGGCATCACAGCCGGTCTTGAGATATAGATTTACGTTGGTGGCCAGATCCAGGAAGGTTGGGTCAGGCTGCTCAGATGCCACTCTCTGCGCTATCTCGTCACTCACAGGCGCTATAGGTCCGCACTCTACCAGATATGGCATGATCTGGCCGTCCAGAGCTTCGAGGAGCCGTCGTACCCCAGGCATGGCGCCTTCAGAATTGCTGCAGCCGATGATGATGATGTTGTTGTCACCGTTATACGGGTACGGATCATATACGGTGTGCAGCAGGTACTGGCCCACATCGGGGACCAGAGCGTCGGCAAAAGTGTAGCGGTTCCAGTACAGCCGTTCGATGAGGGGGTTGTTGAGCATGCTTCCCAGACAGATGACCGTGCGGGTGGCCGGATCGGCAGCCTCGATATCGCTTACCTTTTCCGCCTGCACTCCGGCGGCAGCCAGACCCTGCATGAGAGCCTCGACTGCTGGCTGATAGGCTTCCTCATCCGGCGCCAATACCGCCGGCTGACGTCCGTCTATCACCAGGTGTGTGTCCCGGCTTATCTCACGGACCTGCGGCAGACGTGGAACGGCAATGCCACGCTCTCCGGCAACGCGAACGTCGTCAGGCTGGAGCATGCCCAGTATCTGGAACTCCGCAAGTACGGGATGAGCACGTCGGCCTTCAGATACTCCCTGCACCGAACGAAATCTCAGTGCATGTACCGCCATCGGCTCCCAGCTATGCTCGACCCACTGGTTGATGGGGAACTCAGTAGCTTCGGCAAGCACTGTGTCGAAGTTGCCCTGCCCATCGGTGTCGGCTTCGATGATGTAAGCCGTGGAGTAGTAGCTTTCACTACTCTGGTAAAACCGCACGCCCTGAACCGGGCGCGGTTCGATAAAGCTAAATGTAAACGTACCCTCTCCCGTCGTACCAACCTCGAATGTAGCCGCCGTGCTGACGTTGCCGTCTATAAGCAGCTTTTCCGAACCGGACACTACATCGGGGCTGATCTTCAGATCTGCAGTGAACGCAACATCTGCCGGCTCGGCACCATGACCGACAACAACCCAACCGAAAATCATCAGTGTCGGCAAGTAGTATCTCACCATCATGACCTCCCTTTACGTGCAGCGCACATACCGTGTGGCCCTGCAATCACCCAAGCCATCTTTCGTTTAGCACAATACAATACGACATAAGAGCATCAATCACCTGCCAAATATTGCTTTTGAACTTACTATTTCTATGGAAGAGGCCTTGATTATGGCCCTCCAAGGAGGTGTTCTCCTGTCAAAGGAGAAGCAGATTGCGAGGGATGGAATACAGACGCTGATACCTATCGCGAAATAGTGTAGACAACCAGTTGTAAGAGTGCTATCCTAGGTAGACGTCAGTTGTAGGGGACGTAAACAAACATGAAACGACTATCAGCTGTGCCTGAAATCAGCAGCAGCCACGTATTCACTGTGGCCGCTGCCATTTAGTTTATGAGGAGCCGCAAGTGCGGACACCGTTGAACCGCAGGAAAAGGGTGGCCGACATGCTCAGGTTTGCACTCTCTACGATTGCAGTTATCGCGGTGGCTCTGGCAGTCGTGATGACCGGCCAGAGCGCAATTGCCCAGCAGGATCCGCCGGACACTACCCAGCAGCCAACCGAGGGCACACCTGGCACAGAGGTGAAGGTGACCACTGCAGATCGAGACCGCGTCACCGTAGAGGTGACACCAACCTGCCCTGGATGCTCTCACCAGGTGGCTGCCCTCAATCTGGACCAGCCGCCCCAGGAGATTTTTGAGGCGTTGCCACGCTTTGGTGCCAGCGTCTTCGGGGCGACGTGCCCCATCTGCCAGCTGCCGGTACAGTTACCATCTGAGGCTGCAGATCGGCCTCTGCCCGGTGCGGTGGCCAAGATGCCGGTGCCCCCGAATTACGTGCTGGGAGCAGGCGATCAGATTTCGCTGCTGGTAACAGTCCGGGGCTGGGAGCAAGTAGACGAAACGCTCGCTATCGCCCCTGATGGCTTCGTTTTTGCACCCGAACTGGGTCGGATCAGTGCCGCGGGCCAGACGCTTGAGCAACTGCGCCAAAAGCTGGCAGATGCATACGGGCGACTGTACGTGAACCCCACCATAAGCCTGACTGTATCTGCCCAGCGCACCGTGGAAATCTACGTGACAGGTGATGCGACCATACCGGGCAAGTACCTGCTCACAGGCGCTCCCACCGTCTTCACCGCACTACACGCAGCGGGTGGGCCGTCAGAAATTGGCTCCCTTCGCGGCCTACAACTCCATCGGATGGGACAGCCCTCGATGGAGATAGATTTGTACGACTACTTGATGACCGGCAATCGCAACGCCGATGTGCTGCTTCAGCCCGGTGATACCCTGTTTATCCCGCCTGTCGGCGCAGAGGTAGCGTTGGCCGGACAGGTTCGTCGCCCCGGTCGCTATGAACTCAAGAGCGAAGCCACACTTGCAGATGCCCTGCAGATGGCCGGCGGGCTCAAACCGGCCGCATACGGCCCCATGGCGCACCTGTGGCATACCACTGAGCGAGCAGAATGGCAGTTGGCAGTGGTCAATTGTGGCGACCCGACCGGTGCGGACCTGCAGTTGCCCATGCAAGACGGCAATCTGCTCATAGTCCATGCCGTCCGCCCCAGCGGAGCCAACACTGCCCATCTGATCGGCGCGGTAAAGCGGCCCGGTTACTATCCGGTAGGGGCGGCCACCACGGTTCGCGAAGTCCTCGAAGCCGCCGAAGGGCCCGCCTGGAATGCTCACATGGGCCTGGGGGTAGTCCGTCGCCAGGATGCAGCCCGCCACTTCGAAATCATCGAGTTTGACGTAGCAGACCAGTACTACGCGAAAGCTGCTGAGCCGCTGCTGCTGCAGCCGCGCGATACCGTAGAGATCTTCGAACAGGCAGCAGTTGAGCCCGCGTTCGAAGTAGAGATACGGGGTGCAGTGGCGCGCCCTGACAAGTACGAGTGGGCATCGAACCTGCGTCTTAGTCACTTGCTGACACTCGCAGGAGGTGCACTACCTGGCGCATACATGCCCCGAGCTGACCTGTTGCGCCTCAGGCCGGATCGCAGCTATGAGCTGATCGCGGTAAACCTGTCTGATGCAATCGCCGGCTCAGCCAATGCTGACCTGACACTCCAGCGTGGCGACATCCTCACCGTGCCCGCACGCGATGAGGTGCGCGACGCTTCAGTAGTGCATGCCGCCGGCTTCGTGCGCAACGCCGGCAAATACCCGCGTCACGAGGGGATGCGAGTCAGCGACTTACTTTTTGCTGCAGGTGGCTTGCTGCCCGGGGCCGGACCAACTGTTGAGCTCACTTCCGGCCACTTCGAGGGACGACCCACATCCACCACACTGGCGGTCACCGGCGAGCCGGAACAGTATGCCGTCGAGCCAGATGTGTTGCTGACTGATGACGACACCGTAACCGTGGTCGGGCGGGGGCAATACAAGTCACGAGTTGACCTGGTGTATCTCGAGGGGCGGGTGGACAGGCCAGGCAGCTATGTGCTGGCTTCCATCTCACCCGAACAGCCCTATACAGTCTACGATTTGCTGCAGGAAGGAGGCGGGCTTCTGGCAGATGCCAACCCCAACGGTGTTGTCGTGTATCGGCGAACCGGTGTTGCTGTGGGCACAGCCCAGGCCGAAGATCTCCAGCTCCTGCTACAGTCGGTCAATCAGGAAGTCCGTCAGCCGGCAATGCAAATTGACGAAGAGGACCAACTCACTGCATTGACCGCTCGCGTCGAAAGCAGTCTTGGCGCAGTACTCAGCGGCCCGGGGAGCGTCTCTATCGTAGTGCCTCCTCAGGAGGTATCCGTGCGCGCCCGGGTTTCTGCCGTCCCTGTCAACGGAGCAGAACTGATCGCCACCGGCGGTCGATCCGGCAACTTCGAACTGGAAGCGGGAGACACTGTCACGGTACCTCGTCGGACCAACACTGTCACTGTGCTGGGAGCGGTGCCACGCTCAGGGACTATGCCATACGTCGCAGGGCAGACCTGTGGCATGTATATCCGGGAATCTGGAGGTCTGCGAGAGGATGCGGCCGACGACCGAATGGTAGTCGTGCACGCCAACGGCTCTGCAGTGCCGGTCGATCAACAGACTGTCCTCGAACATGGCGACATAGTAGTAATACCAACCAAGCACATAGTCCGCACCGTCCGTACCGAAAGCACATGGCAGCAGTGGTTCAAGAGCATCGTCAGCCTGGCCGCTGCAGCCTTGATTTTTTAGTGGTATAGAGGGAGGAAGCCGAGGCCGTGTTAGCGTCTACCCGCACACGAAGACTCGGTCTGCCCACCAGGCTGTACTGGTGGCATATACTGGTGCTCAGCTTGCTGGGAGCCGTACTGACCGGACTCGTTGTGTATCTGACCAGACCCGGCACTTACCGGGCCACTACTTCGCTGTTACTGAGCCAGTACAGCAGTCCCCTGTCAGCCATGCTCCGTGCCGATCAACCGACTTCCCGTACGGAAGCCGACAGCGCCGAGCAGGAGCGACTGTGGGCCATCATCAGCAGCCGTCGAGTCCGCCAAAACCTCGCGGGTAGGCACAATCTGGCCGACGCTCTCCGTGTGGATGAGCAATACGCAGTCGAAATGCTGGGCCATATGACACAGATTGAACAGCTCGGCGGCGGCATAAGTATCACTGTCAGTTGCCGTGGATACCATGTGCCGCGGCTAGCTATCTGGTCAAACCTGGACATGGAGGGGGCCAGAAAGCTGTGTGCAGATCTGGCCAACGACTATGTCGCCGAGCTGGAGAAGTATCTGACCGAAAGCTCCCTCGAGCAAGCTGTCGCCAACCGCCAATTCATCGAAAACTCGACAACCGAATTGGGCAAGCAGCTAGCCGACAGCGAAAAACGCCTTGAGAAGCTTCGCACTTCGCATCGCCTGCTTCAACCTGATGACAAGGCACTACAGTTGGTGGACCGCACCAGGGCCGCTGAACAGGCATATGCCACCTCCAGCGCGGAGGCGGCTGAACTGGCCAGTGCCCTGAGCAAAGCTCACGCCCAGCTAAAGCGCGTCGAGCCGCTTCATGTGTCAGGTGTTACCGAGCAGCGCAACCCGGTCATAGGCCAACTGGAAGGCAAGCTGGCTGAGCTGCGTACGGACATGGCCACTCAACTGTCCGCGGGTAAGACCGCTGAGCACCGCGATGTGGCCCAGATACAGGCGGCCATAGTCAGCATAGAACAACAGCTCCACCAGGCGGAGCAGGAGACGCGCAAGGAGCAGAGCAAATCCAGCAACCCGGCATATGACGGAGTGGCCAGCCGGGTGCTGGAGTTAGAATCCAGCCTGGCAGGAGCGCGCGCGCGGCAGGCCAAGGATCGGGCGCTGCTGAACGAAGCCCGAAGCGCGCTGGATGAACTGCCGCCGGTAGCCCGCGAATACGCCACTCTGACGCGACAGCAGGAGGTTCACTCTGAATTGATGGCATCGCTGACAGAGGCTCATGCGGTGGCCATGATCCAGGAGCAGCACGCCCGTGCAGGGGGCAAGTTCACTGTGCTCGACACGGCAACTCCGCCCGCACTCCGTTCAGGCCCCCCGACGCTGCTCAGCGCAGGTATCGCCTTCTGCATAGTGTTCATCGCCCTGTCGCTGCTCATGGTCAACCGCCGCGCTTTCGGCATGTTTTAGTGTACTGCTAAAGCTCTAGTACTGCTAACTGTATCAAGTGGCGCAAAACTGTAGCTGTAGGCGTGAAATAGACAGTCAGGATGCATAGCTTAGAAGCTGTCTATGCGCAGGTGTTGTGGCGGTGCGGCCAGTGCCGGCAGAAATTTGCCCCGGCATCCGGACCGCTTGTCTTTGGCAGTCACTGCTCAGCCTACTGGCAGAGGTAGCGGCAGCGAAGCGGGGCCGAAGGCGAATTGCGAACGGCTCCGGCTGTCAGAATCCAGAGCTGCCACGACTCGAGGCACTCGAAGACACCGTTTAGAGAGTGTCTGCCATGTCGGTACTGCAGGTACAGGACACAGACATATGATAGGGCGTGTCTGCACATAGCGAGGACGTCTCTGGCAGGTGCCAGAGGACTGCAATCGCTTACTGGGCGCCAGATATATGGCCTGTATGGCGCGCGCACCAGCATCCAGAGTGCCCTCGGCGCCCATGTGTCCGACAACTGGCCGCTCTTCTTGTAGTGAATTGCCGCTAGCGAAGCAGGGCCGCTATATACTGTAGTTTTGCTATGATCAGATCGCTTTTACAGTTCCTGACCGCCGGGCGTAACGCCTCGGTTGCAACGCGAAAGCCTGTGGTGGCATGGTACTTCTGTTAAGAATTTTAGTCTTTGCCCAGCGGTACCGCTGGCTGCTGGCATGGGCGTTGCTTTTGGTGTTCGTCGGGACGACCATGGGTATGCTGGTACCTCATCTTGTCGGCACGCTCGTAGACCATATCGCAGGTCTGGAGCGTCTGGCCGAGATGGGCAAGCTGCCCCCGACACAGATTGAGACCTACCGCGACAATGCCTGGCACTTTTTGCTGCTGGTCTCAGGAGCCATCGCCGGTGTTCATCTTCTGGCAGCGCTGACCTCTTACCCTCGCGAAATGACCCTCCTGTTTGTCGGCAATCGCGTGATCTTCGACATACGACGCCGGCTGTTTCGTCACTTGCAGCGTCTGTCCATGCGCTATTTCGAAACTCACCCTCATGGCCAGATCATGTCACGCGTGCTGTATGACGTCGAAGCCGTCCAGGCAATCGTCAGTACGCAGCTCGTGGAGATCATCACGAACATCATCACACT
>LSQX01390923.1_pt1 | contig 17437 bp, 20 predicted proteins | sample 654561 | NCBI WGS metagenome assembly LSQX01 (sample SAMN04489861, study PRJNA283612) | anaerobic digester metagenome | isolation source: 4 biogas reactors fed with cattle manure at either 37C or 55C with and... | place: Denmark: Kongens Lyngby | collected 2014
TGGATTCGTCGGTAGAGCGCTGCTGGTCTGTGTCTTCGATTCTCAGGACAAACTCACCGCCGTAATGGCGGGAAAAAAGCCAGTTAAAAAGGGCTGTTCTGGCGCCTCCGATATGCAGATAGCCGGTAGGGGAGGGTGCAAAGCGGGTACGGATTTTGGGTGTCATGGTACATCTCTTTATTTTTTGAGATGTTATAGAGTTGCACCGCTGTATTTGTCAAGGTGGATTTGATGTGCTCGGTCAAAATGTTCTTGACAATACGTTGATTTTATCATTAACTTCCCGGCTCTATGCGATGGGCTTAATTTTTTGTAAGGCAGTTGGGGCTCCATGTCCGATTCTTTGAAAATTAATCTGACGATTCTTCCCGAAGAGGGGTTGAGTCTTGTTTTTTCGCAAAACGGCGAATGGTTCCGCAGCCGCTTTTCCACGGAGGAATTGCCGGATTTTTCACTGCTCAAGGCGGATATTCGCTGTCTTATTACCAGGTCGGGTGACACTATATACATACGGGGCGAACTGGCCGCGCAAATCGGCCAGGAATGCGGCCGCTGCCTGGAGCCGGCGACGATTTCCATCGGCGGCGATTTCGCCTATACAATGGTTCCGGCAAAAACGGAAACCGATCAGGATGTGGAGCTGACCGCCGCAGAGCTGGAAACCGGCCGCTACAGTGGAGATTTTATTGATCTGGCGCCGATTGTCTGCGAACAGATCGTTTTGATGGCGCCGATGAGAATTGTATGCTCCGAAGGGTGCAGGGGATTATGCCCGCGCTGCGGCGCGAATCTGAATACGAACTCGTGCAGTTGCCGCACCCAGGCGGCCGACAGCCGGTTTGCCGCGCTGAGGAATTTTAAAGTAAACAAACAATGATTTAATAGAGGGTAATTAAAATGCCAAATCCAGTAAAAAGACATTCCAGGTCAAGACGCAATACCCGCAGGGCGCATGACTTTCTCAAACAACCGCCCATGTCTGTCTGCCCGCAGTGCGGCGAGCCGAAAATGCCCCATCGTGTCTGCCCGAATTGCGGCACATACAAGGGCAGGGAAGTGATCCCGGCGGAAAAGCTTTCTTAAAACGCATGCCGCAGGCAGAAGCGTCCGGCCGTAGGCGCGGGGATTTTCCGCCGGTGCGGCGCCTGCCGGGCTCCGGGCGCACAGCATACGGCAGCGCCGGCGTGCGGCTGCATATGAGACTTTTTGCGGGCGGCAGGCAGATTGACGCAGACCGTCTGAGCCGCGTCCTTTTCCGCATTAAAAAAATAAAGATTTTTTTTAAAAAAACAGGTAATAGGTTCAGCGCCTGTTATTTTTTATGTAATCTATTTTAAAAGAGGGGGAGAAAGCTCATGACATTAGAAGAACAAGTCATTAAGGTTGTTGCGGAACAGCTGGATGTGGCTCCTGAAAAATGCAAGCCGGAGGCGTCATTCATTGACGATCTGGGCGCGGATTCTCTTGATCTGGTCGAGTTGATTATGGAGATGGAAGAGGCTTTCGGAGTGGAGATCGCCGACGAGGAGTTGGAAAAAATCAGAACGATCAAAGACGTTATCGATTTCCTCCAGAGAAAAGGCATCAACTGATCTTTTGTTCAAAGGGATAATAAACAATGAAAAGGCGTGTCGTTGTCACAGGCCTCGGAGCTCTGACTCCGCTGGGCAATTCGCTTGAGGAGTCATGGGCCGGCGCAATCGCGGGAAAATCCGGCATCACTGCCATCACGCGGTTTGACGCCAATGGTTTTGCCTCCCGGATCGCGGGAGAAATAAAGAACTTCGATCCCGCACAGTATGTTGACAAGAAAGAAGTCCGCCGCTACGACAACTTTGCCATTTACGCGCTAGCCGCGGCACAGATGCTCATGCAGGATGCGGCCCTGACGATCACGCCGGATATTGCGCGGCGTGTCGGCGTGCTCATCGGAACCGGCATGGGGGGGATCCAGTCTCTCGAAGATGAGGTCAACGTCCTTCATCAGGCTGGGCCGCGCAAGGTATCGCCTTTTGCCGTTCCGGCCATAGTTCCCAATCTCGGCTCAGGCCATGTCTCCATCCGCTTCGGCGCCAAAGGGCCCATCAACTGTTCGGTTACCGCCTGCGCCTCGGGCACTACGGCCATCGGCGATGCCTACAGAACGATTCTTTACGGGGATGCGGATGCCATGATCACCGGCGGAGTCGAAGCCCTGGTTACGCCGCTGGGAATCGCCGGGTTTTGCGCCATGCGCGCTTTATCCACCCGTAACGACGAGCCCGAGAGGGCCAGCCGTCCTTTCGACCGGGGCCGCAACGGCTTCGTGCTGGCCGAGGGATGCGGTTTACTGATGCTCGAAGAGCTGTCTTTCGCGCTTGCGCGCGGCGCGAAAATTTACGCGGAAATTATCGGCTACGGCTGCACGTCGGATGCCTTTCACATGGCCCAGCCTCCGGCCGGGCACGAAGGGGCCGGCCGCAGCATGCAGGCGGCCATCGCGGACGCAGGTCTGGAGCCGGCAGACATAGACTATATCAACGCCCATGGCACCTCCACCCCGCTCAATGACCTCTACGAAGCGCAGGCCATCAAAGACCTCTTCGGCGAACATGCCGCCAGACTTATTGTCAGCTCAACGAAGTCGATGACCGGCCACATGCTCGGCGCCACAGGCGCGGTCGAGGCGATTTTTTCCATCAAGGCGCTTCAGGAGGGCATCATCCCTCCGACCATCAACCTCGACGACCCGGACGACGGCTGCGACCTCGATTTTGTGCCGAATGCCGCCCGCAAGCAAATGATCAATACCGCGATGTCCAACAGCTTCGGCTTCGGCGGCGTAAACGCGGTGGTCATCTTTAAGAAATATCAGCCTTGACCATATTTGGAGGATCTTTTTACACATGTCATTTTTAGAACAAGTCGACCCGGAAGTAGCCAGAGCCATCGAACTGGAAACAAGGCGTCAGGCCGGAAAGCTCGAGCTGATCGCCTCTGAAAATTTTGTGAGCGAAGCGGTTTTAGAGGCTCAGGGCTCGGTGATGACTAATAAATACGCGGAAGGTTATCCCGGACGCCGCTATTACGGCGGCTGTGAATATGTAGATATTCCCGAGACTCTGGCGATTGAACGTTGCAAACAGCTCTTTGGCTGCGACGAGGCCAATGTCCAGCCCCATTCCGGCTCGCAGGCCAATATGGCGGTTTATTTCGCGGCCTGCTCCCCCGGCGACACGGTTTTAGGCATGGATTTGTCGCACGGCGGCCATCTGACACACGGCTCGCCGGTGAACTTTTCCGGCAGGTATTATAAAATCGTTGCCTACGGCGTCAATCGCGACACGGAAACCATCGACTATGAGCAGATGGCAAAAATCGCCCGTGAGTGCAAACCAAAGATGATCGTCGTCGGCGCGAGTGCTTATCCGCGCACGATCGACTTTGACAAATTCCGCGCCGTGGCCGATGAGGTCGGGGCGGTGATCATGGCCGACATCGCCCATATCGCGGGGCTGGTGGCCGTGGGGCTGCATCCCTCGCCGATTGCGGTGAGCGAATATGTAACCACTACCACGCACAAAACCCTGCGCGGACCGCGCGGCGGTTTGATCATGTGCCAGGCGCCCTATGCAAAAATACTTAACAGCCGCGTTTTTCCGGGCATGCAGGGTGGTCCGCTGATGCATATCATCGCCGCCAAGGCCGTTGCTCTGAAAGAAGCGCTGAGCCCGGAATTTGCCGACTACCAGAGGCGGATTCTGAAAAACGCGCAGGCGATGGCCGCGCAACTTATGGACGAAGGTTTCCGTCTGGTGTCGGGCGGCACGGACAATCACCTGATGCTTGTTGACCTGACCTCCAAAGGTGTGACGGGCAAAGACGCCCAGGAGGCGCTCGACCGTGCCTCGATCACGGTGAACAAAAACGGGATTCCCTTCGACACGCAGGGGCCGATGGTTACCAGCGGCATCCGCATCGGCACGCCCGCTCTGACCACCCGCGGGATGGCAGAGGAGGAAATGCGCCTGATCGCCTCGCTGATTGCCGACGTGATCAGAAATATAAGTGATGAGCAGAAAATTCAGGCCGTGGCCGGCAAGGTAAAAGAACTTTGCGCCCGCTTCCCTCTGTACGCGGCCAGAATTTAAGGGTAGACCCCGGAGGCGGCGCATGCTGGGCGGTCTGTCGGAAAGTGTGTAACCCATGACGCAACACAAGCACGCGCCGCTTGGTGACCTGCCGGCCGGAACCGGCCAGCGCCCTGATTGGGATACATATTTTCTCGACATTGTCCAACTGGTGTCGCGGCGCAGCACCTGCTTGAGAAGGGCCGTGGGTGCGGCGCTGGTACGCGACAGGAGAATTCTCGCCACCGGGTACAACGGTGCCCCTTCCAAATTGCAGCACTGTCTCGATATCGGCTGCCTGCGCGACGAACTGCAGGTGCCCTCCGGCCAGCGCCATGAACTGTGCCGCGGCCTGCACGCGGAACAAAACGCCATTATTCAGGCTGCGCTGCATGGCGTCAGTGTGAAGGATGCCACTTTATACTGCACCAACCACCCTTGTGTCATCTGCGCCAAGATGATCATCAACGCAGGTGTGTCACGCATTGTCATTCGTGACGGCTACAGCGACGAACTGGCCACCCGGATGCTTCTGGAGGCGGGCATTCGTGTAGAGAGGCCGTACAAGCCATAGGAGATCAGCTAAGGTGAAATTATGAAGTGCCCTTTTTGCGGCGACGCGGAAAACAAGGTGATCGATTCACGCATCAGCAAAGACGGCAAGGCCATCCGTCGGCGCCGGGAGTGCCTCGGATGCCAGAAGCGCTTCACCACCTACGAATATGTGGAAGACATTCTGCCGATGGTCGTCAAAAAGGACGGCAGGCGCGAGCCGTTTGACCGGACCAAAATTCGCAATGGGGTAAGAACCGCCTGTGAAAAACGCCCTATCAGCACGGAGGCTATCGAAAAGCTCGTGGACGACGTGGAGGCGGCCTGCCAGGAGCTGCAAAGCGAGGAAATTTCCTCGTCGGCCATCGGCGAAAAGGTGATGGACGGGCTCAAGGCACTCGACGGCGTGGCCTATGTGCGTTTTGCTTCGGTTTACCGCCAGTTTCGCGACGTGGCGGAATTCATGTCCGAGCTCAACGATCTTTTGAGCAAAGGCGGGAAATAATGTTTACCGGTATTATCGAAGACCTGGGGAAAGTCGTCCGCCTCACCATGAAGGGCGCGGATGCGCTTCTGGAAGTGGAAACGGCAATCGATTTGAAAGAGGTGTCTTTAGGCGACAGCATCGCGGTCAACGGAGCGTGCCTGACGGTTACCGCAAAATCGGCTGCAACCTTTACGGCAGATGTATCCGCCGAGTCGCTGGCGCGTACGACACTTGGGCGTCTGCAGGCGGGACACCGGGTCAATCTGGAAAAATCGTTGCGCGCGGGAGGTTTTCTGGGGGGGCATTTCGTCCTGGGGCATGTGGACGGCACAGGCCGCATTTTGAACAAAACACAAAAGTCCGGTTCGATGATTTTCGCCATCGAGTCCGACGAGGCGCTGTCGCGCTACATTGTAGAGAAGGGATCGATAGCCGTCGACGGCATCAGCCTGACGGTGAACAGGGTTGAAAAAGGACGGTTTTATGTTAATATCATTCCTCACACGGCCTCTAACACAACGCTTGTCGGCAAAAAAGAGGCTGACCCGGTGAATATCGAAACGGATATTCTGGGAAAATATGTGGAAAAACTGTTGCAAACCCCGGGGGGAATAGATAAAAACTTTCTCGCCGAGCATGGTTTTATTTAAGTAAAAAGGAAATTGTATGACAGTCAGTAAAATTTCAGAAGCGATCGAGGACATCCGCAACGGGAAAATGGTGATTCTTGTGGATGACGAAGACAGAGAAAATGAAGGCGATTTGTGTATGGCGGCGCAGTTTGTCACGCCAGAGGCAATAAATTTCATGGCGCGGCTGGGCCGCGGGCTGATCTGCCTGACGATCAATAAGGAAATCGCCGGGCGGTTGGAGCTCTTTCCCATGGTGAAGGACAATCAGTCCCGCTTCGGCACTGCCTTTACCGTGTCCATCGAGGCGCGCCACGGTGTGACGACCGGCATTTCGGCGGCGGACCGTGCCACGACCATACTGGCCGCAGTAAACCCGGCAGGGAAGGCGGACGACATCGTCAGCCCCGGTCATGTGTTCCCGATCATCGCGCGCCAGGGCGGCGTACTGGTGCGTACCGGCCAGACGGAAGGCTCGGTGGATTTATGCCGTCTGGCGGGGCTTACCCCCGCGGGCGTGATCTGCGAGATCATGAAGGACGACGGTACCATGGCGAGAATGCCGGATCTGGAAGTATTCGCACGCGAGCACGGACTTAAAATCTGCACGATCGCGGACCTGATCGATTACCGGATGCAGAATGAATCGCTGATCCGTCGTGTGGCCCAGGCGAAGCTGCCGACCCTTTACGGCGGCGATTTCGAGATCATTGTGTATGAGAACGACGTGGACGAAATGCAGCACATCGCGTTGGTCAAGGGCGAAATCGGCAAGGACGATAGCGTGCTGGTGCGCGTGCATTCTGAATGCTGCACGGGCGATATTTTCGCTTCCGCCCGGTGCGACTGCGGCGATCAGCTGCACCGCGCGATGGAGATGATCGAGGAAGAGGACAAAGGGGTGATCGTGTATATGCGTCAGGAGGGACGGGGCATCGGACTGGTCAACAAGATTAAAGCATACGCCCTGCAGGACGAAGGCCATGACACGGTGGAGGCCAACATCGCGCTGGGATTCAAACCGGATTTACGCGACTACGGCATCGGCGCACAGATTCTGGCGGACCTGGGGGTGCACAAGATGCGGCTGTTGACCAACAACCCCAAAAAGATCGTTGGACTGGAAGGCTACGGCATCGAAGTGACCGAACGAGTGCCGATCGAGATTCCGCCCAACGAAAATAATATACACTACATGACGACCAAAAAGCGCAAGATGGGCCATATTTTGGATCTTTAAGGCTGAAAAGGGCCTGCCGCCCGGATTGACTACACACGAGGATGGTGCTGAGATCATGCCAAAAATTATTGAAGGAAAATTTGTTGCCAAAGGAATGAAGTTTGCGATCGCCGCCAGTCGTTTCAACGATTTTATCAGCGGGCGGCTGATCGAGGGTGCGGTGGATACGCTTTGCCGGGCCGGCGCGGATGAAAAGGATATCGTTATTTTCAAAGTTCCGGGCGCTTTTGAACTGCCGCTGGCGGCCAAAAAACTGGCCTTAAGCTCGCGCTACGACGCGGTGATCTGCCTCGGCGCGGTGATCCGCGGCGCCACGCCTCATTTTGAGTATGTCAGCGCGGAAGTGTCCAAGGGCATCGCCGGCGTGGGGCTGGAAGCCGGCATTCCGGTGGTCTTCGGCGTTTTGACGACCGATACGATCGAGCAGGCCATCGAGCGGGCCGGCACAAAGTCCGGCAACAAGGGGGCCGACGCGGCGATGGCGGCCATCGAGATGGTCGATCTGTTTAAAAAGATGAACGCTTAATTTTAATGTGACACGGCGCCGGCAGGACCGGCGGCGGATTTGAGGCACCGGATGCATGGCAGGAGAAGGGCGCGCGAAGTCGCCCTGCAGGTTCTTTACAGTTTGAATTTTGTAGCTCTGGATGTGGAAAAAGCCCTCGAGCTTTTCTGGGGAAATTTTGTGGCGCCCCGCTCGGCCAGGGAATTTGCGGCCATGCTGGTGGAAGGCGCCTGGCGTCACCGTGACGAACTCGACGCGCTGATTGCCGGCTGTTCGGACAACTGGTCGCTGGGCAGGATGTCGAGGGTCGATATCAGCATTTTACGGATGGCCGCTTTCGAGTTTCTTTACTGCGGTGATATCCCGCCGAAAGTGACCATCAATGAAGCGGTCGATCTGGGCAAAACATTCGGATCGGAAAACTCCGGTTCCTTCATCAACGGCATCCTCGATGCCCTTCATATGAAAATCAACGGAAAAAATGAAGCTGCGCCTGACCACTGACCCGCCGGATCGAAAAGAGCATGAATGCCTGGTGCTCGGCTTTTTCAGTGATGAGCGCCCTCCGCGGGGGTATTGCGGCCTTGTCGACTGGCGACTCAACGGCATGATTTCCAGAGAAATCAGGCAGGCGCACATCGGCGGAGAGTTTCTGGAAAAGGTGGCGATACCCAAGCCTGCGCGTATGAACGCGCAGATGCTCATTCTGTTCGGATGCGGCAGCCTCGCGGGCCTGTCCTACGACAGCGTTTACGACGCCGCCTATGAAATGGCCGGTGCGGTTTACGCACTGAAATTAAGCGATTTTTCTTTCGACCTGCCCGGCGAGGGGCGCACGGTGCTCACATCGGCGGGTATGTTCGAGGCGATGGTGGCCGGCTTTTTCGATTTTCTGTCCGGGGATGTCGCCAGACTCGACGCAATGAATATCTGTCTTATGACCGCAAAGGAGCGACTGCAGGAAGTGGCCGACGGAATTTCACGTTTCCATAAAAATATCCGCCACCACGGCGCGGTGGATTTCAGTGCGATGGAGCCTCATTTTTCACAGCTTACCGGCCGCGCCCTTTAGGTGCCGGACGGCCGCGGTTTTCATCCATATCAGTCCATATGCTCGAGCGATGCCCTGGCGGGCTGCCTGCCTAAAAGCACCATGCCGAAATGTTCGTATTTTCCCCCCGTTTTTGCATCCATGTCATGCCAGCGCGCCAGAAACTCGCGTTCACGCAGCCAGGTGCGACGGATGGTGGCCGGGTCCTCGAACAGCAGCACATCCTTGGCAAAGCCGATGACAATGGCGTAATGCCCGTTGTCCCAGTCGCGGCGCCAGTCGTCAAGGGTCATATAGCGCTCGGCCCAAGCCTGCAGCAGTACAATGACAGGCGTGCCCGCTTCCACAAACTTCTTGACGCGGCTCAGCGGCCAGTGTGTGCCGGCCTGCACTTCAAAGCCGTATTTCCGGGCGGCGGCGATCATCGCCGGCGGGGGAGTGCCGCTTTCTTCAGTGGTGCCCAGCGTCAGCATCAGCTCGTCGCGGTCCACCTCCGTCCCGTAATAGGTCATCACATTCAAAAGAGCCTGTACACCGCAGTCGTAGTCGTAGATCTGCTTGCCGATGTGCAGGTCGATCATCGTGACTTTCTGCGACTCGTGTAAAGACTGCAGGGCCGCGGCAAGCGATTCGGCAAAAGCGCGCCGCAGGCGGTTGATGCGGTGAACATCTGGCGTTCCGTCATCGTTTTTGAACAGGCGCTCGTTGGTTTCCTGAATGAATGCCGGTGCGCGTGCGCCGATGCGTTTGAGGGCGTTTACTGAATGAGCCGCGCAGATGTGCCCGTGAACATGGACATATTCCGAGGCATTGATGGTCACCCGGACATCCGGAAGGCGTCTTTGCAGCTCGGCGGCATATGTTTCCACGATTATATCGGGGCAGTAGTACACAGGTTTATCGTCATGCTGTGTGTGTTGAAAATTCATCAGGTCGATCTGGTTGTCGGCCACGCCGCGGGCGGTTATCGTGGAATGTCCGTCAAAGATCAGGCCGGCGCCGGCGATGATGTTTTCTTCGATGCTGCGGTGAAACGGCTTGAGATATTTATTCGACCAGGCGGCGCGCATGGAGGCGGAAGGTTCGTAGGCCGGATGATAGATCGGGCGGCCGAAAACATCCTGCACCGGCACGCACTGGTCGACATCTTCCGGATCGCGGTTGGCGTCCAGAAGAATGCTGCAGTAGGGGAAGACAAGCTGACGGTTGCCGAGAATGTCGCGGAAGTCATAAAGCCACTGCGTGTACCAGTCGACGTTTTTCAAAAGCGCCGTGAAATCATCCGTGAGGTCCTCAAGCGAAATCTCCGGCGGAATGGAAACGCCGCTGTGCGGAACGACCACTAAAACGTCCGGGCCGGTCATAGATAAACTCCTTCAAGACATTGAGGCAATCTGTTTACATGGTTGTATACTTTGCGCTTTTTTCACGGGTATTTTATCTTTTTTCGTGCACTTTGGAAATGCAAAATAAATACAGTGTATTCAATGGTTTAATTTAGTAGATTGACGGACGGCGGTTATTTTTGTAGCCTGCCGTAATGAAATCGGGCACTTTGTTTTGCTTATGAATTCTTCATCCGGATCCGGTCATGGTCATTTTTCAGGTTGGCTGGTGCTGGCAGGCGTCATGCTGGCCTACGGCAGCATCTGCGGCAATGTGACGTACGCCTTCGGTATCTTTTTTACCTCCATCGGTGAAACCTACGGCTGGAGCCGTTCGATGCTTTCCGGCCCCTACACGCTTTTCCTGACAATTGGGGGGATGCTGGGTCCGCTGGTCGGGTTTACCGTGGCGCGCTTCGGCGCCGGGAAAAATATCGTCGCGGGAAACTTCATCGCGGCCCTGGGCCTTCTGGGCATGTCGCGAATCAGCGAAATCTGGCACATATACATTTTTTTTGGAATCATGGGGGGCCTGGGGCTGGCCTTTTCCGAATATTTAAGTGCAACTACGGTCATCAATAACTGGTTTATACGCAAAAGATCACTGGCCCTGGGGTTTTTGTTCGCTTCCGGCGGCGCGAGCGGATTTGTCATGCCGCCCGTGATCAGTTTCATGATTTCTTCGCTGGGCTGGCGCTCAAGCTGGATCTGCCTGGCCGGATTGCATCTGCTTTTAGGGGTGGTGCTGGCCCGCCTGCTTATCCGCAACAAGCCTGAAGATGAAGGACAGGTGCCCGACGGGAAGCGGCGGCCCGACGGTGAGGATGCGCAAAGCCGCGTTTATTCCACCGCGGTGGACTGGAGCGTGCGCGACGCGCTGCTGTCGCCCGCTTTGTGGATTATGCTCGTGCTGTTTTCGCTGCTTTTGTTTGTTTACAATATGCTGATCACGCATCAGGTGGCCTATCTTCAGGATTTGCACTACTCACCGATGGTTTCCGCATCGGCCCTGGGCCTGATGCTGGGCATGAGCATTCTGGGCAGGCTGGTCAGCGGCGTATTGGGAATGAGGTTTGACGGCAGGTATCTGGCAGTCGTTTTTTCGTGCATTATGGGTCTCGGCGTCGTGTCTTTGATGAATGCACGTGAGGCCGCCTTTGTTTACGCCTATTCGTCGCTTGCCGGCATCGGCTTCGGCGGTATGATCGTGCTTTTGCCCAATATGATGGGCGCGTTTTTCGGCAGGACTAATTTTTCCCGGATTGTCGGCTGGACAACGCCCGTGGTGACGATTGCCAGCGCCGGAGGGCCGCTTCTGGCCGGTTTCCTTTTTGATGCGACAGGCGGCTATCGCCTGGCTCTTACCATCGCCGCCGCTCTTTTGTTCGGTGGCAGCCTGCTGGCTTTTTTCCTGAGGCCTCCTTCAGTCAAACGAGGAAATGCCCTTTGATGTTTTGAGCCGTGCCGGTGATGAGCAGGCGGCGCGCCTCGCGGCTTGCCCAGGCGATATGCGGGGTGATCAGAAGTTTTTCCGGTCTGCCGACGCTCAGCAGGGGGCTTGACGCCGCCATCGGCTCGGCCTCCAGGACATCGAGCGCCGCGCCGGCAATCATGTTTTCGTTGATTGCGCCGGCCAGAGCCGCTTCATCCACAATTCCGCCTCGTCCCATATTGATCAGATAGGCCGTCGGCTTCATCAGCCGCAGGCGTGCGCCGGAAAGCAGATTGTGCGTCCGGTCGTTGAGCGGACAGTGTATGGAGACGACATCCGACGAGGCCAGAAGCTCTTCGAGCGGCAGGTGCGGATAGCCTTCCACGTTCAGGTTTTTTCCCGAAGTTGAATTGTAGTACACCTGCGCGCCGAAAGCGGAAGCGACCGCCGCCACCCGTTTACCGATGGCACCCATGCCGATGACGCCGAAGCGCGTGCCGCTCAATTGTGTGAACTCGCGGCCCAGGTGGGTGAAGATTTCGCTTTTGGCGTATTGTCCGGATTTTACGTAGTCATCATAATAGCGAGACGCGTTCATCAGATAAAACAGCATGGCAAAAGTACACTGGGTGACTGATTCGGTAGAATATCCGGCGACATTTTTTACGGAGATTCCTCTCCCGGCGGCATAGTTCAGATCTACGTTATTCATACCGGTGGCGGTAATGCAGACCAGCTCCAGCTCCGGGCACGCATCGATAATTTCGCGGTCAATGACCGTCTTGTTGGTGATGACCACATTGTGGCCGCGGATACGGGCGACCCGTTCCTCCGGGCGCGTTGTTTCGTAGCTTGTGTAATCGCCCAGCGACGAGATTTCCGCGAGATTGTCGGGTGCTCCGACGGTTGCCGCATCGAGAAAAACCATTCTGATTTGTTTGTTCATGCAGACTCTTTATGTCTCGTTTTTTTGGATGAGCCGCCCGCCTCTTCACGCCGGGGGAGGCGCACTACCTGTTTTCGGCGATATATTTCACCGGCTTTACCATCTGCTCTTTGAGCATCTTCAAAAACTTTCTGCGGACGGGCGGAATTTTGGTCAGCGTTGTCATCATCATATTCATCCGTCGCACTTTGAAGTTTTTATGCGGGAAATCAAAGTAGCCGTGCTTTTTGTAGTAGCGGTAATCGGACTGAAAGACAAAGCGCAGCATGCCGTAGATTTCGTCGCGGAATATTTTTCTTCCGCCCACACCCAAGAAGGTCATCGGCTGCAGCGGAATATCGGCGGCCGGCCGCACCAGCCTGCGGGCCAGTTCGGCCATAAGTTCGTCCGTTTCGGTGGAATTGTCCTCTTCATCTGTGACGATGCCGGCGAGGTTCGCCTCCTGAAACTCCGCGTACGCCTCGAGAACTTGGCGCAGATTGGGAATCTGTGCCAGAGGTCCCGAAATCAGATAGGCGATCTGTTTGCCGGCCAGTGTCGGCACATGCGTGTTGTAAAAGGAGCGGTCGAAAAACATCTTCCAGCGCGAAGAGAGGTAACGGTCGTGGATGGCTCCGGCGAAAACGACAATGTCCGCTTTTTTCACGCTGTTTTCGTAAAAATCCACGAAGCCGTCTTTGCCCTGATAGTCACACACATTGTCCAGACCGCACTTGCAGCAGCCCAGGCAGCCGCCTTTGATGTCCAGGTCCATGAGGCTTGCCACATCAGCGGTGCCGCGGAAGCAGGCGGCCAGCTGTGCGACCATCGCGTCTGTGTTGCCTGACGGTTCTTGCCCGTCTTGGAGAATCAAAATCCGTTTATCCTGCGCTTCAATATCGACGGCCGTCCTGCCGGGGCTGTAGGCGGCCGGTGAGGCCTTAAGCGGCGGATAGACACGCGGCGTGGGCGCCCTGCGGTTGACCACATCGAGGAAGTGGCCGGCAAACGACAGCCAGCGCTTTCTTTCTTTGCCGCGCATCAGGTCGTACATGGCGGCAGAGTATGACCCGATAAAGTTCATTCCCAGATCGTCGCAGACGGCGTGCATATAATTGTGCGCCGTATGATCGAAAAAATGGACTGATGTGGAAAGGCACACAGTGTATTTTCCGGCGAATGCCTCTTGCTGTTTCCTTTCAAAAATAAGCTCTATAAATCGTTTGTATTGCGAACAGACCAGAAAGAAATACAAAGGAAAGGACCACAATACAACGTCTGCGTTTTTCACCGCGTCGATGATCTCCTGAAAAGCGCTTTCATCTCTTTCGATTTTACGTATTGTCCGGGCGACGGGGAAGATCCGGAAGGAGTGCTGCGGAAATTTCGCCGCCGCGTAACGCACATACTGGAGGGTGACGCTCAAATCGCCCTTGGGGCTTCCATTCAAGACGGCGATGTTCATGGGTTTTTGCTCCTTTTTGCAGGGTGTATCAGCTCCCGGCGGGAGACTGTGTCCGTGTCGCGCACCTCTTCGGCCGGCCGGTCACCCGCCGCGTGTCCCAGCGGTCGTTCACACTCTTGGGGTAGTCCAGGTCGACAACCATGGCGGCGATCATTTTATAGTTGAGACCCGGCATTTCATCCCGTCTGTTTCGATCAGGTTGCGGCAGATCGCCTACCATTTATGAAACCTTTTCGTATTTGATTTTCCTTGATTGTTTCGGTCCGTAGCGCAGATATTATTTTTCATACAAACAACACCGAGGTCCTTGATTTTTTTAATCATGTCGGGAAGGCATGCCCTTTAAGTTTCTTGTCGCCTTCCGGTGCGGAAGATATGTTATTTGCACACGTGAGTATATGGAGGCGAATCATGCGTGTCAAGCCAATTAACTTCAATGGGCGGCAGAATGTGATTGACATTGAAAACCCTTTTTCCTATAATCGCGCCCTGACACGGCTCGGATAGTTTGAACCATTTAAGTTCGGATTACTTTAAGAAAGCGGGGGAGAAAAATGAAGATACTAGTCGCCTATGTGGGAGGGTCGGAAATCGCAGGCAAGATCCTGGACGTTGCAAAAAAACATGCCAAGGCTTTTAACGCATCTGTTTTTGTCGCCAGCTCGATGGAGCGGGTCTCGGAAAAGGAACAGGTAAGCCTGGATAAAATCGAAAAGCAGCTTGCTTATGTGAAAGAAACCATGGAGGCGGAAGGTATCTCCTGTGAAACGCATATCCTGGTGCGGGGGCTGACGCCCGGTGAAGATATCGTGGAATTTGCCGCCGACAGGAAGGTTGACGAAATCATCATCGGCATCGAGAAAAAGTCGAAAGTCGGCAAGCTTCTGTTCGGCTCCAATGCGCAGTACATTATTCTGGAGTCGTCCTGCCCGGTTGTTTCCGTTAAATAGCAAAGCCCGGTTTACAGTATCTGAACAGAAAATAAATTCCCGCATCCTTGAAAGGATGCGGGAATTTTGTTTCGTTGCCTGATGTCCGGTATTATTTCTTTCTTTTTGCCAGTTCTTCGGCCCGCAGCTCTTTGCGGAGAACTTTTCCTACCGTGGACTTGGGCAGGTCTGTACGGAACTCGATTTCGGTAGGCAGTTTATAAACCGCCAGTTTGGTTTTTCCGTATTCAATGAGCTCCTCCGCCGTAGCTGTTTCGCCCTCTTTCAGCACGATGAACAGTTTGATATTCTCCCCCCTTTTCGGATCGGGGATGCCGATGGCGCAGGCCTCTAGTATTTTGGGATGCTCGTAGTAGGCTTCATCCACGTCTCGCGGATAGACGTTGAACCCGCCGGTGATGATCATGTCTTTTTTACGGTCCACGATATAGAAGTATCCGTCCTTGTCCATCGTGGCGATATCTCCCGTGTAGCACCAGCCGTCTCTGAGCAAAGTGGCGGTTTCTTCCGGATTGTTGAGATAGCCTTTGGTGACCTGCGGGCCGCGGATGATCAGTTCACCCGGTTCCCCTACGGGCATGTCTGTTTCACCTTTTTCCAGGTCAACTATGCGGCATTCCGTATCGGAGACGGGCAGGCCGATGCTGCCGATCTTGCGAACGCCCTCGTAGGGGTTGGTGTGTGTCACAGGTGTTGTTTCTGTCAGGCCATATCCTTCACATATGACTGAACCCGCGGTTTTTTCAAACTCATGAATTACTTCCACCGGAAGCGGCGCACTTCCGGAAAAGAATCCTTTAAAACTGGTCAGATCAGTCTTCTTCATGTCCGGGTGATTGAGCATGCCGATAAACATGGTCGGCACCAGCGCGCCGAAATTGGGTCTGAATTTGCGGATGGCCTCCAGAAGGGGTTCAGGCTGGGGTTTGGGGATCAGGAGGTCTCCCCATCCCTGATAAATGGAAAAGTTCATTGCACAGGACATGCCGAAAACGTGGAAGAAGGGCAGGGCTCCCAGGTTGATGTGGTATGTCCCGATAAACCTCGGAAACCAGGCACGCAGTTGCTGTACCTGCTTGCTGATATTTCCATGGGTCAGAATGACGCCCTTGGAAACGCCGGTTGTGCCGCCTGTGTACTGATACATGCCGACGTCATCGAAAGTCAGTTTGACTTTGGGCGGATTGGGCTGGTTTTTGGCGATGCAGTCCTTCCATTTATATACATCGGTTGCCTGTTTCATCGGCTTGGAGGGGAGCAGCCCTTTTTTCTTTCCCACCAGCGGGAATAAAAGATTTACCGGGAAGGGTAGATAATCCCCGATGGATGTGATGATGATCTGTTTCACTTTTGTTTTGGGCCGTAAATCGATCATGCGGTTGGCCAGCAGATCGACGGTGATGAGAGCTTTGGAACCCGAATCATTGAGCTGATGCTCCAGCTCGCGGTCGGAATAGGTCGGGTTGTTTAAGACAACAATGGCGCCGATTTTATGAATGGCGTAGTAGGCAACAACACATGGAATCATGTTGGGCAGAATAATGGCCACCGCATCGCCTTTCTTTATGCCCATGCCTGTAAGGCAGGCGGCGAAGCGATTCACCATGTCTTTGAGCTCCTTGTAGTTCATGGTGTAGCCCTGGAAATTCAGAGCCATGCGATCCGGACGTTCGGCCGCCACCCGGTCCAGAATGTCAGGCATGCAGATTTCTTCGTACTGAATTTTTTCAGGAACACCTTTATCGTAAGACTTCACCCAGGGTTTTGACGCGTAAGTTACTTCTTCAGCCATTTCCATTTTCCTCCTCAGTTAAGTTAGGACGATTTAAGTGACTCAAATTCAATAACGCCGTTGCTTTAATGTTGAATGATTTAACTTTACCCCCTTTTTATAAGGTTTTTGGATGAGAAACGAAATGCCGCTGGGCTTGCGCCAGCTTTATCAGTGGAGTGTAGCAATTTTCCCTTTTAAAAGCCATATTCTTTTTTTGTGTCCTGCTGCCCATCCCCTCAAAAAGCTTGACAGAAACATATTATTCAATGATATCTACTGATACCGTATATGGACGGCACAAAGTCGGTTGATAAAATTTTAAGCTCGCAGATACTCTTTTGCCCCGGTCGCCCGCCACCGCACGGCACCGGGCATTATAGCATATAGCCATGACGTTTAAACAATACCGTTTTCGTCTCTGGCGTACAAGGTCGGCAGGAATGTAAAAAAAGAGACCAGAGACCCGGCCGCCACAAATCGTCGGCAGTTCGTTGCGGCACTTTTTTTCTATGAGTATTTTTGACCTTCATGTCCATACGCGCCGGTATTCCGGTTGTTCATTTATCCAGTATGAAGAAATCATCGATCAGGCAGTTTCCGCCCGTTTGGATGGCCTGGCTCTGACTGAACACGGCATGCGCTGGCCGGACGAACAATTCGAAAATCTGCGACTGGCCGCCTCAGCCAGGGGTATTGTCTTGATCAACGGGCAGGAAATTCACGCCAGAGACGCCCGGGGACGCTCCGAAGGGGAATATTTGATCTTCGGCGTAAACCGCAGCATGACTAAAGAAAAGACGGCGTCTGAACTCGTGGAAGTGGTACATGATGAAGGCGGGATCATCATCGCCGCCCACCCGTACAAATTGTCCCGCGGCGGACGCTCGCGCTACTACGGGGCGGGCGACCTGATTTATAAATTAAAGCTCGATG